>Ga0153916_10002494_pt1 | contig 13441 bp, 18 predicted proteins | sample Opewatmetagenome_FD_109642 | JGI IMG/M metagenome (GOLD analysis project Ga0153916, IMG submission 109642) | Freshwater wetland microbial communities from Ohio, USA - Open water 3 Core 3 Depth 4 metaG | ecosystem: Environmental > Aquatic > Freshwater > Wetlands | place: USA: Ohio, Lake Erie...
CGAGCCTGGAGGGCGTGTTCAGGGAAGTCGACCTGAGCCTCCTCCCCCCGACCGGCCAGGTGCACCTGGCCGGTCGGGGGGAGGAGGCTCAGGTCGACTTCCCTGAACACGCCCTCCAGGCTCGGGGCGAAACCGGAATCGGGAAGCGGTGGACGCTTTGCGCCGATGCCGGACACGGGCGTGAAGGCAGGTGGATCGCTCGCCGGGAATGAATCCGAACCGGCCTCGTCCACAGGGTCGTAGACAGAACTGTTGGGGCTGAGCAGTTGAGCCATTGCATTCCTCCCGGGGTAGCGATTCTGCGCTCCGTCCAGAGAGCCTGTCTGTCCGAGACTAGCAGCCCTGACCGTGGTGGACGCAATATTTCCCGGTTATGGCCTGTGTATATCTTTACGCGGGCCACGGCGGGAGCCACGCATCTTTGTCGGCTCCGGGCGCAGTTGCAAACTCCAGCTCACGGCCAGGGTTCTGATCCAGGGGTGGGCCGCATGCAGTCCCGTAAGACGTGATTCCCGCCGCGGAAATCGTCAGAACAAGCGACCGGTCGAGAGCACCAGGCCAGGAAAGTACCGCCGTGTAGCTTCCGTTCAGGCCATCGATTGCATAAACGCCGGGTGCATCGGCGAGCGCGGTTGCGAGCTCTGCTTTGGCTGCCTCCGCAGTCACCCATTTCGGCTCGCACGTCGACAGGATCACCTCGTGCACTGTGCCGCGCGGCTCCGTTGCGAGGCACGGGAGAAATGGCGCTCCGCCCGAAGGCAGCGTCCCGCAGGCGACCTGCTGCACGATCAGTTGGGAGAATGCCCCTTCGGCGTCGCCTGACAGGAATCCCCGCAGGCCATCATCGACTATCGGGATGCCGGTGAAGACTGGTCCCATCCGCAGCTCGCCTGCCACGTGGGGCTGCGCCGACGATTCGGGTGGCGGTTGTGCCGCAATGGCGTGACTGTGGCCCGTAAGATGTCCGCCCAATTCCGCAACGAGCAGTACGTAGGCCACGAACGCGCCAATGACCACTACGCGCGCGGGAAATCTTGAGACCGTCGTGCCACCTGGTTGCTCGCTGGAGCGCCTTACTGGCCGCTCGCGAATGCCGTATCGGTCCCGGATGACCGTAGTGATGAGGAGGGGATCTCTGCCCGTTGCCACTGTCGCCCTGGTGTTGGATCGGATCGCAACGGTTGAGGTCCATTTCGGACTTCCGGATCGATGGCTCAGAGGGAGGCGTTCCTGACTTTCGTCGGTAGGGAGCTCTATTTGGCCCGGCTGGCGGTATGAAGCGTGAAGAGCCCTCATAGGTATCTGGTGTTTGCCTCGGACCCAGTGGCTGACGTTAGCTGCTCCGGCTCAAGCGCCTTCAACGCCTCGTTCGCCGCAACCGGTACGGTCAGGTCCGGGAATCGATCTTCAAGCGCGCGGACAACCCGACGCACCTCGGGCCTGTCCAGAGAGCGAAGAACGTGGTGCGCACCTTCCTGCAGCCAGGGAGAATCGGCACCCGTGAGGAGTTGGTGCAATATCGGTACGAGGGCGCTCGAGCCAGCGGAAATCAGCGCCTGTGCCGCGAGCCAACGGACTCCTCCATCGGCGTCTTCCAGCGCCACCACAAGGGCAGACACGGAGGACAGATCGCCAATCTCGCCCAGCACTTTCACTGCTCCCCAGCGAACGGCGTCAATGTCGGAACGCAAGGCACCAACAAGCGCAGGCAGCGCAGTTGCCCCGATACCGGCAAGTCCGTCCTCTGCGGCGCGACGGTCAGACCAGCGGTCGCTTGCCAGACCCCTAACAAGCCTCGCGACCTCAGCGTCCGTGGCGGGGACCGACGCTTCAGCTCGCAGCCGTGCCGGTTGTGCTTCAGGCATTGGGATCCTCCAGATGTTCCAGGCGGCCCCTAACGCCGCTAATGCCAAACGATGTCGTTCATGGGGATCACCGCCACCTGCTGCGGCCTGCGTAGCCGGACACCGCCATGACGAGCAGGACGACGATGACCACGAGAAGCAGGTTGCTGGTCAGGACAAACGCTCCGCCGCCGAGGAGCAGAAGCAGTAAGAGAACGAGTACGAGGAACCACATGTTGGAATTGCCTTTCCGAACCTTGTTATCGCCAGTAATTGTCGAGTGCGGTCCGGCCGCTGCCAGCGATTGAGGGCCCCAAGATCAGGGACCGTTCGTGCCCGGCTAGCTGAGGCGTTAGCGATTGACGGCCTTCTTCACCCTGTCCTTCACGTGACTGGCTTTGTCTTTCAGATTGCCGACGGTGGCCTGGATCTGGCCCTTCGATTCCTGGGCCATCCCGTTCGCCTCCAGGCTTTCGTTGCCGGTAGCGCGGCCCGCGTGTTCGCGAGCAGCCCCAACGATCTTGTTGGCCTTACCCTTGATCCTGGTCTTGTTCATCCTGTGCCTCATATTCGGGCCAGATAGACGGTCGGCGCCGAGCCGGCGACTTTCGACCTGGGCGGAGTGTTGGTTGTAACGCCTGGCCCGGCGGTCGCTCCTTCACAGCGTCTGCCGTGCGGGAACCTTCTTTCGGCCTTAGACCGGGTCGTGGCGCTCCGGGCCATCGTGGCGGGCAAACGGGGCGAAGCTCGCCCAAAAGAGGAGCGAGAGGACCAGACCCAGGACTCCGATGACCATGAGGATGATGCCCACCACCCTGATGTCGAGACCCGAAACCGTTGCGTTTACCGCCCAATACAAGATCGCGCCGACGGCCATGAGTACGAGACTGAGGCCGATGCTTCCATTGTTCATGCTAGTTGTCCCTTCGTGAATTAACCCTGCGCCGAAGCGCGTTTCTGGAACTTAGATGAGTCCTCTGTGACCGCCTCGACCTGACGAGACCGCCCGGAAGACGACGATGACAGCGATAGCGCCCAATATGGCGATGAGGAGGCTCCGGACGTTGAAGCCGGTGACCTCGCCGTAGCCGAGCTTCACACTAACGAAGCCCCCGACGATTGCGCCGGCCACACCCAGCAGCACCGTAATGATGATCCCGCGCAGCCCGATCCCGCTCCCGCCACCGAGCACGAACTGTGCCACAAAGCCGGCCACGAGACCGACGAGAATCCAGGTCAACAATCCCATGAGCTTGCCTCATCCGATGCCGGTTGCTGGCACCGTGAGTTCTTTCTGAGCCGATCATGCTCCTCAGTGTCTGCCCGAAACTAGCAGACCGGAGCGACCGATGAGGGCATTGCAGACTTTCGGAGCCGTTCCGAGCCTCGTGGGTCCGGCCAGACCTGTCTGGGCCCTCATAGCTGCATGTGTCTGAAACTAGCAGACGCGCGCGCGTGATCCTGATACGTTTTCAGGATATCAGTGCGGCGTGTCTTGCCCGGATCGCACCTAAGTCAGTGAGTATGCCTTCCTCTTTGCTCCGAACCCTGGCACACGAACGGTTGGCGGGGTCTGCGAACCTGCTCCTTGCGGCCATACCGGCGGCGGAGTATGACGATTTCGCAGGCCTCCTCGAACAGCACCCGCTTCGCATGCGTGAAACGCTCCAGGAAGCGGGAGACAGCCCGGACTGGGTGTACTTTCCCCTGAGCGGCATCATCTCGGTACTCACCGTCCTCGAGAGCGGCATGATGATCGAGTTCGCGACCGTTGGCCGCGAGGGAACCACCGGTGTCCCCATCTTTCTGCATATGGGCGACTCGAACATGGCGCTCATTTCCCAGGTGCCCGGCATGTCGCTCCGCATGCGGAGCAAGGACTTTCTTGCGGCAATCGAGCGTAGCCCGGCCCTGGCGGACATCATCAAGCGCTACAGCGGCATGTTGCTGGCGCTCGTGGCTCAATCCGCTGCGTGCAATCGTGCCCACCATGTCGACGAGCGCTGTGCCCGCTGGTTGCTGATGACGCACGACCAGGCGGGCGATGCGGCGTTCCCGATCACCCAGGAGTTCCTGGCCCAAATGCTGGGCGTCAGCCGCCCGAGCGTCGCGTTGTCGGCCGGCGCGCTTCAGAAGGCGGGACTGATCAAGTACCACCGGGGCGAGATGACGATCACGGACCGTTCTGGACTCGAGAGGGCGGCATGCGAGTGCTATGCCGTCGGCCGAGAGCACTTCCTCCGGCTTGAGAACGCTCGCGACGGCTCCCAACGCGAAGCCCCGGCAGTCGTCAGTTCACTCCGCGGCGACGGCCACGACTCCTAGGCCTATCGGAGCGTCAGCCCCGCATTCCAACTGACCTGGCTCGCCTTCGACTTGGCTCACCGAGGGCCGGCTAGCACGTCTGTCAGTTTTGGGCAGACGAGGCCGCCCACTATAGGGGCGATGGCAACGAGAGCCGGGGCCGACAGCAGAGGAGTAATTCGTTGGGAAGCGTAACGATCCGTGACCTCGATGGCAGGGATCTGGCAATCGCCGTCCTGCGGGACGCTCCCGACGGCCGGAGACTTTGCATCGACCGTGTCGTCGCCGGGAAGGGCCGATTGCTTCAGCACTACTTTGGCAAAGGACTGCGTGCCGTCCTCCTTGACTCCGAGACATTCCGTTTGAGAGGTCAGCTCTCAACCAGGTGGCTGGATGCCGAGCGCCGGTGGTTCGTTGAACTCAATCCAGCCGCTGCGCCATTCGATTCGAACGTCGACCGAGATGCTGCGAGCGTCGCACGAGATCTGGCCCAAACGGCGCTCGGCAGGCCATTGCTCCAGGCCTACGGTGTGTTCGGGAAGCGAGCTCGGATGATCCGATCCACCGAAAGGATGCCTGAGTCATGACGCAGACGATTTCCCGACCACTTGCACTTCCCGTGAGCATGATGGGTGACCTTCGACGTTCAGAGATCCTCGATGGGCTGAACGCAGTGCTGGCGAACTTGATCGACGTTTCCACCGCGGCCAAGGAGGCCCATTGGAATGTGCGCGGTCCGAACTTCGCGGGGCTGCATGAGCTGTTCGACACCATCGCGGCCGAGACACGCGGGTTCGCCGACCTTGTAGCCGAAAGGCTCGTGGCGCTCGGTGGCAAAGCGCACGGGACGATCCAGGATGCCGTGCAGGGTTCGAACCTCAGCCGGTTCCCATCGGACGAGCAGCAGTGGGAAGTTTTGACGGCGGCAATGCGCGGACGCCTGATCGCAACCAGCGAGCGCATTCGCGGCTATGCTGATGACCTCGGCGACGAGATCGCCACGCAGGATATCTACATAGAGATCCTGCGGGAACTCGAGAAGCGGGCGTGGATGCTCGACGCGCACCTGGCCGGCTATCGGTAGAACGGGAAAGCGGATCGAAGGCAGCGCGCCCGCCAGGACCAGGCTATCGTCGTTCAGCAGGGCGATAGCTCCACGCACACCCAGTTCAGGCACGTCAGGAGATTCAGCCATGGCATATATCCGCCTATCTGTTGTAAAACCACGCCCCGGCCAGGAGGCGCGTGTCGTGGAAATTCTGAAGGCGCTCTCGGCAGCCACGGAGAACAGCCCTGGCTGGCAGGCGAACTACGTCGTCCGACCCCACGATGAGAGTGGCGACATCGCACGAATCTCCGTCTATGACGATGAAGCCTCAGCGGAGCGAGAAGCCGCCACGCCGACCGTTCTCGCTCTCCGTTCCGAGCTTCACCTCGTCGTCGAGCCGGGTCACCGAGAGCGCGGCTTCTTTAGCGTCTGACCACAATTCTGCGCCTGACCCGACGGACGCCAGCGTGCGCCGGCCGGGATCGACAAACGGAGCCAGGGCGACGCCCGCGGCGGGGCGCTCACGTTCAAGCTCAGGCTGCCCAATGGGGCCCTTCGGCTTCGTTTTGAGGGACCGACGGCCCGGGACGATCGCAATTGCTCACACCGACACTGGCCGTGATCGAGCGGCGCTCTGTCAGGAATGCGTGCCCCGCAAGGACCATCGCGTCTAGCGAGGATCTGAAGCCGCAGAGGTCAGGAGGCGTTCCATGGACTCGCCCGCCCAGTACCTTCACTGGGGGTTCATCCTCCTCTCCGTGCCGAACCTCGTAGTGATCGGCCTCATGCTCGGGCTCTTCGGCGCCGCGCTGATCGTGCCGTTTCCGACCCGGAACGGACCGAAGTCCAGGGAACAAAAGCAGTGAGCGCGCCGCAACCGGCAGTGCCGGCCGAGGGCGGCTGGACAGGAGCGATTCGACGGCAGATCGCTCGCCGCTTGCCCCTTGAGGAGTTGTTACCAACACACCAGCCGGACTATGTCCGCTCCTGGGTGTACCTGTTCGGCGCGATCACTATCGCCGCGCTCATCTGGGTCGTGGCGAGCGGCGTGGTCCTGGCCTTCTTCGGCCCCCAGTGGTGGCACCACTCTTCGGTCGGGCGGTTCTTCAATAGCCTGCACTTCTGGGGGGTTCAGGTCTTCTTTGTTTTCATGGTGCTGCATCTCTGGACCCAGTTCTGGGCCGCGGGCTGGCGCGACGGCCGGGGGCCAACGTGGGTCATCGGTGTTGTGACGTTCCTGGTTAGCGTCGTTGCCGGCTTCACCGGATACATCTCGCAGCAGAACTTCGCCGCCCAGTGGATCGCGGTCAACGCCAAGGACGCGGTGAACGCCACCGGCATGGGAGCGATCTTCAACCCGCTGAATTTTGGCCAGGCTTACGGCATCCACGTCGCGCTCCTGCCCGTGGCCGTCGTCCTTCTGGTCGCCGTCCACATCGCACTTGTGCGCATGAAGGGGATCGTCCGGCCGATCGGGGCGCCTGAACCGGGCGTTCCGGATGCTCCGGCCGCCGACACGGGGGTATCGGCGTGAGTACCGCGGACAAAGCCACTTACTACCGCGACATCCGAATGGTCCCGTTCGACCTGTTCAAGGAACTCGCACTGGCGACCGTCGGCGTGCTGATCGCTGTCATTGTCTTGGCCGCGGTGTTCTCGTCGCCGGACGTGCCCCCCGTCACGATCGCCAGCTGGGCGACGGCGGATCCGGTTGACTTCGTGACCACCGCCACCAGCGAGCTTGCGGGATCGAGCACGAGCGCCGACTACGGTCCGCCGTACAACGACAACGAGGGCTCAGTCCAGACGCTGTGGTTCCTCAAGCCGCAGTCGTGGGCTGGCGTGCACAATTCAGTCGATCCGCCGAACGAGTTCGTCGTTCGACCATTGCAGCAGGCGGCGGTGGGGAACTCGGCCCTGATGGCAGATCTCTCCACGTTCCTGGGCGCGAGCGTTGATCAGCAATCGGCCTGGCTGGATGCCTATAGCCAGGCGCTGGCTGACGCGAAGGTGGCCAACGGGCAGGTCACGGTGGCGGCAGGCAACTACGGTCCCACCCCGGCCCTGATGAACAGTCTCCTGGCGCTTGCGCGGAGCGGTGGACTGGATGGGCTGCTGTTGTCCAGCGACCAGTTCTTCGCCACGGACTACACGGGGTCACTCCTCTTCATGGGCGACGGCAGCTATCTCGGGGGACTGGCGGACGAGCAGAAGCTCACCGGAGACCAGTGGGGCATGATGAACGAGACCGGCCGCTACCCCGGGCAGGCATGGCTCTGGCTCTACACCCTCGGCTACCAGGTCCACCCGTTCGACCAGGAGCACGGCTTCCTCGGCATCAATTCAGGAAATGCCGACCTCGCCATCACGGTGACGGTGACGGTTCTTACACTCGTCCTCGTCCTCGTCCCGTTCATCCCCGGCCTTCGCGACATCCCGCGCTGGATTCCCGTCCATCGTCTCATCTGGCGGCGCTACTACTCTGAATTGAAGCCGTGATCGCCACAGGCGAGGGCGCTCTGCTTCTCTAGCATCTGGCCACAGGCAGCCGAAGCGGTCGTGGAGTTGGAGTGCCCGCCCTCTGGCCGACCGCCGCGAAGGGGCGGCGTCGCACTCGTTTGGGGACCGCGGTACCAGGCGGAACGGACTTGCGAAGGGCTCTCCGCGGGGGGCGATCACCGGTGTGCCGGCGGCCCCGCGATGCGGTCGATGCGGTTGTGAAACTGCTCTCGCATCAGTGGTGCGAAACGCCTATGATTGCGCCCTATCACACGGCGAAGCCGCGCGCACATCGTCGGCTCCTCCGAACAGGGGAATGTATGGAACTTCGCAATGTAGTCATCGTCGATGGCGCTCGCTCGGCGTTTAGCCGGGGCGGCCGCGGTAAGCTTGTTGCTACCCGTCTTGATGAAGCGGGCGCAACCGTCCTCCGGGCTTTGCTCGCTCGCAACCCGAAGATCAAGGCCTCAATGATCGAAGACGTTGGCCTCGGCAACGTTGGCGGCGCCCCGGAGCTCGCCGGCATCGGCGCGAAGACGGTCGCTCAACTCGCCGGACTTCCGAACGAAGTGTCGGGTTACGATGCCAACCGCCAGTGCGGCTCAAGCATGGAGACCCTCCACCGCATCGCCCAGTCGATCATGGTCGGCGCGAGCGACTGCGGCGTTGCCATCGGCATCGAACGCATGGGCCGCACGATGGGCGGCGGTGGCGGTGCTGGCCGGACCACGACGCGCATCACCGAATTCAACAAGCGCCGGTTGGAGCTCACGCCTGAGCAGCGCAACATGGCTGCCGATCACTTCCAGACGTTCAGTGTCCCGTTCCAGGACCAGATCCTGGACTACTCGCCCGTCGTCTCGATGGTCCAGACGGCTCAGAACGTTGCCGAGGTCTACAACCTCAGCCGCGAAGAGATGGACGAATTCGCTGTCAATAGCCACAAGAAGGCTGTCGCGGCCTATGCCGCCGGCGCCTACAAGGCCGAGATCATTCCTCTCGAAGTCGAAGATCCGGTCTTCGACCAGGAAGGAAACTGGGTTGAGGCCTCCAAGGGCAAGACGATCGTCTTCGATCGTGACGAGAGCATCCGCCCCGGCACGAACATCGAGACGGTGAGCCAGCTCCCGCCGGTCAAGGGGATTGTCAGCCCGACCGGTACGGACCTCCGCATCACGTCGGCCAATGCCTGCCCGACCAACGACGGCATCGCCGCCGCGATCCTCATGAGCGAAGAGATGGCCCTGAGGCTCGGCCTCGAGCCCCTCGCCCGCATCGTTGGCTACGGCGTTGCCGGCGTGAAGCCGCAGGTCATGGGCCTCGGCCCAATCCCCTCGACGAAGAAGGCGCTCAAGATGGCCGGCCTTACGCCTGACCAGATCGACCGCGTCGAGTTCAACGAGGCATTCGCGGCCCAGGTCATCCCCTCTTGCAAGGATCTCGGTATCCCGCTGGAGAAGGTGAACGTCAACGGTGGCTCGATCGCCCTCGGCCACCCACTCGGCGCCACCGGCACCCGCCTCGTCATCGCCGTTGCTCATGAGCTTCGCCGCAGCAACCTTCGCTACGGCCTTGGCACCCAGTGCATCGGTGCTGGCATGGGCATCACGACGATCGTCGAGCGCATGTAGTCCTGGCTCTTCGAGCTCAATCGAAAGGGAGGCCGTGAAAGCGGCCTCCCTTTTTGTTGCCGCGCGCCACTATCCGCCGGGCAGTGTGGCGCCGGGCACGGAATCGTATTCGGGCAGGTACGGTTTGACGTCGAGGACAGGCGTCCCGTCGATGGCATCAAGCCCCCGGACGGAGAGCGTCACCGCTGAGCCGTCCCTCGCCAGCCCAAGGAGCGCCACCACCGAAACTCCCAGGTGGTTGGGCCGGAGTTGACTCCTTGTGGCGAAGATGCCGTAGGTCTTCCCGCTCGCGAGCGTCTGCTGCTCCGGAAACTCCGGGGCGGCGGCAGCAAGATCCATGTAGAAGACGACGATCACGTGACTGTACCCCTCGAGGCCTAGGGCCCTGGCGCTGTGCTCAGGGTTCAGCACGATGCGGCTCTCCACGTTCTCCCAGCCGCGCGGCCTCGGTTTCACGACCCCGTTCTGGACACGCCCGATCGCCTTGAGCGTGATCGTTTCGGGTGGTTCGGCGCGCTGGAATCGCTCGCGACCGCGAAAGAGCTTCACGGATGAAGCGTCGACGAGCGCAGGTGCCCGCGCAAGTGCCGGGCAAAAGGGGGATTAGAACTCGCGGTAGAGCAGTTTGAGCGACTTCCCCAGGCGTTGGCGCAGGATCGGGTTAAAGCTCGCGTCGACCTGTGCCCGCTCGACCACCTTGACGCTGCTGCGCTGGAACATCGAGCCGAGGCCCAGCTCCAGCCGGCTCAACTCCGGCAAAACGAACTGGCCCTGGCGAAAGTGGACCAGTACTTCGACGGTCGCGTCATCCGCGAAGTCGGCGTCAAAGATGTGGCCAAAGATGCCCAGTTCCTGGATCTTCGACCGGCGGCAAAACTCAGTGAGTTCCTTCGCTGTGGGCAGAGTGATGGGCAGGCCGACCGGCATCCCTCCGGGGTACGCACCGAACGGGCGGTTTGATCTCTCGGCTATGCCCATCTTTGAGCCTCCTTCGAGGACTTCGTGCGGGCGACCGGGCCCAGTGCTGGTCGTGTACGCGACACCGCATCATCCTTCCGCCGACCGGGGGCATTTCGCGCCTCGTCGGCGGTTATTACGAATATCGGCAGGATTCAGCAGCTTCTCCAGCGTCATCACCAGAAAGATACTGGCGCCCGTTCGCGGGGCATCGCGTTGTGCATTCAGAGGTGGCCTTTCGCGGCCTCTGGTGTTAAACTGTGAAGGTATCTGTACGGTTTCTCAGCCCTCCCAAAAAGCCGTGCAGCGAGGCAGATAGCTCCCACATATGGTCTCAAAGCCTGCATCCATCGAGCCGGACACGACAGTCGGCAAGTCCTATACAGCAGCCAATATCCAGGTCCTCGAAGGCCTCGAGGCTGTGCGTCGTCGCCCCGGTATGTACATCGGGACGACGGACAAGTCCGGTCTCCATCACCTCATTAAGGAACTCGTCGACAACGGTGTTGACGAGGCGATGGCCGGCTACTGCAACCGGATCGAAGTCATTATCGGCGCGGACGGCTGGTGCACAGTCACCGACAACGGCCGCGGCATTCCGGTCGATATCCAGAAGCAGACTGGCAAGACCGCGGTCGAAACCGTCATGACCGTCCTCCACGCCGGAGGCAAGTTCGGTGGCGGTGGGTACAAGGTTTCGGGCGGACTCCATGGCGTCGGCGCGAGTGTCGTCAACGCCCTCTCCGAAAAGATGTGGGTGGAAGTGGTCCCGGACCCCGAAGCCCAGGGTAAGACGCATGCGGGCAAGGTGTACCGCCAGGAGTTCGAGCGGGGCACCCCGGTCACGGAATTGGTCGCATCGAAAATGGTCGGTGACCGTCGTCCAGGAACGACCGTTTCCTTCAAGCCTGATACGCAGATCTTCGAGAACGTTGACTTCGACTTCAAAATCGAAGCGGAGCGTCTCCGCCTCTATGCCTATCTCACAAAGAGCGTCTGGTTCCATCTGCGCGATGAGCGTGATGGCCACGAGGTCAACTACTACTTCGAAGGCGGCATCAAGAGCTTCGTCCGGCACATCAACCGCGAGCGCGAAGCCATCAACTTTGAGCCGATCTACGTGGAGCGCGAAGTCGACGGCAACGTCATTGAATGCGCCATCCAGTACAACGACAGTTTCAACGAGTCGGTCTTCACCTTCGCCAACTCGATCAACACGATCGACGGCGGCAGCCACCTCACGGGCTTCCGGACAGCGCTCACGCGCGTCCTGAATGAGTACGCCCGCAAGGTCAAGGTTCTGAAGGAAGGCGACGCGAACCTTTCAGGGGACGATGTCCGCGAAGGGCTGGTCGCCGTGATCTCGGTGAAGCTGCCCGAGCCGCAGTTCGAAGGTCAGACGAAGACGCGCCTCGGTAACCCGGAAGTTGCCGCCCAGGTGCAGAGTGTCCTTGGCGACGCCCTGACGACGTACCTCGAGGAGAACCCGTCGGACGGGCGCCGGATCGTCGAGAAGTCCATTACCGCTTCTCGCGCACGAGAAGCCGCACGCAAGGCCCGCGATCTCGTTCACCGCAAGAGCGCCCTCGAAAGCGGCTCATTGCCGGGCAAACTCGCCGACTGCTCAACTCGCGACCCCGAGGAAGCGGAGATCTTCATCGTCGAAGGCGACAGCGCGGGCGGCTCTGCCAAGCAGGGGCGCGATCGCCGCTACCAGGCCATCCTCCCCCTCTTTGGGAAGATCCTGAACATGGAAAAGGCTCGCCCGGACAAGATGCTGAGCCACGAGGCGATCCGCCTCCTCATTTCAGCCCTCGGTACCGGCATCCGCGAAACGTTCGATATGGCCAAGCTCCGCTACCACAAGGTCATCATCATGACCGACGCCGATGTTGACGGGGCTCATATCCGCACCCTGTTGCTGACCTTCTTCTTCCGCAACATGCCCGAGCTGATCAACAACGGTCACCTCTACATCGCCCAGCCTCCCCTCTATCGCACACAATCGGGCAAGACCGTCAACTACTTCTTCAGCGACAAGGAGCTGGAGGACTTCAAGAAGGGGCGGAAGGCCGCATTCAACGTCCAGCGCTTCAAGGGCCTGGGCGAGATGAACGCCGAACAGCTGTGGGACACCACGATGAACATCGACACCCGCCTGCTACTCCAGGTCGATGTGAAAGACGCCGCTGAAGCCGACATCGTCTTCTACCAGTTGATGGGCGAAGAAGTGATGCACCGCCGCCGCTTCATCCAGCAACACGCTACCCAGGTGAAGAACCTCGACGTTTAAGCACCCGCGATGCGGCCGTCGGGTATCCTGATACCCGTGCCGGAACAGTACGTTGCCTCCGATAAGCGCACGGGCCTCGAAGTCGCGGTCACCGGCGAGTTTCCCCCGCACCACGACGACCGTATCCGCATCGCCCGGACCACCACCCTGTTCACCCGCCTGATGTCCACCATCCTCGCGACCGAGAACGAGACCCAGCGGCGTGAGCGCTTCCTCGCGATCGAGACGCAGCTCGAACTTGCCGAGGCGCTCATCCGCGAGGACTTCGAAGAGGTCCAGCGGCTCATGCGCCAGACGATGGAGAAGATGGGCATTACCAAAGAGCAGCTGGACGAGATGACCCGGCGCATCCTCGAGCAATTCGGCGGGGATGCCCCTCTCGGCCCCGACGGGCCCGCGATCCCTCCCGCTGGCGGCTAAATCCCGGTCCCCCTGACACTGGAGCGATGCAGGTTACTGTTCCGTGTGGGCTCGCCCCTGTAACCTACCTCGCGATGCACCTTCTCTCCTTCCTCCCCTGGCTGACGATCGACATCACCATCGACCCGACGATGTTCACCGCGGGCCCATTCACGATTACCTGGCACGGCTTCTTCACCGCGGTCGGCATCCTCGCCGGTGTCACCCTGTCGGTCTGGCTGGCGAAGCGGGACGGCATCCCGACGGAGGTCGCACAGGAAATTGCGCTCGTCGGTGTGCCGTGCGCCATCGTCGGTGCGCGGCTCTTCTACGTCTTCGAGCACTGGAACATCTTCAGTAGCGATCTCCCGAAGATCGTGACCGGCATCACGGAGGGGGGCATCACCCTCTATGGCGGGCTCATCGGGGGCGTCGCGGGCTTTTTCTAATGATAGGGCTACCACCG
>Ga0153916_10002495_pt1 | contig 13439 bp, 12 predicted proteins | sample Opewatmetagenome_FD_109642 | JGI IMG/M metagenome (GOLD analysis project Ga0153916, IMG submission 109642) | Freshwater wetland microbial communities from Ohio, USA - Open water 3 Core 3 Depth 4 metaG | ecosystem: Environmental > Aquatic > Freshwater > Wetlands | place: USA: Ohio, Lake Erie...
CTATCTCCTCACCGACCCGAAAGGTCTCCGAGGAGATGCGGAAACCAATTTTAGCATCTTCCAGCGCATGAAAGGGGAAATTATCTCTGTCCCGTCCTCCAAAGATTACGTCAAAGTAAGAAAAGATTTGGAAAAGTTTGACATCTTGGTTGACGGAATTTTTGGGACAGGACTCGATGCCGAGGTCAGGGGTTATTACAGAGAAGTAATTGATCATCTGAATACGCTTCAACGACCCATCGTCGCGATTGACATTCCCTCCGGGTTAGATGCCAACACGGGAAAACCTCTCGGAACAGCGATCCGTGCCTCCCTCACCATTACATTCGGTTTGCCCAAAGTAGGTCACCTGATTCCGCCAGGACTCGATTATGTGGGAGAGGTAAAAGTCATCGATATCGGGATCCCCAAGAGATTGGTGGAGGAGGAAAAAATTCCGACCTATCTTCTAGAAAAAAATCAGATCAAGGGCTGGCTGTCGATCCCCCGGAATCCGAATACCCACAAAGGAGATTATGGACACCTGCTGGTGATCGCGGGATCGGTTGGCAAGACAGGGGCAGCAGCGATGGCTTGCCAAGCCGCTCTAAGAATGGGAGCAGGCCTCGTCACCCTGGCCATCCCAAAGAGCCTGAACAGCATCATGGAGGTGAAATTGACAGAGGTGATGACGGAACCCCTTCCAGAGACTCCCAAACAAACGCTTAGCCTTCGGGCTTTTAGTGCCATCGTTCGTCTCTGCGAAAACAAAAGGGCTGTCATTATTGGTCCCGGCCTTGGAACTTTTAAGGAAACCCAATCGCTCGTCCTCAAATTGATCAAGGCGTTGGATCTCCCGATCATCTTGGACGCCGATGGACTGACCGCTTTGGCGACCCAACCTAAAATCCTTCCCATGACGAACCGCTCGCTCATCCTGACCCCCCATCCGGGAGAGATGGCAAGAGTGATTCGATCCCAGGTCAAAGAAGTCCTTGAGGACCGGATTAGACTCAGCAGAAATTTCTCTCAATCCCAGCATGTTCATCTCGTCCTGAAAGGGCATCCTACCCTCATCAGTACACCCAAAGGAGAGGTCTTTATTAACCCGACGGGGAATCCGGGGATGGCCTCAGGAGGGACGGGGGATGTGCTCACTGGAATGATCGGTGGATTGGTCTGCCAAGGGTTTGATATTCTCCCTTCTCTTCAAATAGCTGTCTATCTTCATGGAATGGCTGGTGACGAGGGGGCTCAAGAGAAGGGCGAGAAATCTCTCATTGCTACGGATATCATTGAAAAAATCCCTACCCTTCTCAAGGGAAGGATTTGATTTTGCCCTCCTCTTCATTTAAGATAGATCAAATAAGTGTTCCTATCTGTCCAATCTTCGAAGGAAGGGAAAGATCGTGAACCCAGGAGAAAGGCGATGGGGAGTAAAGCGGGTTGACGAGGATGAGGCGGAAAGAACACAATGACGCATGGGCTTTCTCAAGATTCTGCTTAACCTGCTAGAGGAAAGAAAGGAGAGACAGGATGTACGTTGAGATGAAAGTAAAGTTTTTGACGTTTGATTCTACTTCAAATGGATTTGTCGTTCTCCTCATGGATTTATCGAATAAAACAGGGCTTCCGATTTGGATCGGCCCCTTCGAGGCCAATGCCATCGCAATGAAACTGAAGAAGATGAGTTCCCATCGACCAGCGAGTCATGACTTAATCCATAGCATTTTGAACACGCTTCAATCTCAGGTGGTGAAAATCGTGGTCAACGACCTCAAGGAAAACACTTACTATGCTTTGATCTACCTCAATCGAGGAGGAGAAGAAATTGTCATCGATTCTCGTCCGAGCGACGCCATGGCCATCGCCCTGGCTTCAGACGCCCCAATTTTTGTGTCCGAGCAAGTCATCGAGAAAGCGCGCACCATCGATATGGAGAAAGAGGGGGATCAGCTAAAAGATTGGCTGGAAAGTCTCAATCCCGATGACTTTAAATTTAAGGCGTAAAATAGCCATTCGAACCCGAAGTGCATCAGAAACCGCCCGAATCGGAAAAACCATCGGAAGCCGCCTTCTGCCCGGGGATGTTGTAGCCCTGCTAGGCGAACTGGGGGCTGGAAAAACCCAATTCATTAAGGGACTCGCCGCAGGAATGGGAATTGAGAACACAGCTTATATCTCAAGCCCCTCCTTTACATTGATACATGAATACCCAGGGGAAATACCCTTTTACCATATTGATCTTTTTCGACTGGGGAGAGAACAGGAGGCTGAAGAATTAGGTCTGGAGGATTATTTCCAGGGGGGGGGGATCACGGCAGTCGAATGGGCAGATAAAATTCCCTCCCTCCTTCCCAAGGAATTACTCTTCGTCTCTATTGCCTATATTGATAAGAACGTAAGATCCCTAGAAATTTCCGGGAAAGGAAAACGCTACGAGGCCTTGGTGAACCAAGTTCAGAGTTCAGTGTTCGGGGTTCGGAGCCGTCAATCACTCGTTACGTAGTCAAAGAGTGCGTTAGCCAGATAGTCAAAGACTACAAGACTATGGGACTATCAAACTACGGGATTACCGGCTTCGAACTATCTGCCCAGGAGGTACGTAGATGGCACTGGTGGTTCAAAAATATGGCGGTACTTCCGTAGGAGATGTTGACCGGATCAAAAATGTGGCCAGAAGGATCCTCAACACAAAAAAACAAGGCCATGAGCTGGTGGTCGTTGTCTCTGCGATGGCTGGAGAAACAGACAAGCTCATCCGTTTGGCGCGGCAGATCACCCCGGCTCCTGACGAGAGGGAGCTCGATGTTCTCGTTTCAACCGGAGAGCAGGTCTCCATCGCTCTCCTGACGATGGCCCTCAAGTCCATGGACTGTGATTCGAAATCGTATCTAGGCTTTCAGATCAAGATTGCTACAGACAGTGTTTTTGGCAAAGCCCGGATTGCGAGCATTGATTCGGAGAAGATGCGTCAAGATTTAAAAGAGGGACGGGTAGTTGTCGTGGCAGGTTTTCAGGGGGTAGATGATTCAGGCAATATCACCACCCTCGGTCGGGGAGGATCGGACACATCCGCTGTGGCCGTCGCTGCGGCGTTGGAGGCGGATGTGTGTGAAATTTATACCGATGTCGATGGGGTGTATACCACGGATCCCAATGTTTACCCGAAGGCAAGAAAGCTGGCAAGAATCTCCTATGATGAGATGCTTGAAATGGCCAGTCTCGGGGCGAAGGTGCTGCAGATCCGCTCTGTAGAGTTTGCCAAAAAATATGATGTCTCTATCCACGTCAGATCATCCTTTAATGACAATCCTGGGACAATCGTTTGTAAGGAGGACAAAGAGATGGAAAAAGTTGTGGTTTCCGGCGTGACTTACAATAAAAATGAAGCAAAGATCGAGGTCATGCGTCTCCCTGACATCCCAGGAGTCGCCGCTAAGTTATTTAAACCCTTAGCGGATGCGAATATCGTCGTAGACATGATCATACAAACCTCCAGTACTGAGAAAGGCTGTGCGGACGTGGCTTTCACCGTTCCCAAATCCGATTTTGCGAAAACCCTACAGATCGTCAAAGAAACGAACAAGGAGTTCGGCGGGAAAGAAGTCAAATTCAATGAAGATATTGCAAAAGTATCCATTGTGGGAGTAGGGATGAGGAGTCACTCTAATGTCGCCACTCAGATGTTTTCTGCATTGGCAAAGGAAGGGATCAATATCCACATGATTTCCACTTCGGAGATCAAGATCTCCTGTATCATTGATTCCAAATATACCGAATTGGCAGTCCGAGCCCTTCATGATGCCTTTGAACTGGATAAGCCTGCGATTATAGAGGAACGATGAACCATGACCAATGAACTTTAAACCATGAACCGATACCTTTGTTCATCGTTTATCGTACATGGCGCATTGTTTCATTAAGGAGCATCTTCTTTGATCCCTTCCGATTCTATAAAGCTTTACGATACCACACTCCGTGATGGTTCACAGGCAGAAGACATCTCTTTCTCTCTAGAGGACAAAGTCCGGATTGCGCAAAAGCTGGATGAGTTAGGTATTCAGTATATTGAAGGGGGATGGCCCGGTTCCAATCCAAAGGATCTCCAGTTTTTCCAAGAGATCAAATCCGTTCCCCTTTCTCAGGCAAAGATTGCTGCCTTTGGAAGCACCTCCCGAGCAGGGACTCACCCCAAAAAAGATCCCAATATCCAGGCGTTGATCGAGGCCGGGACGGAAGTGGTTACCATTTTCGGGAAGTCCTGGGATAGACATCCCGTCGAGGCCTTAAATATTACCCTCGATCAGAATCTCGAGATCATCCATGGCTCGATTCGATTCCTCAAGGATCGTGTCGCTGAAGTCGTTTTTGATGCAGAACACTTCTTCGACGGATACAAAAGCAATCCCCAGTACGCGCTCTCCACGCTGAAGGCGGCTCAGGAAGCCAAAGCGGACTGGATCGTTTTATGCGATACCAACGGGGGGACCCTTCCCGATGAAGTTCAATCCATCGTTAAAAAGACAAAAAAAGAAATCGGTATCCGCCTCGGCATTCATGTCCATAACGATTCAGAGATGGCGGTAGCCAATACCATTCTAGCAGTCAAAGAGGGCGTCTCCATGGTTCACGGCACGATGAACGGGTATGGAGAACGATGTGGAAATGCGAACCTATGTTCCGTTATCCCCAATCTCAAGTTGAAAATGGGGATGGATTGCATCACAGATGATCAGTTAAAGAAGATCACCGAGGTTTCGCGTTTCGTCTCAGAGCTGGCCAACCTTCCCCATAACAAATATCTTCCCTATGTTGGCGACAGTGCATTTGCGCACAAGGGCGGGGTCCATGTCAGCGCTATCCGAAAGAGTGATGCCACCTATGAACATGTCGCTCCGGAGAGGGTCGGAAATCATCAAAGGGTTCTCATCTCTGATCTCTCCGGTGAGTCAAACATCCTCTATAAAGCTGCTCATTTTAAAATCGATCTCGAAAGCAAAGATCCAAAAGTTAGGCAGATCCTCGACGATTTAAAGCGGTTGGAAAACCAAGGGTTTCAATTTGAGGGAGCGGAAGGTTCCTTTGAGATTCTCATCAAAAAGGCTCTCGGACAACATAAGAAGTTCTTTGAGCTGATGGGATTTCGTGTCATTGTAGAGAAGAAGGCAGAGGAAGAAGCTCCTCTTTCAGAAGCAACCATCATGGTTCGCGTGGGAGATTGGGTGGAACATACCGCTGCTGTGGGAAATGGTCCGGTCAATGCCCTAGATCATGCGATACGGAAAGCCCTGGAGAAATTCTATCCTCAATTGAATGAGGTCAAACTGCTTGACTACAAAGTCAGAATCCTTTCCACTAAGGATGGAACTGGGGCCCAGACGAGGGTTCTCATCGAATCAGGGGATGGGCAATCGAAGTGGGGAACGGTCGGAGTTTCTGAAAACATCATTGAAGCGAGCTGGCAAGCCCTGGTAGACTCGATTGACTACAAACTGCTAAAAGAAGAAATTTAGGGACACATCTTCACCCGCCTATCCCGCCTTGGCGGGACGGGGCACGTTCCGGTCAAAAGAGACATTCATGAAGGAAAAATCTCTCCGATAAAGGAAGTTTTGAGAAAAAAATGGGATGTCTCCCCATTTCTTATGAAGTATTTTTCTGTTAGCCAGCAATGGGTTCTTTTTGCTGTCGCCCTTATTCTTATCGGCAGCCTCGCATTGAAATTTTATTATTTCCCTGCTCCCACTCCTTCCGGAGAACCCGTAAAAGAGATCGTTGTTGAGGTTTCAGGAGAGGTTCTTCAGCCCGGAATCTATCTTTACCAAAATCCACCCAAATTAAGAGACGCGATCGAGAGAGCAGGAGGTTTGAAGGAAAAGGCTCAAGTTGATAGCACTTTTTCCTCGACGATCTTGGAAACAGGAACTCTCCTCACCGTCGCGAGAGAACCTTCTCAAATCCCCCCTCCCCTTCCTTCATCAAAGGAAGGACAGAGGACGATGAAACAGGATGAGATAAAGATAAAAATCGGCAGGATGGCCACCAATAAATTGCTTGTCTTTTCCCTTCCCCTCAACCTCAATCACGTGTCCGTTGAAGACCTTTGCTCGATTCCCGGGTTCGGTGAATCTTTGGCCCAAGAAGTGATAGCCTATCGGGAAAGACGAAAAGGATTTCGATCAGTTGAAGAATTAAGAAATGTTAGAGGGATCGGAGAAAAGAAATACGAAACCTTCAAACAGTTCTTGGCAGTAAAAAGATGAAGTCATTGATCAATGGTCAGTACCCAATGGTCAATGACCATTGCTGACTGATAATTGTTCATTGATACTTTCACTTGTTAAATTCGATGGGCTGGGAGCAAGCATTTCCGCCTGCGTTGTAATCGTACACCATCCGCGCACCATAATCAGCGCCCACGGTCATGATCCCCAATAAGACCAGGAAAACTAGGAGGAACAGGAGTCTCCCTTTTTTAGGAAACGGCCGCGCCATGAATGCCCAGACGGATAAAATAATACCCACCCCAAGTGTAACGAGCATGATTTCTTCATGGGTCTCTAAGAGATGCTCCCGCACCGAGCGGGAAACCATTACCCCCTCCTCCCCATAAAGGCCGGTGGCAACCGCAGCCCCCGCAGAGAGTGTCCCGAGAATGAGCAATAGAAAGGCAGTCGTGGCAAAGGTTTGGTTTCGGAAAATCCAAGACATAAAATAAAAGAGTGCAGCACCCACTAAGAATGCGATGGGAAAATGAACCACCAATGGGTGGATATTTTGAAGATGCTGCACTCCTGGAAGAAGAGTTTCAAACATAGGCATCACTTGATCGACTCGACAGTCAAGAAGTTACTTCCACCACTGGTATAGGCCTTGCCGGTAATAGAAGCGATACGCCCCATCTTGTCAATCACGCCCTTTGGCAAACCGGTTTTGTCTTTATTGGGCAATAAGACATATACCTTCCCGGTTCCTTCTTCAAGAAGGCCTGCGGGGATACCAGCTTTGACGCAGTCAATGGCGCACTGTCGATGACTCTCGCCTTTGGCTCCCATCAAGGCATAGCAGTAAGTGTCAATCACCTCTCCTTTAACCGTCACGGATTGCGCATAAACAACCGTGAAAATGTTTATAACCATTAGTAAACTGAGAACCGAACCTAGAATCATTATCTTTCTCATTGTAGTTTCCTCCTTTCTTCCTGCTTCATTTCGACGATCCACTTTCGCCAAAAACCTCCTTCATTCCCACAAGACTAATAACAATCCGCCTCGAGATAAATAAGGCAACTTATGTATTTTAAGGCAAAAAAGGCTGTATTCGTTTCATGACCCCTCTCCTGTCAGCTCTTTCGCCTTTGCCAAGGCTTTGTCCAAGTCGGGCAAATGACTCATTTCAGGAACGACCTGGATATATTGAACAATCCCTTGTTTGTCCACAACGATCACCGACCTCGCAAAGAGCATGAGTCCCTCTGTTAAGAGCCCTGACGAACGGGCGAAATCTCCTTGTTTGTAATCTGATAAGTATTCGAGGTTCGTTAGCTTTGCTTCTTTGGCAAATCGTTTTTGGGCGAAAGGTGTATCCCGGCTGATGACAATCCGTCTGATATTCTTCGGAATCCCGTTACCTGCTTCCCCTAAATAATGGGTCTGCGCTTCACAAACTGGAGTGTCAAGAGAGGGCACAATACTGAGGAGGAGAACGGAACCTCTCTCTTTTGACAGATTGACATTGCTCATGGTCATTGCGTTCACCAATTCGACCGATGGCAAAGGCCTTCCAACCATGATGGGTGAACCCAGAAGATGGATCGGTTTCCCTTTGAAGACCACCTGCGTGCCGGGCTGAACCGAGGCCATATCGGTTGGAATCCTCTGCTGGGTGGTTGCACAGCCAAAGACCAGAAGTATTGGAAAACACAATAATATAAGCAGATTCTTATTAAATCTCATTTCTACCCCTCCTTTTCTTTATAATTAATCATCCTCGGCAAGAAATTCAATAAATCTGTTCACTTCGAAAATTCTTATGCTATTATCGCTCCCGGATCTACCATCCAACCTGGGTGGACGAAGTCTCCTGAATTAGCAATTTAAAACCCTTCTTCCTCCAAAGAGGAGAAGGAACACTTTTCAGTTAGGCCCACACTCCTACGATTCATCGATAGAAAAATACAGGTTTTTTCATCCTAAAATAAGTCATACACCCTATAGCCATATTTGCACTTTTAACATAGTTTCAAAGTAAATCTGATAAACTCTATTCTATTGACATAGGCCGGGAAGCGCCTGATAGCGGGAGTGCTCTTTCATCCGGTTCAATGCAGTCCGATGTCGCCTGTTCTGACCGATTGAAGATATGAAAACCAGAGTCGCCTCGACGACTGAGCAGACTGGGAATAAACGTTGAGAACAAAAGAGTGGATCAGCGACCTTCAGGATTTCTATCTCCTTTCTCAAAGCGGGCTCTTGGGCCTGATCAGAAAACCCTTCTACTATAAAGACACGATCGAACAGATGGATTATGCGGGGACGGGTTCTTTTGTGATCATTCTCCTCGTCTCCCTTTTTATCGGCATGGCCCTTTCCCTTCAGCTTTCGGCCGAGCTTTCTGGCATGGGGCTCAAAATGTATATCGGAAAGATCGTCGGCGTCTCAATCATCAGGGAGATCGGACCTGTGATGACCGCACTGGTCTACGCAGGCCGCGTGGGTTCCGGCATGGCATCCGAACTGGGTTCCATGATCCTCGGGCACCAAGTCGATACCCTCAGAGCCTTTGGCGTCGACCCTGTAAAGAAACTGGTCACCCCGAGGATCCTGAGTTCACTGATGATGCTCCCTGCCCTGACCATCATCGGAGATGCCGTCTCTATTTTGGGCGGTTATTACATCGCAGTCTTTGTGAGCCTTCAAAGCAGTACGTTTTACTGGAGCTCCATACAAGATGTCCTCAACTATGAGAATGTCCTGTCGGGCTCGATTAAGCCTTTCATCTTTGGATATCTAATCGCTTGCATCAGCTGCCATATGGGACTTTCCACAAAAGGAGGGGCTATAGGGCTGAGACGAGCAACGACGAGGGCTGTGGTCGCTTCCTTCATCGTGATCATTATTGCTGATTTCATCCTGACAAGAATATTACTTTACGTTTTGGGATTTTCGGTATGATTGAGTTCGATGATGTCCGCTTTTCCTACGGTGCTCGCGAAGTCCTCCGAGACACCAGCTTTTCCATCGACTTTCATGAAAAGGTAGCTGTCCTTGGCGGGAGTGGCGAAGGAAAGACGACGATCCTAAAGCTCATCATGGGGCTCTTGAAACCCAACTCCGGGAGAATCCTCATTGACGGAGAGGATATTTCTACCAAAACGGAGGATGCTCTGAGAGAAATCAGGATGAAATTCAGCATCGTGTTCCAGGAGGGTGCACTGTTTGACTCGCTGAATGTCAAGGAAAACGTCGCTTTCGCCTTAAGGGAATACGGAAACCTCCCTGAAGAAGAGCTTGACCAGAAAGTGAGAACGCTGCTCAACAGGGTGGACTTGGAGGATGCCATGGACCTTATGCCCGAAGAACTGAGCGGGGGCATGCACCGAAGAGTGGCCATTATCAGATCCCTGGCAGCTATCGAACCCAGGATGTTTCTGTATGACGAACCAACCTCCGGGCTTGATCCTGTCAACGCGAATATCATCTGCAAGCTGATTCTCGACCTTGCTGTCGGCGGAAAAGGTTTTATCGTCGTCACCCACAAGATTCTTGACGCTTTCAAACTTGCAGACCGATTCATGTTTTTGAAAAGTGGCACCATCCTTCTTGATGGCCAAAGAGACAAACTGATCAATTCGTCCATCCCTGAGGTTCAGATCTTTCTGCGTGAGTTGAATCCAAGGCCGCAACGCCTGCCAGCGACCGATGCGGGAGAGAAAAATGTTTGACACCAAGAAACAGCTTCAGTGGTCGAAATTGAAGGTAGGGTTGGTCCTCGCCGTTGCCTTGGTCATTCTTGTGGTGGCCGTATTTTTCGCGGCGAGCATCCAAGACCTGTTTACGGAGAAGGCAGAATTAAAAATACAATTCACGGATGCGATGGGGTTGAGAAAAGGCGCCCCGGTCTGGATCCTGGGAATCGAAGAAGGATCCATCAAGAGCATAAAGTTGGACCCCATCTACGGGGTAATCGTGACCGTTTCTGTCAACATAAGGTCCCTCAAGTTTGTGAGTAAGCAATCTCATGCAACCATTATGACGATGGGGCTCCTCGGCGACAAATACATCGAACTGAGCGCAGGCCCGCCGCAAGGGGAGTCCATCCAACCCGGCGAGATGATCAAAGGATCGGCGGAAACAGGAATGAGGAGTGTGATGCAGACCGTTGGGGTTGCCATCGATAAAATGGGCCAATTCATCGAAAGAGTGGACAACTTGGTGATGAAGATTGAACAGGGTCAAGGGACCATCGCCAAATTTCTTAACGATCCTACCCTCTATAATAATCTCACCGAAGCTAGCCGTCACTTATCTGCAGTGCTAGCGGACGTAAGAAATTCGCGAGGGACGATGAAATTGCTCATGGAAGACCCTTCTTTATACAACAAAGCCCTGGCGACAGCTTCTTCGATGGATGAGTTCAGCAAAAAGCTCAATGAGAGCGCCGGAACCTTGAAGAAACTGATTGAAGATCCCGAATTGTACGAGAGCCTGAACAAGACGGCCTCACAGCTTTCCTCTATTTTAGAAGGGATAGAAAAGGGCAAAGGGATGGCAGGGGCCTTAATCAAAGACGAAGAGCTTGCAAAAGACCTTCAAGGTGTCGTCCAGGAATTTAAGAAATTGAGTATCGAGATTGAAGCCTTGGCGAAAGATATTAAGGAACACCCAAAAAAGTATTTTAAGTTTAGCTTGTTTTAGACGTATAGAAGTAAGATGTTATCAACATCGTCGGCGTTAAAGAAACCCAAGGAAGGGGAGTTAATAAAATCTGCAAAATAATTAAAACAATTTCGACAAGGAGGGAACCATGGGACGAATAACATTTCGAACAATGCTAATCATTTCTTTTAGTTTGCTCTTCGTTTCGGGGGTTTCAGCCCAGGTATGTGTAGAATGCCATAAGAAGATTACCCCGAATATTGTCTCGGACTGGGAACTGAGCAAACACAGCCAAAACAAGATTGACTGCATCACTTGCCACGGTGATAAACACAAAAACATGGTGGATGTCCCACAAGTTCAGATTCCAACACCGGACACCTGTGCTGGCTGTCATCCAGAAAGGGTAAAACAATTCAAAAGCGGAAAGCATGCGGCGGCGTGGGCAGCGATGAAAGCGATGCCAACGATACACTGGCAACCGATGGAGTTGACCGAAGGGATGAAGGGTTGCGGAGGATGCCATAAGATCGGTCTAAAAGCCGACGCCGATATCAAAGAACTGAGAAAGGAAGGGGCGGGATTTGGTGTGGCCTCATGTGATGCGTGCCATACCCGGCACACTTTCTCCGTTCAGGAAGCAACGCAGCCTCAGGCATGTCAAACCTGCCACATGGGCTTCGACCATCCACAATGGGAGATGTATTCCGGGTCAAAACACGGGGTCCGATACTTGTTGAAGCAAATCAAGATACTTCCTCCGACGGCTTCCGCACCAACCTGCCAGACCTGCCACATGCAGGGGGGCAACCACGGCGTCCTGACGGCCTGGGGATTTCTCGCAGTCAAGCTTCCGATGCCGGAGGACAAGCAATGGGCCACTGACCGTGCGGCTATTCTGCAGGCCCTTGGAGTTCTCGACCCTGATGGAAAACCAACCGGACGACTGGATGTGGTGAAGGCGGCCAATGTGGCACGGCTTACCCAGGAAGACTGGCAAAGAGAACGGGATAAGATGGTTAAGACCTGCAATCGTTGTCATTCTACTAATTTTGCCAGGGGGGAGCTGGCAAAAGGGGATAGGATGATTCAAGATGCGGATCATCTGATGGCAGAGGGAATCCGGATCATTGCGGCTTTGTACAAAGAAGGCGTTTTGCCCAAACCGAAAACCTACGCCTATGCTTTCCCTGATCTTCTCACCTTCCATGATGCCCCAACGGTTATCGAGCAAAAACTTTTTGTCATGTTTCTCGAACACCGAATGAGGGCTTTCCAGGGAACCTTCCATGCCAACCCGGATTATGCCCTTTGGTATGGCTGGAGCGAGATGCAAAGGGATTTGACAGAGATCAAGGAAATGGCAGCCGAATTGCGTGAAAAGGCCAAAAAGAAGTAATGATCCCCTTCTCGCCCCTTTATAAAAAAGGGATTGAGGGGACTTAAAGGAGGCTTAAAAGTGTCTACTAAACAATACGTGGGGCGGCTGAAAAGATGCGGTCAGTTGATGAGAGAGGCCGGACTCAACGTCCTTTTGCTCACCAAGCCTTCCAATATGTTCTATCTTACAGGAGATGGGCGTTTATGCGCCTATGCCATGATCACTCAGGATGGAAAGGCAGCTTTAGGCGTTCCACAAACTGATGTCATGGATGTGAGACAACTGGCACACTTTGATCACATTGTCGGCTTCGATGACGAAGTAGGAATGATCCACTCCATTGCCCATAACTTTGAACATTTTGGAATCAAAGAGGGGACTGTGGGTCTGGAGTACACTTTTCTCACACAATCCATGATGGGCATGCTTACCCATCCCCATGCAAAACCAACTGGCATAAGCGCCAGAGACTGTACCCATCTCCTATCTGCGCTTCGCATTGTCAAAGATAAGGAGGAGATCAGGCGCATTAAAGCTGCAGGGAAAGTGGCTATAAAGGGAATGAAGGCAGCTGTGGCAGCCGTGAAACCAGGGTTAACGGAAAGCCAGGTGGCAGCCAAAGCAGAGTATGCTATGCGACGAGCTGGTGCCGAAGAGTTCTGGCGCACTTATGTCTCCTCTGGCCCACGCACAAATATTGCCCATGGTTTACCTACATTGCGTAAGTTACAATCCGGTGATTTGGCGATGATTGATATCCACCCCATCGTCAATGGCTACAGTGCTGATATCTGCCGAACGGTATGCGTAGGCAAACCGACGACCGAGCAGCAGGCCGCCTATGATTTATATCTAAAAGCTCAACAGTCTACAATCTCCAAGGTGAAAGCAGGGGTCGGTATGGTGGAGTTAGAACAAACGCTCCATGAAGTGATTAAAGAGGGAGGGCATGGCGGCCATGTCTTTGGTCCCCCCATTCACGGAGTGGGCATCGACTTCGAGGAATCTCCTTTGCCCCCAGGCCATGCTTTCTTCCATGGAGAGAAAGAACCACCCCCTTTGGAGACGAACATGATCATCGCCGTGGGGAATTGCGGGTTATACACGGGTCCATGGGGTGTTCGGGTTGAAGATACTGTCGTGGTGGGCCCAAAAGGACCGCTTATACTTACCGAGTATCCCAGACAACTGGAGACATA
>Ga0153916_10002496_pt1 | contig 13438 bp, 10 predicted proteins | sample Opewatmetagenome_FD_109642 | JGI IMG/M metagenome (GOLD analysis project Ga0153916, IMG submission 109642) | Freshwater wetland microbial communities from Ohio, USA - Open water 3 Core 3 Depth 4 metaG | ecosystem: Environmental > Aquatic > Freshwater > Wetlands | place: USA: Ohio, Lake Erie...
GATTTCGGGTTCGGTCCGATCAGCCTGGTGGGTATGCTCAAGACTGAAGACCAAGTCAAGGTGACGCTGACTATCGTCGCCAGGCCATAGCAGTCGCCAACATGAATCACCTTATATTTATTCTTTAGGTACTTCATGAGCTAAAATCACCCCTACCCCCGCCCCCGTTGACGGGGGAGGGGGAACAAGCGAAATTGGACGGCTTTCGAGCAAAAATCACTCGCAAGCCGTCCAATTTCGCGTTTTACTCCCCTTCTCAATTAGGTTATGATTAACTCATGTTTCTGTATCTCTCAAAATTACTGCCCTTGCTTGTTTATCCTCTGGGTCTAGCCTGCATCCTGATCCTGCTGGCGTTGTTCATCCGAAACTTGAGGTGGCAAAGAGTTGTGCTCGGAGCGGCTCTCCTGGCGCTCTACCTGGGCGGGAACGGCTGGGTGGCAAACGGGCTGGCGCGCTCCCTGGAATGGCGCTTCGTGCCGCCTGCCGAAACACCTCACGCGCAGGCCATCGTCGTGCTGGCAGGGGACGAGCGTGCAGAACATTACCCTCGCCAGACGCCTGAAATCGGCGAGGCGGGCGACCGTGAGATCTACGCCGCCCACCTCTACCGCCAGGGCGCGGCCCCAATTATCTTGTTCAGCGGGGGCGCCATCGAATGGCTCTCCGCGGATAGCTCTCCCGGGGAGACGGCGACCTACATGCTGGGGATGCTGGGCGTCCCGAGCAACGCCATCCAGCTCGAAACAGCCTCGCAAAACACGTATGAGAGCGCCGTCGCCTCTCGGAAAATCCTGGAGGCGGAGGGCATCCAGCGCATCATCCTGGTAACATCCGCAGTGCACATGCCGCGCTCGATGGGCCTGTTCTTGAAACAAGGCTTCGAGGTGATCCCCGCCCCTACCGATTACACCGTCACCCAGGCCGATTGGGAGGGCGCTAAAAAAGCTGACCCACAGGCGCTATTAATCAGCCTGCTGCCCAGCTCCAACAACCTGAACATCACCACGCGCACACTAAAAGAATACTTCGGCTTGTTTATTTACAAGCTGCGGGGTTGGTTGTAAGATATGGAAATATGGCTACTCCATTAAAAGACAAACGCATCATCCTGGGCGTGACCGGCTCGATCGCGTGCTACAAGGCTGCCGAGCTGGCGTCCAAACTGGCGCAGGCAGGCGCACTGGTGGACGTGATCCTGACCCAAGCGGCTACCCAGTTCGTCACGCAGCTCACCTTCCGATCGGTCACCGGGCGAGGCGCCTACGTTGAAGCCGACCTGTGGGGCAGCGAAGGTCACGTATTGCACATCAGCCTGGGGCACAGCGCCGACCTCCTGGCAATCGCCCCGGCTTCAGCCAACACCATCGCCAAGCTGGCGCACGGCATCGCCGACAACCTGCTGACCGTCACTGCCCTGGCGAGTCGCTGCCCCCTGGTTATCGCGCCGGCGATGGACGGTGGCATGTACACCCATCCAGCTACCCAGGCCAACCTGGAGACCCTGCGAGGGCGCGGCGCTGTCATCGCCGGCCCGGCAGAAGGGCACCTGGCCTCGGGCCAGCAGGGCATCGGGCGCATGCTCGAGCCGCAAGAGCTGCTGGGGCACATCCGCATGGCGCTGGCTCAGAGCGGCCCATTGCGCGGGTGTAAAGTAGTTGTGACCGCCGGCGGCACGCAAGAGCCCATCGACCCGGTGCGCTCGATCACCAACCGCTCGTCGGGCAAGCAAGGTTTCGCCGTCGCCCAAGCCGCCCTGGATTTGGGCGCAGAAGTCACCCTGATCGCCGGACCGGTCTCGCTGGCAACCCCGGTGGGGGCGCAGAGAAAGGACGTAAGCACCGCCCAGGAGATGCTGAGTGCCGTACTGGCGGCTATCCCCGCCGCCGACGCGCTGATCATGGCGGCGGCCGTGGCCGATTTCAGGCCAGCTCACCCTGCTGAGGAGAAGATCAAAAGAGCGGGCGGCCTCCCCGAAATCCGCCTGGAGAACACACCTGATATCCTGCGAGAGGTCTCCAACTACAAAGCTGCCCATGGTCACCCGCGCGTGACCGTGGGATTCGCGGCCGAGAGCCAAAACTTGCTGGAGAACGCCGCAGCCAAGCTGCACGCTAAAAGCCTGGACCTCATCGTCGCCAACGATATCAGCGCCGGCGACGCTGGCTTTGCCGTAGACTCTAACCGCGTGACGCTGCTGGAGGCGGATGGCAACGTGGAAAACTTGCCCTTGATGGGCAAGGACGAGGTGGCGGAGATTGTCATGGAGAGGGTAGTCAGGAGGTTAGGAAGTTAGGTGGTTAGGAAGTTAGGAGTTAGGGAGAGATGATCGTGCACATTTGCGAACGAGGGGCGTGGGAGGCGGCTCAGAGGAGCGGAAAGTACCGTCCAGCATCTTTAGACATCGAGGGCTTCATCCACTGCTCCCGCCCGGAGCAGGTCCTGGATGTAGTCAATCAATTTTACAGAGAGGTGCCCGATCTCCTTTTACTGTGGATCGATCCGGATAAGGTCCGGGCTGAAATCCGCTGGGAGGTCGCCCGTGGCGAGACCTTCCCGCACATCTACGGGCCGCTCGACATCCAGGCTGTAAGCGTGGCGACCAGCCTGCTCCCGGACGAAAACGGCAATTACACGCGCTTGCGCTTAAAACCATGGACAGGAATTCACCCAATATCATCATCACCGGGCTCCTAATACTCATCGCCGGGATGGCTGCTTTGGCAGCTTGCAGCGGAGGACCTGCAAATGATCCTGATGCAGGCCAGGCTACCACTGCAGCAATACCCGTGGTAACACGCCGTCCAACCAGCACGCCTACAGCGACGGTAACGCCCACCGCGACCGAAGTTCTGCCCACTCCCACGCCAGCCCTGGAGATCGACGAGGGGAGCGTCTTTTTCGCCTGCCTGAACAAACGCTCCGATGACTTTGGACCGGCCGGACCCTGGGAATTGCTGGATAAAGCCATCGTTGCCCAGCCTGTGGATGGCGTCATGGAACTGCCGGGCGGCAACTACCACGTGTGCGCTTACGCCCTGGCAGCCAACCAGCCCGCCTCACTGGCTCTGGACCTGGCGGTCCTGTCTAAATCGTTTGCAGTCGTCCCTCTTAGCAGAAGCAACCTGGGAAAATACTACTATTTCGCCTTGATCGACGAGAATATCCCTTATCGTTACGCCATTCTCAACGCGCAAGACTTGAACCTGATCGAGCTAACCGTCCTGGGTCCGGGCGAGCAGGCCTTACGCCAGGACCGGCTCAGGATCCTGGGGAAGCAGCCCAAGCCCACGCCGACACCGAAATAGGTTGAAAGTTGAATGTTGATCTATCTTTTCACGCAGATGGATTAAAACGCGAAATCAGGTGACATGCGGGCGCTTTGCCCCGCATGTCACCTAATTTCGCTCATTCCCCCCTCCCCCTCCACGGGGGAGCCTGCCTGCCTGTCGCCTTGGTGGTTAGAAACGTTAGCAGGCAGGAGGTTGGGGGTAGGGGCTAATAGATTCCATTACTTCGGCCAGCTGAGAGGCCAGCAGCGCCCGGTCGAAGCTGCTTTCCACACAGCGGCGACCGGCAAGCCCCATCCGGCGGGCTTTTTGGGGGTCCGCGGCCAGGGAGCGGATGGCTTCAGCCAGGGCAGGCGCATCTCCAGGGGGCACGGGGATGCCGGCCCCAGCCTGCTCCACTACATCGCGAATGACCCCATCGATCGCCAGGACAACCGGCCTCCCCGCGGCCATGTAATCGAAGACTTTGTTGGGATAGACCGTGCGATACATCTCGATGGGCTTGAGGATAGCAATGCAGGCGTCAGCGGCCGCCAGCGCCTGGGGCATGCCAGTCTTGGGCACGGGAGGTAAGAAGTGGAGGTTGGACAGACCCATGAGGCGTGCCTGCGCCACGAGCGCCGGTTTTTCCTTGCCATCCCCCAGCAGGACGAGGGCAATCCCGGGTTGATCCCGCAGGAGGGAGGCAGCATCCAAAACCACACCCAGATCGTTGGACATGCCATGGGCGCCGGCATACAGGACGATGAATACCCCCTCCAGGCCATGCGCTCGCCGGAAGGCGCTGCCATCCGCCAGCGGGTCGAACATGGTGGTGTCCGAGCCGTTCGGCACGAGGGCTATATGCTTTGCACCGCGCGTCTGTACGTGGTCGACAAAACCCGGCGAGTTGACCACCACCTGGTCGGCGTGGCGGTACAAGAAGCGCTCCAGCCACTCCGAAGCACGGATTAACAGGCGATTGCGCAGCACACCCACCGCTACGGCAAAAGCCGGCCACAGGTCGCGCACCTCGAACAAGAAGGGGACTCTTTTAAGCCGCGCCAACGCCCAGGCAGTGGCTCCCTGGAAGATCGGCGGCGAGGTACCCCACACCAGGTCGACGTCTTTTACCCCCAGGCCGATAATAAAGGATGAGACCATGAAGCTGAAAAAGCTGAACATGCGGTGCACGAAGCTGCGGTGCAGCGCCGGGTAAGTGTAAGCGCGCAGCACGGTGACCCCCAGCTCGCTCTCCTGGCGCTCCACCCATGGGATGCGCTTGCGGCGCGGCAGACCGGTGAGGTAGCTGACCGGGCTGGCGATGACGGTTAGGCGGTGACCGCGGTCCGCCAGGTAGCGCGCCATCTCGTGGTGACGGGTGCCGCCAGGCTCATCCAGGGTGGTGAAGGCCTGGTGGATCAGTAAGATATGCATAGACGGTCAAAGGTTGAAGGTTCACAAGGTTGAAGGTTGAAGGTTTTGATAAAGATATTCTAAGTGATTTCCCTGTGTTCATCCGTGTAAATCCGTGTCCTGATGTGCATTAGTAGAAACTCTCGACAAAGGTCTTTGACCATCCTGGTTCGTAGGCAAGTGCCAGATGGTGGTCAGGGAGAAGGGCGGGGCGCCAGCCACGGCGACGTTAAACGAGAGGGCAGGGAGCCTGTGCGCGTAGGTCGGCCAGACCAACCCCAGAAATGGCGGCGCATCACCCAAGCCATACATTACTTGGCCCGCCCGCACGAGCTGGACGCCAGCTAGCTTCGCCCCGTCAGTAGCCTGAATCTCTACAACCACCCAGTCCCAGGGTGAGCGCAGACGAATCTTCACGCTCGTCTCTCCATTCTCTAGTATCTCCCATTCCCAATCGGGTAAGAGCCAATATAGGTTGAAGGTTGGACTGCTCCTGTCAGGACTTTTAACCTTTAACTTACCAACTTTCAGCAGGGCATCTTCGACGAGCCAACGACCATCATGGAAGGCAGTGACGGAGCGCTGGTGGAGCAGCCCCAGGCTTCGGTAGCCGTCGTGGCGAGCTACCAGGCGCTCCCAGGCGCCATCGTCTGCCTTATCATGAGCGATGACCTCGGCTTGGGCCCAATCCAGCCAGAGGAAGCGCCCGGCGCGGGTCATCTGGTCCTGACCATTCACCACCAGCGTGTTGTGGGCGCTTGTTCGCGCCAGGGAGTTATCCCAGGGAGGCAGGTCATTATAACTGTACGAGCCGGCGTCCTGAGCCAGGTTAACGCCGCGCCACCACAGGTCGAGGTGGAGCTGGTCCGCATGCCCGGGGCGCGAGTGGAAACGCGCGGCGCGTAAATAAGCCCAGGAATCGTGATGCGCCATACGTAATACGTGAGGGGTGAAGAAATTAGGAGTTAGGGAGTTAGGAGCCCTATTGCCTATTGCCCACCTTTCGGGATGCCCCAGCCAGAGAGGCAGCTCGTCCCAGGGGCCGGGGGAGAAAGGACGCTCGTCCAGGAAGGCGGAGGCAGCCGCCTGCAAGACCGGGCGGTAATCGTGAAAGGGACAGATGGCCAGCGGCTGGAGATAAGCCCCATCGTTGGGGCCCAGGTTGGGGACGCGACCGCTGAGGGGGTCGACCAGGGCCAGCAGCCAGCGGGTCGCCATGCCCAGGCGCTGGCAGGTGCGCTCCGGAAAAGGCCGGTTCTCGCCTCTGGCAATGGCCGCGACCCACAGGGCGATCTGCAGCATCAGGCGGTGGTAGTTGCTGCTGTGCTGCACGTAGGCGCCATCTTCATCGATCTGGCGTTGCAGGCCCCAATGCAGCCAGCGCCAGCCTAGCTCCCGCCAGCGAGTAGCCTGCGGATGCTCGGGTAAAGCCAGCCCGGCCGTGTACAGCCCGGCGGCCTCGCCCAGGAGATGGTTGTTGTTCTGGGCGCGGGCGTAAGCCAGGCTGGGTGGGATGCGCTCTGCGTGGAAGCCGACCGCCCGTGAGAGGAGAGCAAGGCGCTCGACCGTGGAATGCGGCGAGGCAGCAAAGACCGGGGCGCAGAAGGTCAGCGCGACCAGGCGGAAAGCCACCTCCTGGGCAGAGACCCAATGCGGGCCGAGGTAGGGCGGGTTGGATTCCAGGAACGCTTGAGTATATTCCCAGAAATTTTGGGCGTAGCGCTCGTCGCCGGTGAGAGTATAAGCCCGAGCAAGGGTATAAGCCCAGCCAAAGCGGCCCGGCTCCCAGACCAGCTTGATATCGCCCAAGGCACCTTGATTATCTTTCAGCTCGTACTCGGTCCAGTGGGATAGTGGTTCAGGGACGCTCAAAACCAGCGAGACTGCCTCGCCGCCGAAAAGGCGTACTTTGCCAGAGAGGATCTCGTCGGCTTCGGCGAGCAATGAGGTTACGCCGCCCTCCCCCAGGATCTGGCGCAGCACCTCTCGATCGGGGAGGGCAAGCAACGGACGCAGGACAAATGAGGGCGAACGACCAGGGCGTACACCGGTCTTGAGGTCAGGTCCGTGGGTAGCCCAGCGCAAATAGCCGCTACGCAGCAAGGCCTGGTACCAGGCAAATTGCGCCACCTGCCCGGGGCCGAGCTGCCTCAAGGCTTTCCCTGCCAGCGCCAGGCGCGAAGCCAAAGCCACCCCCCGCGATCTCACCATCCAGCCGGGATGGCGAGGCGCTCCCCCTGGCATACCGCCTGGACGGCGGCAAATGTGGCGGCGGTGACCCCGAAGAGCTGCTCATAAGGGATCGGCGGGGGGCCGCCCGCAGCAATCGCCGCCACAAATGCTTGCCAGGCGGCGGCGTGGCCTTTGTCCTGGCGCAGACGCGAACGCTGCACGTCCCGGCGACCAGCCTGCACCAGCTCCAGCATGCGGAAATCGTCCAGCAGGCCGACGCGACCGCCGGCAAAGACCTCCACGCGTTCCTTGGGAAAGGCTTTATCGCCGTTAGCCAGGTAGGTGAGCGTACCCAGGGAGCCATCGGGGAAGGTGAAGGTGAGCACGACGTTATCCTGGTGGTAGCGCCCTCCATCCGGCAAAGTGTGCCCTTCGACCGCCACGGGTGGGGCACCGACCAGGAAGGTGAGGAAGTCCACAAAATGGCAGCCCTCGCCGATGATACGCCCGCCGCCCTGCTCGGGGTCGTGGACCCAGTGAGTGGGCGGGAGGTAGCCAGCATTGACGCGGTATTGGGCTACCAGCGGCTCTTTCCGACCGGCAAAAAACGCATGGAGCTTTTGAGCCAGGGGGGCAAATCGGCGGTTGAAGCCAACAGTAAGCAGTGGTCGATGGTCGGTGGTCAGTGATAACTGATCTCGGATCGCGGATAACTCTTCACTGGTCAGCCCCAGGGGCTTTTCGCAGAAGACGTGCTTACCGGCGGACAGGGCGGCGAACACCTGGCGGGCGTGCAGGTTGTGACGGGTCAGGATAGCGACCGTGTTGATCTTTGGGTCGCCCAGCACCTGGGATTCGTCGCTGGCGGCATAGCGGAAGCCGAAGCGCCGGGCAGCACTTGCCGCGCTGACGCCGGAGGCGGAGACCACACCCACCAGCTCGACGGAGGGCATTTTCTTCAAGATGGGCAAAAGCACGGAAGTGGCGAAATTGCCAGAGCCTAAAACGCCGAGTTTCACTGTGTCACGTGTACCCGTGTCAAGTTTTTCAGTGCCTGCCTGGGCGTTCGTCAGGCCATGGTCACGTGACATGGGAGCACCTGACACCGGAACACCAGATACGGCTTCTTGGGAAAGCTGTGCAACCGGGTATGTCAAGAGCACTCCCAGGAAGGTCTTTTTGCTCTTGCCGGTGATCAGGTCATAGGCCTCGGGGGCGCGCTCGATGGGGAAGCGGTGGGTGATGAGCGGCCTGACGTCCAGGCGACCTGAGGCGAGCAGCTCCACGAAGGCTTCCAGGTTGCGCCCCTCCGTCCAGCGCACGAAGCCGATGGGATAATCGCGCCCGCCTTCCTCATAAGCCGGGTCATAGCGACCAGGGCCATACGAACGGGAGTTAATGAAGGAGAGCTCCTTCTCGTAATAGAGATTACGGGGCAGCTCCAGACCCACCGCGCCGATAGCGACCACGCAGGCGCGGTCGCGGGCGATCAAACCCGCCAGCTCAACGGGGTCAGCCGAGGGGGTATCGGCGCAGATCAGGACAGCGTCGGAACCGCGCCCCTGGCTGAAAGCCTGGGCGGCCTCTTCGGCCTTGTCGCGCAATACCGCCTCAAAACCCATGCGTTGTGCCAGGTCCACGCGCTGCGGGTCCAGGTCGATGCCGAGTGCCCGGCAACCCGCAGCCCTGGCGATGCCCAGGCTGAGCAGCCCAAGCAACCCCAGCCCGATGACGGCGACGCGCTCACCAAGCTGTACCTGCGCCAGGCGGAAACCGTGCATGGCAATGGCGCCCAAGGTGGTGAAAGCCGCCGACTCGAAGTCCACCTCATCCGGCAGAGAAGCCAGCAGGTTTTGGGGCACCACGTTGTACTCGGCGTGTACGGCGTAACCCCCGCCAGCGCAAGCCACGCGCTGGCCGACCTGAAAGCCCTGCAAACCATCGCCCAGGGCCACGATGGTGCCCGCCGACGAGTAACCCAGGGGTATGGGTTGGTCCAGGCGGTTGAAGGCCGCCTCGACGGTGGTCAACAGGCCCTCCCGCCGGGCTTTATCCAACACCTGTCGGGCCAGGTCGGGGCGCGAGCGAGCTTTACCCAGCAGGGACTTCTCGGCGAATGCCACCAACATGCGCTCGGTGCCCGCCGAGACCAGCGAAGCGGCGATCTGCACCAGGGCTGTGCCGGGCTTAGGTGTGGGTACAGGCACTTCAACGATCTCGGTAGCCCCAGTGCGCATATTTTGCAGGAGCTGCTTCATCGAAATTCCCCCTCGACCAGCTTCATAATCGCCAGGGTGTTCAGCAACGCCTTGGGCACGAAAGATCCCACGTAAACGTACTCCTGCTCCTTGCTGCCATCCGGAGCACGTTCGGAGCAATGGGCGTTGTTGCCCGCGGGTCCCAGGCCATCCAGGGTGGGGTAATGCCCCCAAAGCAGGTTGCCGTCGCTCAGCCCGCCGCGCTGCTCCTGGGCCAGGCGCAATCCCACCAGGTTCGCCGCCTGCTCCCAGAGGTCATAGAGATGCTGCGTGCCGGGGTTGGGAGGCCAGGGGGCGGTCGTCTCGCCCAGCTCTACACTGACCTTGCAGCGGTAGCCATCCGCGCTGGCGACATCGGAGGTGCCATCCAGGGCGAGCATGGCAGCCACGCCGGCGTCGAACACTTCAGGGGAGAAAGCGCGCATCTCCACATGCGCCTCGGCGTAGTGCGGGACGCGGTTGACCACCGAACCGCCTTTTACCGTGCCCACGTTGAAGGTGATCTGATTTTCATAGTCGGTAAGGGCGGCGATCTTCTGGATGGTGTGGGCCATCTGAAGGATGGCGTTGGCGCCGTTGGCGTGGAAGTTGCCGGCATGTGCCGACTTGCCCTCCACCTTAACGCGGTAAGCAGCGCGACCCTTGCGTGCCACCACCAGCGGGAAGATATCACTCGAATTGGTGCCACCCTCGAAGACCAGACAGGCCAGGGTGTTCTCGGGCAGGCGCTGCAGGCACAGGCGGGTGAAATCTACAGAGAGGGCCTCTTCACTGGCATCCAGAAGCAAGATCCATGTGCCCTTCTCGAAGACTTGAGGGGCAAACTGGCGTAGGGCATCCAGGACCATGTACATCATGACCGTGCCACCTTTGATGTCCACCGTGCCGGGGCCATAGATGCGCCTGCCCTCCGGTCGCCAGACGAAATCGTTGCGCAGCTCCTCCTCGGGGGGGAAGACCGTGTCCAGGTGGGAGAGCATGCCCAGGGGGTAAGCCGGAGCGCCAGAGGGGAGCAGCGCGGCTTGCGCGCCCTGGCGGGTAAGCACCAGGTGGCGCCCATAGCGCGGGTTGACGGACTGGACGTACTCGGCCTGGAAGCCCAGCGAGGCGAAGAGCTCGGCGGTGAAAGCGCCCAGGCGGTTGACCCCTTCGGGGTTGGCGGTAAAGCTGTTGATCGCCACCATCTGGCGCAGCAGGTCGAGGTAGGTATGGAGGTTATTATCGAGATAATTTTCGAGGGTATCTAATTGCATGTGGCGGAGCGGGCTCCTCAAGAGAAGGATGGCAGTCTCGATATTATAACCTGTCAAACAGTAGAAGGTTGAAGGTAGAAAGTTGAAGGTTGGGGAGACGTAATGCGTAATATGTAACGCGAGGTGAGTTGCGGTGCCAGATATGTCAGCAGTTGAACTGCTGATATATCTTAAGTTAAACAAGTCGATGACAAAGGTCGCAGGCAAAGGTGACGAAGGTTAATAGATTGCAGGGCTCATTCTTGCTATGCTTTGGGTAGCTGGTGAATTTCAATCATGCGACTGACTCACGAGCCTGCCAGCAGGATGACCAAACCATGTACAAAATAGCATATCGACTGCTTCTCTTTGTTTGGATGTTAAGCTTTATCGGCGGATGCCAGAGAAATCAGAATAGCAAGAAAGAGCGTGCCTTTTCCGAGAGGTTTCCAGGCGTCGAGATGAACTCGTCTATTCAATTCTGGGACCCCGCCAAATATGGAGGAAGCTTTACAATTGGAAAGTCCATAGACCTTGTTTTAGAGACCAATTCTACGAATAAAATTGTGTTTCCCAGCGATTACGGTATAAGGATATTTATGTACGACAGTGAGAGAGAGGAATGGTTGGAGATTCAAAATAAAGCAAAATACTTTCCTCCCGGCAATCGTCAAATCTCTCCAAAAGGGGAAGATAATCCAGGCCTCATTACGATCGGCCTAGCACCTGCCCTTCAGCCAGGTGAAAAGCCAGTAAAGGTAAGAGTGGTTGTCATCGGAACAGTTTATCACGGCGAACAAAAAACTGACCAGGAGGTGGGGGCATACATCGATGTGGAAATGTCACCTTAGCCGTGGGCTCAAGCCCACGGCTAGACAAACAACGTCCGCTGAAGTGGACTAATGATCTAAATCCTGGCAGCCGCCTTCAGGCGGCGTATGGAGTTTTAGCCAGGGGAATCATCCCCTGGCGCAGGGTGCGAAATCGATACACGTAAAACAGGACTATAATATATTCAGGGTAAATGGACTTAATAGATATAAATTAATGTGAATTTCAATAATTGAAATCTTTGAAAAACCCCCACCCGAGTCTGGTCGTCCTGTTGGCAGCCCTTCTGCTGCTGCCGGGGATTGCCTATTTTATCCTGCGACTGACGCTGCCCGGCGATGCCAGCAGCCCAATGGTGGATTTCCTGCGGATTCAACCCGGAGGGTTGACCGTAAAGCCGGTCTCGCCCAGCGCGCAAGGCCTGCAAGATGGCGACATCGTGACGGCGATCCAGGGGCAGTCGGTCGACCAAGCTGCTCGGGGCCTGTTCTCACCCCAGGAGGCCAGCGGAAATGCAGACAGGATCCAGTACACCGTGCGGCGCGGCGGCCAAATGCTGAGTGTGAATGCGCCGCTGACAGCTTTCTCGCTTGCTCAGCTCGCCAAAGAGAACTGGAGCATCTATATTTACCTGGCCTATCTGGAGCTGGTCAGCCTGGTTGTGTTCATCCTGCGACCGCGGCTGGGGCCAGCCCAGCTCTTTTTCGTGGTCAGCAACCTACTGCTCGCGAGCGGTCTGGTGTTCTTTGTCGGTCTGAGGGTCGACGACCTGCTCTATCGCTGGCTGGTGATCCTGTATCTGTGGGGGGCGGTTGTTGTTTACGGGTTCTTGCTGGCAGCGCTGGTGCACCAGGCATTGATCTTCCCCAAGACCCACCCGCTGCTAACCCGCCACCCCAGATGGCTGCTGTTGATCTATCTAGGGGTCTGGCTACCAGGTCTGGCATATCTGGCGGCGCGCTGGCCGGGGATGGATTCACCCGCGGCGCGCCTGGCGCTGACCGTGCAAGGCACGGCGCTCATGTCAGCCGTTTATTTCCCCCTGCTGCTGCTGTCCACGGTGAGCAGCTACCGCACCGGCAACGAGCGCGAAAAGCGCCAGATACGCTGGATCATGTGGAGCTTGATGATATCGCTGGTCCCCTACCTGGTTTTCTCTGTGTTGCCCTCCCTTTTGGGAGTACAGTTTCAACTTGCGACTCCCCTGCTGGGCATCTTATGGTGCACGGTGCCCACATCATTTGCCATCGCCGTGCTGTACGAGCGGCTCTTCGATATCGACGTGATCATCCGCCGCACGCTGATCTACTCCGCCCTGACCGTTTCGCTGGGCGCGGTCTACTTTTTCAGCATCGTGCTGTTACAGGGATTATCTCAGGCGATAACCGGACAAAACCAATCCCCTCTCGTGACCGTCATATCCACCCTGACAATCGCGATCCTCTTCAACCCCCTGCGCGAGCGGATACAAAACGATATCGACCGGCGTTTTTACCGCCGCAAGTACGACGCTGAGAAGATACTAAAGGATTTCGCCCTTAAACTGCAGGACGAAGTGGACATCGAAAAGATCACCGAAGATTTGTTGAACGCGGTCGAGGAGACCATTCAGCCACAGAACCTGTCGTTGTGGATCGGGAAATCGAAACCCTCGCCATAGCAACACTGGATGATCAATACATTTCCTGCGCGTCCTTGGGCAGCAAGCGCACGTGTTCCAGGTGAGCGCTGACGCGCTGGTCATCGCCATGCGGGTAATCGAAGCCAAAATACCCGGCAATGGGTACGGCTACCCTCCTGAAAAGATCACACATGGTAAATAACGCCTTCCAGGTATGATCATAGCTGGCATCGGCGTACGTTTTGAGGAGCAGCTCCCACAGCTCGGGCTCGAGGTATTGCTGGAAATACTTGCCCTCCTTGCCTGGGTTCCGGGAATATCCGGTCTGCATGCCGATGTGCCATGCCAGCACCCGCATGAGCTGCTCGCGCACAACCTGGTCGAGCATGTATTTGGCATAAAGGATCTCCCCCCGCCACAGCCCCTTGGCGACGTAGGGACAGACCCACCAAAACTCGTTGCAGCAATCGGAGAACTCTTTGGCGGTGGGCGGTTTAGGCAAGTGGTCGCTTTCACTGGCGGGCGGGAGCGATGTGATGACGCCATCCTTATCCAGGAGCACCAGGGTCAGGCTGTCTTTTACCAGCTCATCGAGCATGGAGAGCGGATAAATCCCCAGGTCGATGCGATTGCCATCCA
>Ga0153916_10002497_pt1 | contig 13437 bp, 14 predicted proteins | sample Opewatmetagenome_FD_109642 | JGI IMG/M metagenome (GOLD analysis project Ga0153916, IMG submission 109642) | Freshwater wetland microbial communities from Ohio, USA - Open water 3 Core 3 Depth 4 metaG | ecosystem: Environmental > Aquatic > Freshwater > Wetlands | place: USA: Ohio, Lake Erie...
GGCCCTAAAACTGGATTTGAAACCCGAGGTTGTTGCGGAAGCGGGTTTTCCGAAGACTCCGTGGAGCAAAACGGGTCGGATGCTAGTTGAGAAGAAATCTCCCAAAGAACAGATAATCAAAAAGCTTGGCAGACAGCTCGTCAAAGCTCGGAGCGAACAGCAGTATCTGCAGAAATAGTTTTAGCTCTTTTCTTCTTTGCCGCCAATGAGGACTGCGTTTATCACGCCGTCGATACCGGGTCTGCTGGTTACTCGTGCCGTGCCGAGGGCGGTTTCGATTTCTGCCCCCTTCGTTATGACGCCTCTGCGGTTAAAGTCCACGTTAGCTTTGTTGCTGACGACACGTGTGATGGTGGTCTTGGTGGTTGTGCCTGTTTTGGGGTCGGTTACTGAAGCCTGGTTGTCGGTAAAGAGTTTGATTTTCGTGTTACCCCCGTAGCCCCGCGTGTGGGTGCGTTTCGGATCTCCAAGCGTCGTTTCGGCGGAGTACGTGCCTTGTTCAAATTTGCGCTTTACTCGGTAGGCGCGTTTTCTGCCGCCCGTGAGTTTGCGTTTGCGCAGAGTTCCATGCCATACTGACATTTTTGTTGACACCTTTGTAGTGCAGTGCAGTTTAAACGGTTGTTTTAAATATAAACATATCCGTTTTGAGTTACGGCTCGTCTTTGAGGGCTTCGCCAAAAATTCGTTTCAATTCTTTCTTCATAAGAGATGTGTCATGCAGTAATCCGAAGTAGTCTGCGAAGTAGTCAGTCGTCTTCAGCGCCATCGACCGTCCGCTCTTTTCAGCCGCAATCAATCCCATGTCCTTTAGGAGCTTCACGTGTCCATAGGCATGTTGTCCACGAACTTCGATGACGCGTTTCTGAGAAACGGGCTGGCGGTAAGCGATGTACGACAGAGTCTTGAGGGGTCCCGACGACAGGAGAGGTCGATTGACGAGTTTCTTCACGAGAGGCGTGAACTCAGCCTTGAGCTGGAGCACGTAGCGTTCGTCCTTCAACTCCAGAATCTCCAACGCCGTGTTACGCAAAGTGTACTCTTTTGCAAGCGTGTGGGCGAGTTTCGTAGCGTTCTTTTTCGAACGAGAACCCAACACAGCGCAGATTTCGTTGACGTCCAACGGTTTCCCTGCCACGTACAACGCTGCCTCCAGCAGCGCTAGCCTGTGATGGACTCTATCTTCGTGGCTCTCCTGAGATTCAGCCTCGGCAATGTGATCATTGGGCTGGCTGTTTGGCTCCGTCAAGCTTCAAATCCCCTACTGCAATGTACATTTCCTCGGTCTCCTCGTTCTGCCACAGACTCACCTTGCCATCTTGCGCTAGAAAAAGCAGGAGAATAAACATCTGCACTGCTTCCATGCGCGTGGCGCCTTTCGCCAACGCTCCGAATTCGATAATACCCGCCCCTTTAACCTTCACCAACAGAAGGTCGTAGAGCTTATCCATTTGAAGCTCGATTTCCTGCAAGAACGCATCAAACTGGGGCAGAAGGTCGGTGAACGCTGGCAGAACGGGCTGAGAGATTACCCTGTCAACTCGCGTTAGCTTCTCGCCTTTTAGCACGTCGTCTAACACCTCAAGCAAGTGCTGAATGGTCGTCGAAGTCAACTCGTGTCTCAATGGCAGGAACAACGGCGGTGGAACGTAATCTCCGGGAGGCTTAGGCTGTGATGGCGGCTCCTGCAATGTCAACAGCAGCTTCGACTTCATCAAATAGATCAGGGCTGAGGAATCCAGTGCTACGCCTGAAGCTCGGAAGTCTACTTTGCCCATCCTCTCCATTTCCGAGAGGAAAGAGGTGAGCAGATAGGCGATGTTCACGTTCCACGGCGTAACCTTCTCCAGCCTGCTGATTTCAAACAATATGTTCCACGGTGGACGAAGGTAGAACGGGCGCCTCATTCCGAAAGACAAGTCAGTGCGCGACCTCCAAGAAGTTCGTTGTGATTACGTTCGATACTCCGTTTCTCTCATAGACACCGTAAACCCTCTGCGCACGGTTGACCATCTCAGGTTTTAAGGTAATAACAATGAACTGGATTCTTTCCGACTCCTCCAAGAGCAGGTCAGCCAGCTTCGAAACGTGATATGCATCCAAATGCGCGTCTATCTCGTCAAGTATATAGAATGCGGCCGGAGTGAAGTCTTTCAGGGCGAAGATAAACGCGACTGCTGCTACTGAACGCTCGCCCCCGCTGGCGCCACTCACGACAATTGATGGTTTATTCGGAAACTGCACAAGCATGTCAATGCCGCCTTGGAAGCAGTCCTCAGGGTTCTCCAATTGCAGATTCGACGTGCCGCCGCCAGTGAGCTTCGAAAAATAAATCTGAAGATTTGTGTTGATTTTTCCGAAGGCATCCATGAAAACTCGGCGCTTCTTGGCTTCAATCTCATCCATGAACTGCACAATGGCTTGTTTTTCACGTTCAAGCTCGTTCAGCCTCAGCGACAGCTCTCGGTAACGGGAAATCTGCTCAGCATAATGCGATAGCGCCAGCTGGTTGATTGCGCCGATACGCTCTAGCTCGAACCGCATCATCTTTACCGTGGTCTCAGCTTCCTCAACCAGCTTCTGCGTTGTATCCACGGGGTTCTCGTAACCGAACGAGCGCAGCTGGTTCATGTATTGTGATAACTTCAACCCGCACGTCTGCACGCTAAGCTGGAGCTGGTTCAGCAGCATCTCAGCCTGCTCATACTCGGCATCGTAGAGCCTGAGCTCGGTGTCGATTGCGTCAATCTGAGTGGTGAATTTTTTTGCTTCCTCCCGGGCGGAGAAAACGGCTTTTGACAGTTCGACGCGGTTCTTCTCGAGGTCCGCTATCTCGGTCTTCAGTGACTCGCGTTCTTGTAGAGCCTCGGCGCTCTCCTTTTCCACCTTGCGTTTTTGCTGCTCTACTTTCGCGAGTTGAATCTTTGAGTTTTCGTACCCGACACGCAACACGTTATCGAACTTCGACTGAAGTGTGGAATATTCGACTTGGACGGTGCCGATTTTCTGCCTCAGGGTGTTGATCTCCTCAGCGAGCTGCTCCCTCTTAACCTCCAACTCTTGGATGTGTCCCACGTCGGTTTTCAGCCGCATCTCGGCAAGCAACGATTGCCTCTTCACCAAGTCCTTCCGAATCGCATCACGCTCGGAACGGTAGACGGCTATTCGTGCCTTCTCGATTTCAACTTCTTTCTGTATTCGGAGAATGTACTTCTCCACTCGTCGAACGTTGCTCTGCGTTCGTTTCACACTATGCCTCACTCGTGCCATCTCCCTGTCCAGCGTTCCCACGGCACTGGACAAGCGAGTCATCTCGAGTTTCGTTCGTTCAATCTCCTCTTGGAATCCGGTGATGTCAGTGCCCCGCTGAGTGAGGTGTTGCTGGAGTGCGGCAACGGCCTCGTTGAGGCTCTTGATTCCTTTCTCGCTGGGGATGATGGCGCTGAAATCAATCGGCGCACGGTAGAACCCGCTCTCAAATCCTCCGCCCGCTTCGTACAAGTCGCCGTTAATAGTGACGACGCGGTATCCTCGACCTGAGAGTGAAAAAGCGATTTTGTCGTCTGCAACTATGAGCGTATCGCCAAAAACATAATTCACCGCTGGTTCGTACACATGCTCGCACTTTATGAAAGTTGAAGCTGCGCCGCTCACACCGTCTCGGTCGGGCACTTTTAACGTCGAAGGGCTAGATGCACCCTGCAGTGGGATTATTTTGATTCTGCCCAGCTTCATCTTCTTGAGCATCTCCGTGCACAAGAACGCTGTTTCGACATCCCTCACGACCATAGCTTCCAACCATCCTCCTGCTGCGGCTTCGATGGCTTTCTTGTACGTCCTGTCAATCTTCGCTAGGCTTCGCAGTCTGCCATATATGCCAGTAAGCGCGCCTGCTTCTCCCATCTCTTCGATGCCTCGGAGAGCTTTTTCCTCTGCAGCTACGGTCTCCGCGAGTTCTCTTTGGGTGGCGAATTCTATTACTGCTTCCTTGGCGGAGCCAGCGATTTTTCCCGCTTCCGCGACTTCGCGCTCAACCGCTTCCTTCTGAAGTTTCTTCCGCTCAATAGTCCGCTCAAGATTCTTCAGCTGAGCCTTCTGTTCTTTTTGCACCTTGTCCAGCTCGTTCAGGGAGTTCTCGATTTCAGTGAGGGTCTGGTTAAAGCGTTCTCTGCGTGAATCAAGTTCTTTGAGTCTGCCGTTGTTGAGTTGCATCTCGTTTTTTGTTTTTGCGTACTCCGATCTGAGATAGGCGATGCGTTTGAAGTGGCCATCAATCTGAACCTGGAGCTCTCGAGTTTTCTTACTGTTTTCTCCCAAGTCGCCCCACAGGTTAGCCGCTTCCGTGGCGAGACTGTCGTGCTCAGTCTGTTTCGAGGTCATCTCGGCTTGCAGCCTGTCGTTTTCTGCTTTGAATTGTCTAATGGCTAGGCGGTTCTCCTTGATTTCCCTGTGAATGCTCTCGTACTGTTCTTTATTGTTCTCTCCGACGCGTTTCAGACCTTCCAGACTGCTTTGCCCTGAACTGATCTTTGTCGTAAGCTCGGTTAGCTTGGACTTCAGTTCGCCTATGCGAATTTGGACCTTGAGTACTTGGCTGCCTCCCTCCTCAACGATTTCTCCGCTGAGTTTTCGCCATTCGCCTTCAATTTCCTTGCGTTTGAGTCTGCGTCCGTCTCGTAACTCTCTGACTCTTCCAACTTTCATGTTGAGTTTGTCGGCTTGAGCTTGAGTCTCGGCGGCTTTCGTGTTGAGGAGGGAGATTTCGTGGCTGATTTGTATGGCTTCGAACTTCTTGGTCTCATTCTGGATGAAGTTGTACCTTAAGAGTTCGTTGCGTTCCCTCTCGAGATCGTCCAAGCGTTTTTGGACTTCGTCGACTCTGCCCATGGCGGTGCGGATGGAGATATCTGCAGAGCGGAGTTTCTCTTCCGCGTCGGCTTTCTCTGCGTCGTACTGAGCGATGCCGACTAGATCTTCGATTATCTTGCGGCGCTCGAGTTGATTGATGTCAGTCAACCGCGTAATTGTGCCCTGGGGGATTATGTTCTGGCTGACGCTGCTTATCGCCGCCATCGACATGATTTCGAGGATGTGCTGTCGTGAGATGCGTCTGCCATTAAGCCTATACACACTTTGCCCATTGCGGTAGACTTCACGAGAAACTGTGACCGTTGTTGTGTCGACGGGCATTGTGCCGTCGGTATTATCGAACTGGATGATGACTTTGGCCATCTTGGACTTCTCGACTCCAGCGGTTTCGGAGCCGTGGAAAATGAGTTTAGCAGCGTTCTCAGCACGTAGTCTTCGCGTGCTAAGTTCGCCAAGGGCAAAAAGCATCGCATCCATAATGTTGGTTTTGCCGCTTCCGTTCGGTCCCGTAATCGCTGTGAAGCCTTTATCAAGAACTACCTTGACGGTTTGGGGTCCGAAGGATTTGAATCCTTTGAGCTCGATTTTCTTGATGTAGGGCATTCAGTTGCTCTCTTTTACTCGCGATACGTAAATATGTGTTCACACATTTCTCCTCTCTAATCTTATAAAAGCTTAGTCGTTCAACGAATTGTTCCGGTGCGTATCGCCTGAAGTGCAAATCGTTTCCTGAACTGGTGAAGCAGGTGCTTTTGAGAAACATTCACTATATTCAAAGTGTGATACATGACCTATATGTTAGAATCTTGTTGAAGACTGCAGAAAACTAATAAGCGTCGCTCACGACGGGTTTTCAAAGGTCTGAAACTGATGAGTCTGAAACTGGGATTAAACCGCGTTCAAGAAGTTCTCATTATGGGATTGATGATCGTTTTGGTCTTCGCTATGTTCTCCAGTATCGCGTTTACAGACAAAGTTAGCCTCGGCGTAATTGTATTCGCTCTGATTTTCTTGACTACCATAGCAAACCAGTTGCTGGAACAGGCGAAAGAAAGAAACAAACAATAGATTCGCCAGCGTTGCTAACGTGCGCATATTTCATCGCGAGTCATTTAGGATCTCGACCACCTTGATTGTGGAGCTAATCCATCGCAAGTAGGCGTTCAAGGTGGACCGCAGGGCAATTGTGTCTTCGGCCTCTGCGGTCAGAACCAGAAATGTGTTTTTGCTTGTTAGGGTGACGTGTGCTCTGCTGAAACCAGGCTTGGTGACCTCTGGCAGCAATGAAGCTTTCACCGCTTCAAGTTCTTTTGTTGAAGGAAGTTTTAATCGGATTGTGGCTTTCGCTTTCATTCAACAGCATCTGCAGATTGAAGAAGAAGACATCTTTACCTTTTAAGATATAGGAAAACGAAAAAAGAAAGAAGAATATTCAGAGATTACTCTGGGGCTGCTTCTTCAACAGCTTTCAATGTTTCAGCTATAGGTGCACCTTTCGCTGCACGTTTAGCCACGACGCCAAGTTTGGTTACTGGCGTGTATGCACCGCCTGCAAAAGTGTGGTTGCATTTTTTGCATCGCCAGACCCCGACGCTTTCGCGTCTGACTTTGTTAAAGCCGCATTGTGGACACTTGTGTTTTCCCTTTAAGCCAATCATGACTTTCGTGTAGCGTTTCCTAACCGTTGAGCCGTAACGAACTCCTAAACCCCTGCTTGGTCCTACTTTTTTCATTTTTCCCAACGCGTTCACCAGTCGAGTTTTTTGCGCAATTCCGCTGCTTTTTCCTGTGCAAGCTTCGAGGCTTCTAGGAGTTCTTGTTGTGTGAAAAATCCTGGACAACCTTTCTGTATGGCGCAGATGTTGCCGTTGTCGTTGATTGCCATCGAAAGCCTTGCCTCCATCACCTGCTCCTCTTCGATTCCTGGGTCGACGACGAGTTTGCCGTTGATTTTCGCCATCGTCACAGTGATTGGGTGACTGTTCAAGGGCAATGGAGAGTAGCCTGTCTTGATTTTCATTTCGCCATCTTTGACCTCGTAGTTGGGCATCTTCGCGTTAGTCAGTGCGGCGACAGCAGCTAAAGCTGATGCGTCAATCAGGTTGCCGTCATGATTCAGCACGTAAATGTCCACGAACACAACAAACACCTTTTTGCCAGGTTCTATGACCAATTTGTCTGAGGATACCGCTTTAGACTCCCGGATGCCGCGGTCTACGATTCTCGCCAACTCAATCGAGTTTTCGTCTGGTGGGCCGGTCTCAAACGACGCAAAGGCCAAAGGTACAAGCTCTGCATTGACCGTTAACACGCTGTCGTTTGGTGTGTCTGGGAAGGGTTCGCCCGTCGCGATTTTCACGCCAACCAGAACTTCGGTTTTACCTAAGCGTATTCTCGCTGAGCCTTCTGCTCGTTCGATTAAGCCCTCTTCAATTGTGAATTCTCGGTAGTCGGTTAAGTTTCTGCCGTCTAAGCGTTTTCCAGTGTCGATAAGCTGACCGATTTGTCTCTTCCTAACATGTGTAAGGAGTGTGGACATTATTCTTCAACCTCTTCTTTGAGTTCCTCTTTGGCGGTCATATACTTGGCTCGGAGTGCCTCCTTCTGGATGACATAAATTTTCTTGCAGCCCTCGACAGCCATGTTCAGCGCAGTTTCAAACTCTGTTGGAGTGAGAATTCCATCCATCTGCAGCAACGTTACCGCATTGAGGTTGGGCATCAAAGCAACGGGGACATCGGCGGCGCCCAGTTTGTCCTCAGCATCATAAAGATCTAGAACGACTGTGTCGTCGATCTTGCCAGCAGCACATCCAACGACCAAATCCCGAAGTGGCAATCCCGCATCTGCGATTGCTAGTGAGGCGGCGGTGATGCTCGCGCATCGTGTTCCTCCGTCTGCTTGCAGGACTTCGATGTATACATCGATTCCTGAACGTGGGTAAAGGTCCACGAATACTGAAGGCTCTAAAGCTTCTCTGACAACCTTAGAAAGCTCCACTTCGCGTCGTGAGGGTGCGGGTGATTTGCGTTCTTGCACGCTGAATGGGGCCATGTGATAACGGCATCTGATGACCATGCGGTCAGATTGTGATAGGTGTTTTGGATGCATTTCCCTTGGGCCAAAAACTCCTACCAAGATCTTGTTTTTTCCGTGTTCGATATAAGCTGATCCATCTGCATTCGGAAGCACGCCGACCTCCAGTTTTAGGGGTCGCAATTCGTCGGCTTTCCTTCCGTCGGATCTTATGCCCTTTTTGTCGATTAACTTTTCAGGTTTTTCACTCATTCTTTTTTTCCTCCAATTTTGCTTTTTCTTCTTTCAATAACTGTGTTATGCGGTCTGTGAGACCGGTTGTGTGCGATTCAGCTTCGATTTTCTCAATCGCCATGATGGCGAGCTCCTCATCCTCTGTAGTCTTCCCAGTTACCAGGACGACGCCGTTAACGCCTAGGATTATCTGGCATCCTGTCGCTTGTTTTATTTGGGAGATCATGGAGCCTTTCTTACCAATTACTCTCGGTATCTTTGTAGGGGTTACGTGCATGATTTGTCCGCGGGTGATTTTTCCTAGACCTGGTTCACTGACAGTGAGTTGCGGGTCGTGAGCTCTGTCGTACGATGCTATTTTGGCAACGATTAGATCTCCCGCGTTTAGGACTTGGCTGAGTTCATCGTTCTGAGGTTTGAAGGGTCTGTTCAGTACGTCGGATGCTCGTAGAAGTGCTGTGTAAGGGGATTTTATATCGACAGTCCAGCCATTAAATCCAACTTCAGTCACGGTTCCGATGACTATGTCTCCCGGTTTTGGGACATAGAATGCTCGGAGAGCAACAACGTTGACTTTCTTGTTTTCGGCGTCCGCGAGTCCTATGCGTTGCGCGTAGACCTTGTTTCCCTCCAAATACGTGTTTTCTCCCGCAAGGTATTCGCCTTCGGCGAGAAGTTCTCCCGGTGTCACGAGTTGTTTTTTCTCAAAGAATACTGGCATAAATTTTTTCACCTTGTTTCTATTTGACTATTGATGCTTCTCCATTTCCTTTGGTAACATCGCCTAGCTTGTTCAGGAATGAAGCGTAAGAGCCTGCCGGCATCTCCAAAGTGCCGTTCCATGAGCCGTCGCCGCGCCATTCTTCGTGCTTTATCGTTCCCGCTGTTTTTATAGCCCCGTAGGCGCGTGCTGCATATGCAGCTGGGATGTGAACATTGACAGAGATTTGCTCAATCTTCAAAGGCAAGATAGGGCGCAAGAGTTTCACAATATCTCGAGCTTGCTCTTCTACGGGTTTGTAAGGGTCAATGGGGTATCGGATCTGTTCCATGGCATTCTCGATGCGTGTCGGCGGATGTGGCAGATTGGTCTTCGGGTCAACGGCTTCACGGCTAATGAAGTCTATGATTTGCTTGCGCTTGTCTTCTACCATTTTTCGGCGTTGTTCCGTCGTTAGCTGGAGCGTGCCTTTCTTGAGGATAGCGTCTGCGATTATGAGTGGGTCAGTTGTTCCGAATGCTTTTTTGAGGTCCTCTTCTTTTACTCGGGTGCCTTTGTTAGCGTCGGAGAATATGGTTTCTGCCGCGAGAACTTCGGTAATTCCTGCGATTTTTCCATTTCTGTAATCTAAGGCTTTGTTGGGCTTAACCAGAACTTCAAAGTGTTCGTTATCCTTTGTGAAGCGAGCGATGGTGAACTTCTCACTCATTAAGTTTTCACTTGCTCGAACCCAGCTCTTTGATTAGTTCTTCGACTTTGTCGTCTTTGAGCATTTCCATCTTCTTAGTGTCCGATGGGATAACAGAGATTTTGATTCTAGGGGGCAGTTGTCGAGCTTCGAGCGCCTTTACGAGGCATTTCACCGCGAGTCTTGTTGTTTCGTCAAGGGTTAGGCTTTCTTTATGCTCGTCCTTGAGTATTGCTAGGACGGTCTCTCTTCCTGCTCCGAGGGCTGTGGCTTTGTATCCTCGGTACGTTCCACTTGGATGAGTTCCGAACACATGAGTGCCAGTTTTGTCGACACCTGCGAAGACGATGGATACTCCAAATGGGCGTACTCCTGCGTGTTGCGTGTACATCTGCTGGATATCGCAGATGCGTTTGGTGACGACTTCCACGTCGATGGGTTCGTCATAGGTTAGCTTATTGCTTTGGGCGTAGATTCGGGCTTGGTCGATTAGGATTCTTGCATCTGAACTCAGCCCGACGATTGCGGCGCCTATGTGCTCGTCAACACGGAAGATTTTCCAGGAATACTCTGCTTCCTCGAGGGTTTCGATGTTTTCCTCGGATCCGAGGACGATGCCACCTTGGCATCTTATGCCGATTATTGTGGCTCCTCGATTGACTAGTTCCATGGCGTACTCGACTTGGAAAAGTCTACCGTCTGGTGAGAACACCGTAATTGCGCGGTCATATGCTCCTGGAGCTGCGAAGACTGACATAACTTTACCTCACATTGCTCTTTTCGCTTTCGCTGACTCTCATATAAATACTATACTAAAAACCTTTCCTAGTGTTGATTCATGTGCTGCTCCTATATACCCAACCTCCCTTGCATAGAAAAGAGCTATTATTCAGCGATAGCTCAGCCATTTTCCTTGGCAATTTACCCTAAAACGTTGTGCACATGAACTTCTGCGGATGGCAAACGATATTAATCCAACATGATCCCCTTTACTCTGGGAATCCAGCTTTGACGACTAATCTCAAAACACCCGTCATTATCGTGAACTTCAAAGCCTACGTAGAATCAACGGGTAAACGAGCCGTCGAACTAGCGAAAGAAGCTGAAAAAGCAAGCAAAGAAACAGGAGTAAACGTTGTTGTTGCGCCTCAGTTCTCAGACCTCTCTCGCGTGGCGGAAGCTGTCGATATCCCTGTTTTAGCACAGCACATTGACCCGATTGGTCCTGGTGCATTCACTGGGCACGTTCAAGTAGATGCTGTCAAAGATGCAGGTGTGGTCGGTACGCTCATAAACCATTCTGAACGGCAGCTTAAACTCGCCGACATTGATGCTATCGTGAAACTGACACGAGAGAAGAATCTAGTGAGCTGCGTCTGTACGAACAACCCAGCAGTAAGCGCTGCTGTTGCGTATCTGCATCCTGACATTATCTCAATTGAACCGCCGGAACTCATTGGCACGGGCATTGCGGTTTCTAAAGCTCAGCCTGAAGCCGTCACAAATACCATTCAGCTCGTCCGCAAAGTCAATGATCATGCCGTTATCTTGTGTGGCGCAGGAATTAGCCATGGGGAAGACGTTAGCGTTGCGCTAAAGCTGGGGACTCAAGGGGTGCTCGTGGCAAGTGGCATCGTGAAGGCGAAATCCCCATATACGGTTTTGCGAGAGTTTGCAGACTCAACCAAGCTCGCCTGAGTGACTAATCGTGAAAGTCGAACCTGAATGTGCTTCATGTCTTCTATCAAGAGCGATGACAGAAGCCTATCTGGCAACAACCAATCCTGCTTTGAGATTTCGCTGTATTGCGGAAAATATCAAACTCCTCAACCGAGAGTTTCGTCCATCTGCTGTCTCAGCGGATTTGGGTACAAAAAGAGATCGCATCATCAAACAGCTCACTGGCAATCCTGATCCGTATTGCCGAAACAAAAGAACCAGCAATGAGAGAGCTAAGAAGCTTCTCCCAAAAGCTGACAAGTACGTTAATTCGGGCAACAATCAGCAAGAACGTTTCAAGAAAGCCTCCCTCTGCGCTATAGTTGGTGACACCATGGAATTCGACATCCCAGGGCATATCTTTACCGCTCAGTCTTTGGCGAAGAACTTGAAGGAAGCAGCCAAAGACCTCTACATTGACGACATCGACCAGGTTTACGAGTTAGCGAAGAACGCCAATAGCATCCTCTTCCTCTCGGACAACGCAGGCGAAATCGTCTTCGACACCCTACTCGTGGAACAACTGAAGAACATGGGGCTCAAAGTTACTTATGTCGTGAAAGGCGGGCCCGTGCTAAACGACGCAACCATGGAGGATGTGACGTCCTCGGGCATGGATAAACTTGCAGATTGCGTACTTACGACTGGAACTGATGCTGTCGGGTTGCAGAAAAAAGAAGTTTCCCCTGAATTTCTCAAAGTCTATGAAGCAGCAGAGCTCGTTTTCGCCAAAGGCATGGGATACGCGGAAACCCTTACGGAGTATAAACTGACTAAACCACACTTCCTTATGTTCCGAACCAAATGTATACCGGTCGCAAACTATTTCTGTGCCCCGAGGGAGAAGAACATAGCCAAGCTGATGCAATAACGCATGCGCTTACCCGCTTTAAGCTTTAATGTTCAAGACCTCTCCCGTTTAGGTGACGTCTTAGAGCGAGAATGGCTAATCACGAACGGTTTGGGCGGTTACGCTTCCAGTACAATCATCGGGTTGAACACTCGGAAGTATCATGGCTTGCTGGTTGCGGCTCTGCATCCTCCTGGAGATAGAACCGTTTGCTTGTCAAAATTGGATGAAGACATATTTGTCGGCTCTGATGTTTTCAGGCTTGGCGCCAACGAGTTCATTGACGGATTCTTCCCCAGCGGGCATGTTTTCCTAAAGGAATTCCACCTAACACCTCTTCCTAAGTATGTGTATGTCGCTGGTGACCTGACGCTCGAAAAAACTCTATTCATGCCAAATGAAAAAAACGCTGTCATAGCGAATTACAAGCTTACGAACAAGAACAACGTAAATGTGAAAGTTCGAATCTTTCCGCTTGTCACGTGTAGGGGTTTCCACAGCGTTGTTGATACCGAATTCAGTTCGCTGAACTTGCTGCAAGAAATGCATGACGAAAGCTCAGTCGAACTAAAATTTCAAGACCCGAAAGCAACCATAACACTCACCGCCTCGAATGTTGCGTTCGTCGAAAATCCCAACTTGGTTCGTCGCCTTCTCTACCGTGAAGAAGCAAGAAGGGGTGAGAGTAGTCTCGACGATTGCTACCAACCCGGATACTTTGAAATCACAGCCTCGCCGGGAGCAACGAGCGAGTTTGCTATCGTGGCCGCCGCTGACGAGAACCCCCAACAATCTGAAATGATTGCGAACTCAATCAGTAAAAGCAAATCTGACCAGAAGAAGTCCATTGAGGCCGAATTAAATCAGAAAGCAGCTTTCCTTGCTGGTTTTCTGGATTCACAACGGTACTCACACGTCACCGACTGGCTACCCTGGATTCTCTTGGCCTCCGACTCGTTTGTGGTCAGTGGCAAACCCAACTCGCTCTCGGTCATCGCAGGCTACCATTGGTTTGAAGTTTGGGGTAGAGATACATTTGTTTCGCTACCGGGTTTAATGCTTGTTACGGGCAGATTCTCAGACGCGGAGAAAGCTCTGATCCGCTTCGCAGGCCATGTTAAGCAGGGATTGATACCCAACTTCTTATCGGATTCCTCTGGTGAGCCGACATACGATACAGTTGACGCGACCCTTTGGTACGTGAATGCGGTCTTGCAATACCTGAAGTATACAGGCGACTTCAGATTCGTCGAGGAAAACCTCTGGCAACCTCTCAAAGACATCTTTGAGAGCCACGAGCGTGGCACTGCAAACGGAATA
>Ga0153916_10002498_pt1 | contig 13437 bp, 8 predicted proteins | sample Opewatmetagenome_FD_109642 | JGI IMG/M metagenome (GOLD analysis project Ga0153916, IMG submission 109642) | Freshwater wetland microbial communities from Ohio, USA - Open water 3 Core 3 Depth 4 metaG | ecosystem: Environmental > Aquatic > Freshwater > Wetlands | place: USA: Ohio, Lake Erie, Old...
CATGTTATATCGATGAAAAATGCTATTGAAGAAAATAATATTTCTGGAAAAGTCTTTGTTATTAAAAATAAAAAGGAGTTAAATGAAATTGATGCATTGATAATACCTGGAGGGGAAAGTACTACTATTTCAAAAATTTTATACAACTCAGATCTTTATGATGCTATATTAAAAAGAATAAAAAATGATAATCTACCGATAATGGGTACATGTGCAGGTTGTGTTATTCTTGCTAGTGAAATAACTGATAATTTTAAAGATGTTAAACTTTTATCTGCAATTAATATGCAAGTAAAAAGGAATGCTTTTGGAAGACAAAAGGAGTCTTTTGAAAAAAATATTAATATAAAAGGTTTTTCTAAACCTTTTAACGCTATTTTTATTAGAGCTCCAGTAATTGAAAAAGTTTGGGGTAATTGTGAAGTTTTAGCAAAAATTGATAAAAAAATTATTATGGCTAGAGAAGATCCATTTCTAGCCTTATCCTTTCATCCAGAGCTTACAGATGATATTAGGATTCACAAATATTTTTTAGATATGATTTAAGCTTTCATAATTGCCAATAGGAATATTCCTAATGCAATTGCTGCTCCAACTATTGCACCAACAATTGCTACTACGCCTTGGACAATTGTATTTTGGAAGTTCAATATGTTATCTAATCCCGGTGCTCCTAATATACCTTCTAATAGAGCAGCGCCATATAGAAATATTACAAACACTAATAATCCTATGATTATTAATATGCCTCCTACAGCTCTGCTTTTACCTGATCCAAAATAGGCGGTAAAAATTCCAGCTACTATACTTGCTATGGCAAATACCAGCGTCATCATACTTAAGAATTGGCTTACTAAATTAACTTCTACCATTTTTTTTCCTTCCTAAAATTTTGTTCCAGTTAAGGTTTTTGTATCTATTACACCCTCTATAGATCTTATTTTATCAACAACAATTTTACCAAGTTTTTCGAAATCGTCAGCCTGTACCTTAGCTATTAGATCATATTCTCCAAATAAAGGATGTAACTCTACTATTTCGGGTACTTTTGAAAGTTTGTTATATACTTCATGTTCACGTGCAGGTGCTGCACTTATTAATACAAAGCCTATAGCCATTTAGGTTGTCACCTTTTCAACGTTATATTTTTTTATAATATAAATCTTTTCAAAAAGTATCATTAGTTAATATAATTACTTTTTCCTAAACTTTTTATTGTTTTCTTTTGTATTTTTGAATCTAATTTTAATTTTTTTCTTTTTTATAGAAACAAGTTTTTTAAGATCAAATGTAAGATTTTTTTCAATTGTATACTCATCTATTGGCTTTTTTGGTAATTCACCATTTATTTCATATATAAAATATCCATTTTCCCCATTTATAGATGAAATGTAGTGATGTTTTCCAACCTTTTTGATTTCGATACCTGGTAATTGTTTTAAAGCCTCAAAAATGCTTTTTTTCTTGTCTATTATTATCAATGATTCATCAATGAATGGCTCTAAAACAAGTTCTAAATTTTTTGTTTTTGTTGTTAATAAATATGTGTTACCATATACTTTTTTATTAATCAGGTCAACATTTTCTAAAATCCTTATATGTCTTGATATAACTGGTATAGATATTTTTAATTCTCTTGCTAAACCTGAAAGATGCATTTCTTTATGAAGTAATGTTTTTAGAATTTTAATTCTAGTTGCACTACTTAAGGCTCGAAATATTTCATTATTGCTCATTTTGCTAAGGATCGTTATCTAAAATGAAAGATTTTAATCTTTTCTAATAATCTATATTTTGTGGAACAGGAAAAAAAAGGTAGTTTAATCTTTATATTAAAATTACTTATACCATTATTAATTGTAATATCTTTATTTATTTGTGGTATAACTACTGGAATCATTACCTTTGAACCACCTAAAAAAATTGTAAATGAAGAACCAATTAATGCGACTATAATTATTGATTTTGGAGATGGAATAACATACTCAAAAGTTATGAGTATATATAATTTAACTATTTTTGATTTTTTATTAGAGGTTCAAAAAATTGGGGATATTACCGTAGATTCTTCCTACAGTGAACAAATGGGAGGTTTTGAAATAAAATCAATAACCTATCAAGAAAAAAAATATATACATGGTGAAAATGGTTACTGGTGGTTATTTTATATTAATGATCAATTTGCAACTGCTGGAGCAGACAAGATATATGTAAATAATAATGACGTAATTAAATGGAAACATGAAAAATTTTAAGATAAAAAAGAAAATTAATAAATAGAAAAAATATTTGGATAAATGGAGGTTAAAATAATGAAAAATCTTTTAGAAAATAAAAATAGGATAATGCTGGGTATTTTACTAATTGCTATTGGATCAATTATAAGAATATTATTACACAATAATTTGCCAGGTTCGCCATCAATTTATATTACTATTAATGGTCTAACTCAACCAATGTTTATGTTTGATTTATTCTTTGTAGTTGCAATAATATCTTTAATTAGTGGATTACTTTTAGGTGGATATTATACATTTATTGTCCCTATATCAACAATGATAATCTCAGATTTAGCAATTGGTAATAACTGGATTTTATTATTTACATGGTCAGGTTTTGCAATAATAGGAGTTATTGGATATATTTTAAAGACAAAAAATAAACTAACTATAAAAAATATTCCAGGAGTACTTGGTGTGGGAATAGGTGGTATATTGTTATACGACCTTTGGACAAATTTTGGAACATGGTTAGGCGGATGGGGCTATACTTATACATGGGAAGGTCTTACACTCTGCTATACCAGAGCTCTTCCATTTATGTTCTGGCATCTACTTTCAACAACAATTACTATGATACTTGTTATAGTCCCAATTATTTATCTAAAAGAACATAAAGTAAATGTTCCAGATTTCAATATTAATCAAACGGAAAAGAGAATAACAATAGCCGCGCCAATACTTTTAATGGTTTTATCTGTTGTAAGTTTACTAGTATAAAAAACTCTTTTCTTTTTTTTGTGCAAAACCCTATAAATATTATTAATAATTCCAAGTCCATATGAGTTATTCACTTAATCAAGCAAAATCAGAAATAATTTCTTCTATAGAAAAAGTTCTTTTAAAGCTAAATTATAAATGTGAAATAAAACTAGAAACTCCTCCATCTGAGGATATGGGTGATTTTGCTTTTCCATGTTTTTCATTAGCACCTATTTTTAAAAAATCGCCAAATGATATTGCTAAAGATATATCAATTAGAATTGAAAAAATTAAATGGATTGAAAAAATCCAAGTTAAAGGTGCTTATGTAAATTTCTTTTTAGATAAAGATTATCTTAATACATCTACCTTAAAATCTATAATAAGTAAAAAAGAAAAATATGGTTTTTTAGAAAAAAAGAATAAAAAAGTTATCATTGAACATACATCAGCGAACCCAAATGGGCCTTTACATGTTGGTAGAGCAAGAAATCCAATAATAGGTGATACTATTGTTAGAATTTTCAAGGCAGCTGGTTATAATGTGGAATCACAATTTTATGTAGATGATATGGGTAAACAAGTTGCTACTCTCATGTGGGGCGTAAATAATCTAAATTCAAAGGATGTACCAAAATCTGAGAGTGATAAATCTGATCATAAAAAAGTTGGTTTCTATCAACTAGCAAGTAAACTAATGGAAGAAGATGAAAAAGTTTCGGAGCAAATTAGTGAGATTGTAAAAAAAAGTGAACAAGGAGATAAAAAAACAATTGAACTTATACAAAAGACATATGGTCCTGTTCTAAATGGTATACAAGAAAGTTTAAAACGCATTAATATTTCTATTGATAAATACATACCTGAATCAGATTTTGTTAAAGATAAAAGTGTTGATTTTGTTGTTGAAAAATTAAAACAATCAAAATATTGCGGTACAGAAGATGGAGCTTTTTATCTAGATTTGGAGCCTTTTGGTATAAAAGGTAGAAATACAAAATTTATATTTTTAAGAAAAGATGGTACAACTCTTTATGCAACTAGAGATATTGCTTATCATCTTTGGAAAGCAAGGCATGCTGATCTATTAATAAACATTCTTGGGGAAGACCATAAACTTGAGGCAAAACAAGTAGAAATTGCGATTAATTTAGTTGGTGAAAAAATAGATCTTAAGGTAATTTTTTATTCTTTTGTTTCTCTTCCTGGCGGTAAAATGTCTACCAGAAAGGGTAGAGTTGTTTATTTAGATGACTTGGTGGATGAATGTATTAAACGTGCATATGATGAGGTTAAAAAAAGAAGAAATAAAGAGCTCTCTGAAAAAAAGATGAAAGAAATTGCTGAAAAAATAGGTATAGGTGCACTAAGATATAATATTATAAAAGTTCAACCTGAAAAAGACATAGTTTTTGAATGGGAGGAAGCATTAAATTTTGAAGGAAATGCTGCTCCTTTTATACAATACTCACATGCGCGTGCATGCAGTATAATTTCAAAAAAACAAGATGAAATAAGAAATTATGATGCGCAATTACTAAAACATTATACAGAATTATCCTTAATAAAAAAACTAGCTACTTTTCCAATAATTGTTAATGAAGCATGTGAAGGTTATAATCCTCATATAATTACTAATTACTTGTTTGATGTTGCATCAAGTTTTAATCAATTCTATAGGGATTGTCCTGTTTTACCAGAAAAATATAATAAACTTAGAATTGCCAGACTTGCATTAGTTGATGCAACAAGAATTATTCTTAGAAATGGTTTAGATTTACTTGGGATTGTATCGCCTAAGGAAATGTAACATGCACTACAGTTTCGCCAATGGAATTATATAACTAATATCTAGGTGCTTTTTTTTCCTTTTTTCGAGTTGATGTTACCTTGCATTGGTTTTAGTGTACGTGTTATAACCGACGACAAAATAGAAGGTTCTAAGATACTTTTTGAGTATAATCTTGATTTTTGTTTATTTGGTGTTTTAAAGGGTATTAATTTTTGAATCCTTTATTTTCAACAGATAAGAAAAATAAAAATGATAAGGTGTAACATTAAATTCGCTGGGTGTAGGCCGTAACCTATATCCTAATATTGCTCTGAAAGCGCGGTTCCTAGACGGGTTCACAATATAATATGTCTTTGATGGTTTAAAATAAACTGGAAGAATTATTCTTCCACTCTTTTACTTTTTGTTAGACAAAAAAATCCTTGTAACAAATTGTATTTATTATATTGTTTTTATTATCTTTTTGTTTCATATAGAAATTTTTGTTATGGTAAGATTTAAATCAAAGTAAGTTATAAAAGTTTGAGAGAGTGGAGTTAATTTTTAAAAGGGAGGTAAGGAAAATATGCAAATAAGTATTTTTAGAAAAGAATTGATTTTTGGAATAATAATATTGTTTATAGGAGCTAGTGTAACTCCAAACTTATTGATTAGAAATGTCAAAGCGGATCTGACTCTAGTATTATCTTTTACAGATAATATCAATGATGTTTCAGATGCAACTGGTAAAAAAGTTAATAGACCAAATATTGATATTTATGTAATTTCCTGCTCACAAGATGGTATAGTAGTTGAACTAAAATTACAGCTTGCTAGCGGTGGAACTATTCAGGATTCGGAATTAATTTTTTATGAAATGATATTAACAACAGATTTAACCTTATACACGGCTGATTATGCTAGTGGAGAAGTTCTGGTTGCAGATGAATTAGGTAATGATATTGATGTTATAGAATATTCTGGTGTTGGAACAAATGAGCTAAAAATTTCATTTAATTTGTATAGTTCTGATGAGGTATGTTTGAATCTATCTTCAACAACTTTTGAATTTTCTTTATCTGAAGAAGGTTATTTTGATGAATACCCTAATCAAGTTGAAATAATAGAAGTCGAAATTGATAGCCCTTCTATAGGGATTGTTGGTGTACCTGTTCAGTTTTATGGAAATGCAGATTACGAATCGCCTGATTTGGAGTGGGCTTGGGATTTCGGGGATGGAGGAGAATCAAATCAAAAAAATCCGAAACATACATATAATGAATCAGGAACTTTTGATGTGACTTTAATTGTTAGTGATCCTGAAGGATTAAAAATGGGATATGATGAAACCACAATTACAATTAGTGTTAGTGTAAATACTATTTATGTTCCAGATGATTATATAACAATTCAAGCAGCGGTAGATAACGCAAATGCTGGAAATACAATAATCGTAAGAGATGGTATATACCTGGAATATGTGGATGTATACAAAAGTATAACTATCAAATCAGAGAATGGTGCTGAGTCTACGATTGTCAGTACTCCAGATCCACAAGAATGCGTATTCCTGGTAAATGCCAGTGGTGTAACTATTGATGGATTTACAATTGAAGGCGCAACTGGATACTGGCAAGGTTCGGATTTTAGATCGGTGGGTCTTTACGCTATTGGGGCTACTGCTAGTAATATTATTTTCTGCAATAACATAGTCCAAGACAATTATTATGGAATAGGAGTAGGTAATTCTGCTAGTAATAATATCATTTTCAATAACATTTTGAAGAACAACTATTATGGGATTGCAGCACATTTATCTGCTAATAACAATATAATCTACCTAAACAATTTCATAAACAACAGTTATAATGTTTATTCTAATTCTTCAACCAATTTCTGGAACTCATCTGTTCAAATAAACTACATTTATAACGGTGAAAAATTACATATTGGAGATTGCGCCGATGTTTATTATATTGGTAAATTCATCAATGGTACAGTTTTTGATACAAATATTGAATCTGTTGCAATAGTAAATGGAATTTATAACGAAACAAATCCATATACACCAGCTCATGTCTTTGTGGATCCAACTTTTGAACAATCTCCTCCAAATGGTTTTGAAAATTACACCTCAGATTACATAAAAGGATTTCTTAAAGGTTTAATTGGTATGAAAGAAGGTGAAACAAAAAATGTGACCATCCCACCTGAGGATGCATATGGTATATGGAACGAGTCCTTAGCTGAAGAACTTGGGATGGATAGCATTCCATTGGACAATATTATAAATAGCTATGTAACTGAAAACATAACAGATTTTTCAAGTTATTATCCCGATGTAAATATTACTGTTGGTGAAACTTTTGATTATGGAGTTATTGCCTTTGGACAAGCAAACATTATTAATGCGACAATAATTGAGGTAACAGATACAGACTTAACTTATCATCTTTCAGTGGAAAATGGTACAACAATATTGCTACCGTTGTTTAACTGGAATGTGACTTTCATTGTTCTAAATGATACAGCATTTACTATGCATTCTGATATAGAAGTTAATCATACTTTCACTTACGGGGATTATTGGGGAGTAATATATTTTAAGGTCGTAGAAGTAAATGAAACAGCTGCTAAACTTGCAGTAAATATGGAAGCACCATCAATTGACTTTGTTGATCAAACACTAATTTTTGAGCTCCAAGTGGTAAACATTTATAAAACATCTCAATATAATTTTAACAACTATCTTGGTAATTATTGGGATGATTATATTGGAACCGATGATAATGACGATGGTATAGTTGATCAACCATACAGTATCATTAGTGGTCAAAATGACAATTATCCATTAATGGAACCTTTTGAAAACTATATCATTGTTGTAGATAATCAACTTCCTTCAAAAGTAACTGGTTTAACAGTAAAAGATGCAAAAGATGGAAAACTCAGCCTTTCATGGAATACAGCTACTGATAATGTCGCAATTAGCCATTATAAAATATATAGAGATGGACAATTTTTAATCAATGTAACTCAAACCTCGTACCAAGACACAGGCTTAACAAATGGACAAACATACACATATCAAGTATCCGCAGTAGACACATCTGGAAATGAGGGACTAAAATCTGATCAAAAAACTGGGAAACCAACTAAATCAAGCAGTGGCGGTGGCGGAAGCACTGGAGGAGGTGGAGGCCCAGCTTTGCCACCAAATAATATACCAGTTGCTAATGCGGGTGGACCATATTATGAAATTATAAACAATTCTATCACGTTTGACGGTTCAGGTAGTACTGATTCTGATGGTACAATTGTTAGTAATGATTGGACTTTCGGTGATGGAACAACAGGAAAAGGAGCAACTCCAACTCATTCATATACTACTGTTGGAAATTACACAATAAAACTTATAGTTACTGATAATGGTGGACAAAAAGCTTCTGATACAACATATGCAATTATAACAGAAAAACCAAACTCTCCACCAGATAAACCAACGATTTATGGAAATGTAACAGGAAAAAAGAACACCGATTACAACTACACTGCTGTATCTATAGATCAAGATAATGATAATATAAAATATATATTTGATTGGGGTGACGAAACAAATATAACGGTTACTGGTTTTGTGCAAAATGCCACAGCATATACTGTTATGCATAGCTGGGTAAACTCTGGAGTCTATACCATAAAAGTAAGTGCTATTGATGAACATAATTCAACTTCTGAAAATGGAGAATTTGTTGTTTTAATTGATGCTGTTTTCTGCGATGACATAGGCCATATATTAGACTCAGATAGCGACGGGATCTATGAAATATTCCATTGTAATTCAACAGGTAATGAAACTGAAACGCAAAAAACCCAAAATGGAAATTATTTAATTGATAGCAACGGTGATGGCAAATGGGATTATACTTATGATTTAACAAAGGGTTTATCAGCTTATCAAGCGGAAAAAGTAGGAACACCTGGTTTTGAACTAATACTAGTACTATGTGTAATCATAATGACAATACTACTAAGGAAAAATAAAAGAGCTAAATAATCTACTAAATTAGAAATAAAATAAAATTTTCTACTTTTTATTTTATTACAAAATCACTAATAAATCTATGTAACATTTTGTATTTTTCATATTGTTTTTATACACATTTGTTTCATATATTTTTTTTCATAAAATTTAAATCGTGATAAACTATAACTTATTGCGAAAGAGGAATTGTTTTTAGAAGGGAGGTAGGAAAAATATGAAAAATAATATTTTGAGAAAAAGCTGTGTTGTTATGATTATTTTGTTAGTGACTGGATCAATTCTAAATATCCTACCAGAAATAATTAATGCTCAATCTAATAACGATCGGATAATTTATTATTTCGATGTATCCAATGGAGAAAATAACGACGGAAATAGTCCTTGGGGGTCATCCTTAAATACTCTTCCAGAACAAAACGGATATCATCTCCCAGCACAGGAAGGTTATATCTCACATGAAAACCAATATGATGTTCTCTCGGATGAAACCGAATATGGATTTGGATATTATATAAACATGCTTTGGCCTGATGGAATACATTGGAATTGGGATGGAACATATCAAACCAATGTATTTAGACGTCCTCCAGGACTATGGTGGGGAAATGGTGAAGTGGTGTTGAGAGATCCAAATCCTGCAAAAGTTCTTGTATACTCTCCATGGACTGGGAAAGGATGTATTGCAGTTATTGGTGACTCCGGTCCTGCTCCTTGGACTGGGAGACAAGCTGGTGTCAGTAATAAAGTATTTGATGCATTAGGACTTCCTGGGAACTATATAAGAAATGATGGCATCACCTTTGAAAGAGATAATCCAAATCCTGGGCATTCACCCAATTCAAATACAAATCCTGAGGATTATCCAGTAATAATGTATTCTAATAATCCTTATTGGGTGGAATTTTCTTGGGCAGATCAGAACGCTGTACCAGGCCCTACTCCAATTAATGGATCTCCATTAAATTTTCCAACCAGAGATGATAATCTTATAGATAATCTATACTGGAATGTTCCATTTAATTATTTTGGTAATTGGTATGATATAATGGGTGGATTTCATTCTGGGGAAGATTGGAATTTAGTGGGTGGTGATCCAAACGCTGATTTAAACCAACCTGTTTATACAATTTATGATGGGAAGGTGGTTAAGACTTCAAACCTAGGTAGTCTTGGCTACCTAATTGCTTTAGAACATAATGCTCCACCAAATCATTTATTTAAAATTCCAGGTAAAGAAGGAAGTGAACATGGGCAGACTTATTGGTATAAAACTGAATATATCACTAAATTTTACTCTGTCTACATCCATATTACTCCTATTGAAGGAATTACAGAGGGATCTGAAGTTGCAAAAGGAGCATTAATCGGTCATATAATGAATCCTGGAGGAGGACCTCATCTTCATTTTGAAATAAGACATCCAGATGCCAAGAATTCTGCTAGTTGGTCATTAGTCGGTGATTCGTCTAACTGGGCAAGAGATGATGGGATATACACTGGTTATTATTTAAATATCCAAGAGATGGTAAATGCAGGAGTTAGGGATCCTAATGAATTTATCTTAGCCAATTCAATATTTGCTGGTCAACAATGGCTACGCAATAATCAAAATGCAGATGGTTCCTGGACTTATTCGGGAAGAATAACAGAAGAGAATATTGGTTTAACCTCAATGGCAACTACAACTTTTCTAAATAATGGAATAGGGGAATCAGATCCAACGGTAAGTAAAGCTATTGATTGGATACTTAGTATGCAACAATCAGATGGAAAGATAACAAAAAGTGTTTATCATGCATATGATACCTCGTTCGCTATTCTTGCATTGGTCTCTACGAGAAATAATGAATACTATAACGAAATTCAAGATGCTACAAATTTCCTGATTGCTCTACAGAATGACGAAGGTGAAGGATATACACTATCAGATAGTTGTTATGGTGGATGGCCATATTATGAAGGAATGACGAATTGGGCTGATCTTTCCAATGGGCAGTTTGTTCTTTTAGCTCTTCACTATGCTGAGCAATTTAATCCAGGTGATAAAATTGTTCCTGATGTAGTATGGGATAAAGCCGAAACATATTTAACTAAATGTCAAAACAGAGAAATTTCAAACCCTAATTATAACTTTTATGATGATGGCGGTTTTATCTATGGACCAAGTTATTCAACCTGGGCAGGTGGTCATTCCTATGGTAGTATGACTACCGCAGGTTTATGGGGGTTGTACACTATAGGGGTTGCTAAATCTGATGGGCGGGTTCAGGACGCTTGGACTTGGATTCAAAATCATTATTTTATTAATCAGAATTATCCAATTGGAAATACGTTTCTTTACTACTATCTTTATGGATTAGCGAAAGCATGTATTCTCTGGGAAGTCGAAACTGTAAACGGTAATAACTGGTATGAAGAAATGAGTCAAATGTTGGTTAATAATCAACATACAGATGGTCACTGGCTAGGCACAGATGCCTCAGAGGAACCTAATAATGTTGCTACCTGCTGGGCATTGTTGGCCTTGGAAAGTAAGCAGATACCAGAAGGTGTAATATTGCATTTTGAAGTAGCGTCGCCAGTTGACCTACACGTATATGATCCACTGGGAAGACATATTGGTATTAATTATGATACAGGTATAGTTGAAAATGAAATCCCAGGGGCTACATATTCTGGACCCGGCACAAGACCTCAAATTATCGAAATTCCTGACCCAATTGCAGGTACATATATCACGAAGTTTGTCGGAACAGGAGATGGCAGCTTTACTTTTACAATAAGAGGATTGCTTAATGGAATATTAATTTCTGAAGATGGTTTTACAGGTTATATAACAGAAGATGAATTTCAAGAATCACATATTAGTGTTTCATCATTAGCAGGAGCAATCACAGTTGAGATACTTGATCATGATTTGATGCCACCTCAAATCTCTATTATAACTCCGGCTCCAGATGATACTATTCAGGATGGGATAACATTTTCGTCTCTCGTTTCTGATCCAGGCGGTGTTAATTGGGTCAGATATTCGATAAGAAACCCTGGCGGGTTACAGGGTACCGTTATCAATCCAACCTTTGAATCAATCCCTGCTATACCTACCGGCAATGATAAGTGGGAACTACCCTTTGATACCACTCAGCTACCTGATGGATATTACGTGCTTTATGTCAATGCCCGTGACAATTTAGGAAACGAAGGAAACACCACTGTGAACTTCAGTATCCGCAACTGGGCTGTTCTTGAGATGTTACCAAACACTGCAAACAAAAAGGCAGGCAGTACTATGCCGATAAAATTCTCACTTAGAATCGCAGCTGCTGTTGATCCCTCTCAGCTTTTTGTTAGAAACGAGGATCTAACAATTAAAATATATGAAAAAGGTCATCCGGAAACCATATTACAAGAATCCTATTATGGAGATACATCAACAGACTACCGTATTAGTTCATCACATTATATAACAAACTTCAAAACCTTGAAAACACCAAAAACCTATGTTGTGCACATCTGGAGGAATGATTTGCTAATCGGCAGTTTTGAATTCAAGACAGTGAAATAAGATAAAGCATCAATTCTTTCTTTATCTTCTTTTTTAAGATCCATATAACAATTTTTTAATATCTTTTAAGGTTTACATAACCAAACAGCTCTTCTCTCTCCTTAATTTTCTCCTATTAAATTTTTGGTGGAAATTGCTATTCTATAGAATACATTGGTGATTTTGCGTTTTTCAATTCTAGAATTTAACCGAAAAATTAAATGCGATTTTTGGGGCAAAATTAAGAAAATTTTTCTGAGCCAGTTTTCTAGGGGCAAAAACCCCGATTTGCCTAAGGCAAATTTAGGGTAAAACAGGGCCTAAAAACACCCTTAAAATACCCCTTTTAGGAGGGGGTAACACTATGCCTATAGTGTTACCGTTTTTACCCTCCTGACCGGCCAGCCGTGAGCCTCAAAAATCATAGAACGCAAAATACTCCCGTTGCCCATTCTATAACGCCTGATGTTATTTAACATGCCTTTGCAACCGCCCACGAGTATACTCGTATCGCTGATATAACCAGTGATGTTATACATAGTACACGTCATTACATCGATGCAAAAAGGCAGGACTAAAATAGAAAAATTTGCCTAGCTGAATTTTGTGAAATTGGTGATTAGAGCCATTAAATAAAGACCGGAAATTCCATTATTACATCATTTTTTTTACCACTGCCCGTCTCATCACAATCGCTTGTTTCTTTGCCGTACCAATACTTGTCTATTATGGAGTGGACTCAACAATTTTACCATTTGATCCAAGTACTTTTGCAATAACGTTTTGGTTCATCTATACGTTCATCAAAATATTATTTATGATGAGCGGGGTGGAGCTGAAAATAAAAGTTAAAAAAAAGGAAAAAATGCAGGCTCCAAGCCCAAAACCGTCGCCGGTGGTTGAAAACAAAAAAGTGCCCTCCGCAATAACACACAATGGTATACAACCCAAAGTTGACCATACGAGTATACTCGCAGAGAAGGATAAGCCCATTATTATAAAAACAAATGTTATGCATAAAAATGAGGTTAATCAGCGGGTTGACGAGAAGTTCTTATCTATAGAGTCTAAAAATTTTTCCACTACAAAAAAAGAG
>Ga0153916_10002499_pt1 | contig 13435 bp, 7 predicted proteins | sample Opewatmetagenome_FD_109642 | JGI IMG/M metagenome (GOLD analysis project Ga0153916, IMG submission 109642) | Freshwater wetland microbial communities from Ohio, USA - Open water 3 Core 3 Depth 4 metaG | ecosystem: Environmental > Aquatic > Freshwater > Wetlands | place: USA: Ohio, Lake Erie, Old...
GAGCGCAGCAGCCATTTGCGGGTGCCGTCGGTCGAGACCTGGGCTTCGACGACTTCCGGGCGGCCGATCACGAATTTCGTGGCGAACAGCGCCCGCGCGTCGCGGGCGACATTGGTCATGTTCTCGAAATCGGTGACGCCGCGATTGTAGATCCAGTGCCACAATTGCTGGGCGCGCATCTTGGCCTGCTTCGGCTCGATGCCGATCTCGGCCAGCGCCGATTTCAGCTCGTCGCGGGTGAGGCCAAGCAGGTCGATGCGGCCGTCGGCGCGCGCTGTGGGCGCCCGCGGCACGGGCACCGGGTCGATATGTCCGGGAATCTGCATCAGCGGGAGATAGGCGCGTTGCCGCTATTTCTCAACCTTTGGCGCAGGCGAGGGTCGCGGCATCGATGGCGGTGGCCGCTCCGTCGAGCGCATAATTCTCCTCGATCCGGCTGCCGTCCCGCGCCCGCCCGACGATCAGCAGCCGCCGGCCCGAGCGCATCGCCGCGACGATCGCCGCATCGGCCCGCGCGTCGATCGCCCAGGCATCGACGCCCGCCGAAACCAGATCGAAGCGCGCGCCGTCGATGTTGAGCTGAAGCGGCGTCCCCGGCCCCCTCGGCTTGGCGAGTCGGAAATGGAGCTGGTTGCGGACGCCGCGCTTCGGCCAGGTCGCGACGCTGGCGAACGACCGCCAGGCCGCCTTTCCCTCCGACCGCAACGCATAGACCGGCTCGGCCACCGCGAAGCAGCGCACCGGCCGGCTGTCGCGGAAGGCGCCCCACGCCCCGAACACGCCGAGCGCATCGCGCGCGTCGGCCCGCGACGACAGGGCAAGCAGCAACAGGGCGGCAAGGACATGCTTCATGCCCCTTCCTTAGCCGAGGCTGCGTTTTCTTCAATCAAGAGGGTAGCGGCGTTCGCAGCGGCCGCTATAGTCGCCCCACTATCAACGGGGCGGACAGCTGAGGACCGGATGAAGGCGACGATCGAGCGCGCAATTCTGCTGAAATCATTGGGCCATGTGCAGTCGGTGGTGGAGCGTCGCAACACCATACCGATCCTGTCCAATGTGCTGATCGAGGCGGCGGGCAACGCACTGAAACTGATGGCGACCGATCTCGATCTCCAGATCGTCGATATCGCGCCCGCGCAGGTGTCGGAGGAGGGTGCGACCACGGTCTCCGCGCACACCCTGTTCGATATCGTCCGCAAGCTGCCGGAGGGCAGCCAGGTCGAGCTGTCGGCCGCCGAAGGCAAGATGAGCGTGATCGCCGGCCGGTCGCGGTTCAACCTCGCCACGCTGCCCCGCGACGACTTCCCGGTGATCGCCGAAAGCGACCTGCCGACCAAATTCTCGCTGCCCGCCGCGACGCTCCGCCAGATCATCGACAAGACCCGCTTCGCGATCTCCAGCGAGGAGACGCGTTATTATCTGAACGGCATCTTCTTCCATGTTTCGGACGATCCGCAGCCGGTGCTGAAAGCCGCCGCGACCGATGGCCACCGTCTCGCCCGCGTCACCGTGAAGCAGCCCGATGGCGCGGCGGGCATGCCCGACATCATCGTGCCGAGGAAATGCGTCGCCGAGGTCCGCAAGCTGCTCGACGAGATCGATGGCGAAGTGGAGATCAACCTGTCGGCCTCCAAGATCCGCTTCGGCCTGGGCGGCGCGGTGCTGACCTCCAAGCTGATCGACGGCACCTTCCCCGATTATTCGCGGGTGATCCCGACCGCCAACGACAAGCTCCTGAAGATCGACCCCAGGAGCTTCGCCGAGGGCGTCGACCGCGTCGCCACCATCGCCAGCGAGAAGACCCGCGCCGTGAAAATGGCGCTGGACCGCGACCGGATCACGCTGTCGGTGACCTCGCCGGAGAATGGCCGCGCCGAGGAGGAAGTCGCCGCCGCCTATCAGTCGGAGCCGTTCGAGATCGGTTTCAACGCGCGCTATCTGCTCGACATATTGGGCCAGCTCGATGGCGACGCGATCGAGGTCCATCTCGCCGACGCCTCCGCGCCGACCCTGATCCGCGAGAACGACAAGAGCCCAGCGCTCTACGTGCTGATGCCGATGCGGGTGTGACGGACAGGCCGCTCCGCCGTCACCCCGAATGAGGCGCCGGCTGTCGCTGGCATGATTTTCCCGTGCCCGAACTGATGCACGTCAGCCGCCTCGCGCTCACCGATTTCCGTTCCTATGCCGACGCCGTGATCGAAGCCGGGCCGGGCTTCGTCGTGCTGGTCGGCGAGAATGGCGCGGGCAAGACCAATGTGCTGGAGGCGGTGTCGCTGCTCGCGCCGGGGCGCGGCCTGCGCCGGGCGGCATTATCAGACATGGCGCGACAGGATGGCCCAGGCGGTTTCGCGGTGGCGGCGCGGCTGACCACCGCCGGCGGGCCGGTCGAGATCGGCACCGGAACCAGCGCCGCCCATCCCGAACGCCGGCAGCTGCGGATCAACGGCGCGGCCGCCGCGCTCACCAGCCTCGGCGAATGGCTGACCGTGCTGTGGCTCACCCCGGCGATGGACCGGCTGTTCACCGCGCCGGCGAGCGAGCGCCGCCGCTTCCTCGACCGGCTGACGCTGGCGCTGGAGCCGGCCCATGCCAGCCATTCGGCGCGCTACGAGGCGGCGATGCGCGCCCGCAACAAGCTGCTGGCCGATCCCGAAAGCGCCGATCCCGCCTGGCTGAATGCGCTCGAAGCCGGCATGGCCGAGCATGGCGCGGCACTGGCCGAAGCGCGGTCGCGGACCATATCGCAGCTCGCCGAACGCCTCGCCGTGCAGCCCGAGAGCGCCTTCGCGCGCGCAGGCGTGGCGCTGGAAGGATGGCTGCCGGCAGCGGACGATGCTCGGGGCGTCTTCGCCCGCGAGCTCAAGGCCTCGCGCGGCCGCGACGCGGCGGCAGGGCGCGCGCTCGCCGGGCCGCACCGCAGCGATCTCGCCGTCTTCCATGATGCCAAGCGCCAGCCTGCCGGCCTCTGCTCGACCGGCGAGCAGAAGGCGCTCTTGATCGGCCTCGTCCTCGCCCATGCCGATCTTGCCGCCGAGCGGCGCGGCAGCCGCCCGATCCTGCTGCTCGACGAGGTCGCCGCCCATCTCGATCCGCGCCGCCGCGCCGCTTTGTTCGATCGCCTTGCCGAAGCGGGCGGGCAGGTGTGGATGACCGGCACCGAATCCGGCCTTTTCGAAGGGCTGGCCGAGGGCGCGACCCGGCTCCAGGTCACAGGCGGCAGGGTCGTGGCGGGCTAGCCGCGATTGGCTTGAACCGTTCGTCCCGAGCAGCGTCGAGCCTGGCGAGACGTGGCCGTCGAGGGACGTGTCTCGACTTCGCTCGACACGAACGGTCATCTTTGAGGGGAACCGCCGCTTTTCGCTGTCCTACAGCAAACCAGATGGGTTAAACATGATGCATGACCTTTGCCCGCGCACCGCACCGCCCCTTGCTTTCATCTGTGCGGACGCGCGTGCCACATTTTTGCCCCAACAGGCCTAAACTTACTAAACTTCCGCTTCATTTTTCCCGGTTTTGCGTGGATCGCCCCGAGCGCCGCCGCCGACGCTGCGGATGCGGTTTTTCTTGGGTTTCGGGCGCATCGTAGCTATATACTCGGCATGACAGACGACACTCAGATCAGCGAATATGGCGCCGACTCGATCAAGGTCCTGAGAGGCCTCGACGCGGTGCGCAAACGGCCCGGCATGTACATCGGCGACACCGATGACGGATCGGGCCTGCACCACATGGTGTTCGAGGTTTCGGACAACGCGATCGACGAGGCCCTGGCCGGCTTTTGCGACCGCATTCTCATCCAGCTCAATCCCGACGGATCGGTCACCGTCGAGGATAATGGCCGCGGCATTCCCACCGGCATCCACAGCGAAGAGGGCGTTTCGGCGGCCGAAGTGATCATGACCCAGCTCCATGCGGGCGGGAAGTTCCACAATGGCGACGACAATGCCTACAAGGTGTCCGGCGGCCTCCACGGCGTCGGCGTATCGGTGGTCAACGCGCTGTCGGACTGGCTCGACCTGCGCATCTGGCGCGACGGCAAGGAGCATTACATGCGCTTCCGCCGCGGCGTGGCCGAAGCGCCGCTCGCGGTCGTCGGCGATTCCGACAAGCGCGGCACGCAGGTGACCTTCCTGCCGTCGCCCGAAACCTTCAAGATCATCGACTTCGATTTCGAGAAGCTGGAACACCGCTTCCGCGAGCTCGCCTTCCTGAATTCGGGCGTGCGCCTGTTTCTGGTCGATGCGCGCCATGCCGAACGCAAGGAGGTCGAGCTTTACTACGAGGGCGGCATCGCGGCCTTCGTCAAATATCTCGACCGCACCAAAACCTCGTTGATGCCGGATCCGGTGACCATCCACGGCGATCGCGACAATGTCGTCATCGACGTCGCGCTGGAATGGAACGACAGCTATTACGAGCAGGTCCTGGCGTTCACCAACAACATCCCGCAGCGCGACGGCGGCACCCATCTGGCGGCGTTCCGCGCCGCCCTGACCCGGACGCTCAACAACTACGCCGAAAAATCGGGCGCGATGAAAAAGGAAAAGGTGTCGCTGACCGGCGACGACATGCGCGAGGGATTGACCGCGATCGTTTCGGTGAAGCTCCCCGATCCCAAATTCTCGTCGCAGACCAAGGACAAGCTGGTGTCTTCGGAAGTGCGCCAGCCGCTCGAAAGCCTGATGGCGGACAAGCTGGCCGAATGGCTGGAGGAAAATCCGGCGCACGCCCGTTCGATCGTCCAGAAGGTGATCGATGCCGCCGCCGCGCGCGAGGCGGCGAAGCGGGCGCGCGAGCTGACCCGGCGCAAGGGCGTGATGGACATCGCCTCGCTGCCCGGCAAGCTGGTCGACTGCCAGGAGCGCGATCCCGCCAAGTCCGAGCTGTTCCTGGTCGAGGGCGACAGCGCCGGCGGCTCCGCCAAGCAGGGCCGCAACAGCCAGAATCAGGCGATCCTGCCGCTCCGGGGCAAGATCCTGAACGTCGAGCGCGCGCGCTTCGACCGGATGCTGTCGTCACGCGAGATCGGCACGATCATTCAGGCGCTGGGCACCGGCATCGGCCGCGACGATTTCGATCTCGGCAAGCTGCGCTACCACAAGATCGTCATCATGACCGACGCCGACGTCGACGGCTCGCACATCCGGACGCTGCTGCTGACCTTCTTCTATCGCCAGATGCCGGAGATCATCCGCAACGGCCACCTCCTCATCGCCCAGCCGCCGCTCTACAAGGTCGCGCGGGGCCGGTCGGAGGTTTACCTCAAGGACAATGCCGCGCTTGACGACTATCTGACCGAGGCCGGGATCGCCGGGCTGCTGCTCGAAACCCATGCCGGCCCGCGCTCAGGCGACGATCTGCGCGCGCTGGTCAGCCACGCGCGGCGGATGCGCGTGCTGATGGCCTATGTGCCGGGGCGTTACGATCCGGTCGTGGTCGAGGCGCTGGCGATGACCGGCGGCCTTGATCCCGCGATTCACGACCAGGCGGCCCGCAGCGCCGCCGCGGCGCGGCTGCTCGACTGGCTCAACGCCGGCGAGACCGAGGCGAAATGGTCGGGCGAGGCGAGCGAGGAGGGCGGCTATCATCTCCGCCGCACCTGGCGCGGCGTCACCGATCATTATGTCATCGACCGCGCCTTCATCGCCTCCGCCGAGGCGCGCAAGCTCGCCGGCCTCGCCGCCGAGGAGATCGACAGCTATCGCCAGCCCGCGCGGCTGGTGACGATCAAGCAGGCCGAGCGCGTTGCCGATGAAGAGGCCGAGGCCGCACCCGCGGCCGCCGCCGGCATCAGCATCCGGCGGCCGATCGAGCTGCTGGAGGCGGTGCTTGAGGCCGGGCGCAAGGGCCTCTCGATCCAGCGCTACAAGGGCCTTGGCGAGATGAACGCCGAACAGCTCTGGGAAACCACGCTCGATCCGGAAAACCGTTCGATGCTGCGGGTCGAGATCGGTCAGGCCGATCTCGCCGACGAGATCTTCACCAAGCTGATGGGCGATGTCGTCGAGCCGCGCCGCGAGTTCATCCAGGACAACGCCCTGTCGGTCGCCAACTTGGACGTCTAGGCTCAGTCGAACGCGGCGTTCCGCAGCGATTCGATCAGCTCGTCGCTGACCTCGGTCGGCATCGCGGCGAGGATTTCGTCGGTGCGCTGGCGCACGATGTCGCGCCATTCGCCATGGGTGATCACCCACAGGCGATCGTGCAGAATCGCGTCGAGCACCATTTTCCCCACGGTTTCCGGCTCCATCCACATATCGGAGACGCGCCGCCGCGAGAGCCGCTCCAGCGATTGCGCAAAGCCCGTGCTGGCGCCGAACTTGGCAGGCCGGTTCTGCACCGCCTGATGGATGTTGCTCTTGATCGGCCCCGGGCACAGCACCGACACGCCGATCCCGTCGCTCTCAAGATCGTCGCGCATCGCTTCGGTCAGCGCGATCACCGCCGCTTTCGCGGTGGCATAGATCGCCAGGAAAGAGGGCATGGGGGTGAGGCCGGCCAGCGAGGCGGTGTTGACCACATGGCCCCCTTCGCCATGACGGCGGATACGGGGAACGATGATCTGCAGACCGTTGACGACCCCGCCCAGATTCACGCCCAGGCCGAAATCCCAATCGTCGAACGTGGCGTCGCGCAGCGGACCCTCGATGCCCACCCCGGCATTATTGGCCAGGACGTGGATCTTGCCGAAAACCGCCTCCGCCTCGTCGGCGGCGGCGGCCATCGCGGCCCGGTCGGTGACGTCAAGGCGGATGCCGTGCACCGACCCGCGCTTGCCGGCCGCCTCAAACCCCGCGAGCGCGCTGTCGAGATGGTCCTGCCGCAGATCGGCAAGCACCACCTTCATGCCGGCATCGACGAAAACCTTCGCCATGCCGAGCCCGATCCCGCTCGCCCCGCCGGTTATGAAGGCGACCTTGCCCGCCACATCCTGCATCGCCTTGCTCCCTCCCGGGGTGATCGGTTCAATCGGCCTGTTCGCTCGCCTTCGAGAACATCTCTCCGCGTGCCTTCGCCCAGTTCTGCAGAGCCTCGACCCGCTTCCGCGCGCCCTCCGGATCGGCCTCAAACGGCAGAACCGATTCAGCGATCTCCTCGAAATGCTTGACCAGCCCTTCCTTCACCTCGGGATAGGGGATGATGTAGAGCTGGTTCGCCTCGATCCCGTCCTTGGTGAACTTGGCGAGATCCAGCGGGTCCATGCCGTGGATGTGGATGCTCTCGAGCGACTTGATCGTCTCCTCGTTGACGACATAGCCGGTCTTGGCGAGATGCGCCGGACGGGTCTTGGTCGCCTCGGCGATGTTCGACTTGATGTTCGCCGGGCACAGCACCGAAACGCCGATATTGTACGGCTCCAGCGCCAGCCTGTAGCTTTCCATGAGGTTGATGGCAGCCGCCTTCGCGGCGCAATAGATGCCGGCGCCCTGGCTGCCCTGGAAACCTCCGACCGACGCTGTCGTCACGATATGGCCGCCCTTGCCCGCCTTGATCATGCGGGGCACGAACGTCACCATGCCGTTGACCACGCCGCCGAAATTGACGCTCATCACCCAGTCGAAATCTTCGTAGGTCGAAGCTTCCATCGGGCCGAAGGTGTTCACGCCGGCGGTGTTGAACAGCAGCTGCGGCGGCTCGCCGAACACTTGCTCCACCTCGTCCGCGGCACGCTTGTAGGCCTCGCGATCGGTGATATCGAGTTTGATGCCATGCGCCGGACGGCCGCGCTCCTTGAACCAGGCCAAAGCCTCATCGAGATGATCCTGCCGGATGTCGGCGAGCACCACCTTGCATCCAGCGTCGGAGAAAAGCTTGGCCTGGCCCAGGCCTGCGCCCGATGCGCCTCCGGTGATAAATGCGACTTTTCCCTGAAAGTCCTTCACGGCACCCTCCTCAAAAAAACATGTTCACAGGCAGCGCGCGCCCCGAACCGGGGCCGCCAATTCCTTGTTTCCGCATAAGGGGCGGCGACTTCGGCGCTCATCGCTTCACGAAGTAAAACGCCGCAACCTGAGCACTGGAATGGTGCCGCTTAGGTGACTCGAACACCTGACCCCATCATTACGAATGATGTGCTCTACCGGCTGAGCTAAAGCGGCGATCCGGCTCCAAGGTCCGCGCGCATATCAGCGCGATCGGCGGAAGACAAGTATTGGCCCAGACTTAACGTTTTCGCAACTACGTTCGGCGAGACTGCGGCCTATGAAGAATGCCCTGCGAGATCGCCGATGAACCGCCCAGACCCTGTCGACCAGAGCCAGGCCGAGGACATACTCGAACTCTCCGAGCCCGCTTATGACGTCCCGCCGGCAATCGGCAATGATGAGCGCCGCATGCACGTGCGCGCCTATAATTACTGGACGTCCCTGCTCGGCGGCCGTGGCTTTCCGTCGATCGCCGATCTTGATCCCCACAGCCTCGACGATTTCGGTCCGTACAGCGTCCTCTTGGATTTCACCAAGAGTCGCGAAATCCCGGATATCGCGTTCGTGGGCCACAATCTCCGCGAGGAATGCGGCATCGATCGTCGGATGAAGTCGATCGAGGACGTGCCGTCGCGCTCCTTGCTGTCGCGCCTCACCGATCATTATTTCCAGATCATCGCCAACCGCGCGCCGATCGGTTTCGAGGCGGAATTCGTCAGCCAGCGCGGCACCAGCACCATGTATCGCGGCATCTTGATGCCGTTTTCCTCGGATGGCACGGCCATCGACTATATCTACGGCGTGATCAACTGGAAGGAACTCGCGGATTCGGAGACCGCGGCCGAGCTGGTGCTGGAAATGCGCGATGCCGCGGAGGCGCCCGCCCGTTCCGACCAGCCGATCGCGACACCGATCTGGGCGGATGGCCCCAGGGCGAGCCATCTGCTGGCACGGCACGGCGACGACAGCGCGGATCAGGAAACCGACGAGGAATATGATTTTGCGCCGCACGCCGGTGCGGAGCTTTCCGAACTTCTCGCGATGGCGCGCGAAAGCGCGAACGCGGTCAGGGAGGCCGATGGCCGTTCGCGGCGGGCGCTCTATCGCGCGCTCGGCCGGGCCTATGATTTCTATCTTGCCAGCCAGACCGACAGCGCCGCCTATCACACACTGCTCGAAGATGCCGGACTGAAGGTTCAGGACCGCGCGCCGATGACCCCGGTGGTCAAGCTCATCTTCGGCGCCGACTACGACAAGACCCGCCTCACCGAGTTCGCCTCGGCGCTGACCCATGGCGCACGCCACGATATCGCCAGGGGTGAATTCGGAGCTTTCATCGAGGACTACCCGGGCGGACTGAAGGGGTTGGTCCAGGCCGAACGGCTGATCCGTCATCCGTCTGCCAGGCAGGCGAAAGAACGGTCTGCACCGGTCCGCGAATGGCTGCGCCACGCGCCGATCGCGGCCAAGCTGCCGCTCGCCGCGACCGATGAGGAATTCGTCCTGCTGGTCGCGCGCCGTGAGGCCGATGGCATGCTCGCCGTGGTCGATTCGGTGCCGCATGACCGTACGCTGATGGAACGGGCACTGCTCAGCATCCCTTGCCCTGCTGTCGATAAAGCCGCATAACCTCCCCCAACCGGCCTTCCAGTTTTGAGAAGAGGCCAACGGAGTAAGGAATGCCGGCTTCTGCAGCCGAAAAGGCGGCGCCTCTAGTTTCGGTCGATACGCTGCTCAGCAACGCGCTGCCCGGCGAGATCGACGGTCTCGACGACGAGACGCTTTCCACGATCACCGCTTTCGTCTCGGAAGCCGCGGCGCGGCGCAAGCCCGGCCGTCCGGCGATCCTGATCCGCGCCTTTTCGCCGGATCCCGGCGAACGCCATACCCGCCTCGCCATCGCCAATGACGACATGCCCTTCCTGGTCGATTCGGTCGCGGGCGCGATCTCGGCCAACGGCCTTGCGGTTGAGCGGCTGCTCCACCCGATCGTCGACGTCGTGCGCGATGCCCAGGGAAACCTGTTATCGGCAAAGCCGGTGCAGGCGGGCGATCCCGTCAAAGGGCTGCGCGAATCGTGGATCTTCATCGAGATGCAGCGTGTCGACGCGCGCGGACGCGTCGCGCTGGCGCAGGAGCTCGGCGAGGTACTGGCCGACGTGCGGGCCGCCGTCGCGGACTGGCAGGAAATGCGCCAGCAGTTGCTGGCCGACGCCGATGCCATTGCCGACCCGCAGAGCACGCAGTTCCTCCGCTGGCTCACCAACGACAATTTCACCTTGCTTGGCCACCGCATCGAGGGCGCGGCGGCAGCCGGGCTCGGCCTGCTGTCGCGCGAAGCCGAATCGCCCCTGTTCTCCGCTGGCGCGATGGAGGCCATCGCGAAGGAGCTGGGTGCCGGCGGCGCCTCCTTGCTGATCGCCAAGGCCGACCGGGTGTCGTCGGTGCACCGCCGCGTCGCCCTCGATTATGTCGGGATCGCCTTGCTGGGGACGAAATCCGGAGCGCCGGTCATCTCCTCCTATATCGGCCTGTTCACCAGTCAGGCGCTGTCGGCGCCGGTCGATACGGTGCCGCTGGTCGGGGAACGGGTCACCCGGCTCACCAGCGCGCTCGGCTTCGCGCCGCGATCGCATGCCGGCAAGGCGCTGGCGCATGTCATCGGCAATCTGCCGCACGATCTGCTGTTCGAACTGGATTCCGCGCAGCTCAAGCACATCGCCCTCACCGCGATGTCGCTGATCGACCGGCCGCGGCCGAAGCTGGCGCTGTTGCCCGACCGGCTGGGGCGCTTTTCGACCGCCCTCGTCTGGCTGCCGCGCGACGAGTTCTCCGCCGGACGGCGCGCCGAGATCGCGCGCATGCTGGCGGACGCATGCCGCGGCAGCATCGCGAGCTGGAGCGCCGAATTGCGCGAGGAAGGCCTCGTCTCCCTGCGGTTCACGATCACCCACAACCCCGCTGACAGGCCGGATCCGGCGGTGCTCGACCGCCGGCTGCAGGAGATGGTGCGCGGCTGGGCCCCCGCCATCGAGGCGGCCTTGGCCAGCCACGTCTCTCCGCCGCGGGCCGCGCGGCTGGCCCTCACCCACGGCGGCGCCTTCAGCCAATCCTATCGCAGCCAGTTCGGCCCCGAAGAGGCGGCCGCAGACATCATCCGCCTCGCCGCCTTGTCGACACCCAAGGACCGCGAAGTGCGCCTCTATCGGCTGCCCGGCGATCCGCCCCAGCGGCTGCGCCTCAAGATCTATCGTCTGGGCGACATCATCCCCCTCTCCGACGCGGTGCCGGTGCTCGAGAATTTCGGTTTCCGGGTGATCGAGGAGTTCCCGTTCGATCTTGCGGGCGGACGGCTCGGCTGGATTCATGACTTCGTCGTCGAAAGCCGCGGTGCGCCAACGTCTCCGGCAGCGGCGGACGCCGCTCCGCTCGAAGCCTCGCTCAAAGCGGCATTGACCGGCGCATCGGAAAACGACGCGTTCAATGCCTTGATCTTCACTGCGGGCCTCAGCATTCGCGGAGTCACCCTGGTCCGCGCCTGGTTCCGCTATCTCAGGCAGACCGGCCTGTCCTACGGCCTGCAGACCGTCGCCGAGGCGCTGGCGCGCTTCCCCGCGCTCACCGGCAAGCTCATCGCTTTGTTTGAGGCGCTCCACGACCCCGCCCTCGCCGAAAGCCGCGACGAGGCGGTCGCGGTGCTCAATGCCGCGATCACCGGAGAGCTTGCCGCCGTCACCGCGATCGATGACGATCAGATCATCCGCCGGCTGCTGAGCCTGATCCGCGCGACGCTGAGGACCAACGCCTTCATTCCGGGCGAGCCCGAGGCGCTCGCCTTCAAGTTCGACAGCAAGGCGGTGCCCGGGCTGCCGGCGCCGGTGCCGTGGCGCGAGATCTTCGTCTATTCGCCGCGGGTCGAGGGCATTCATCTGCGCGGCGGCCCGATCGCCCGCGGCGGCATCCGCTGGTCAGACCGGCGCGACGACTTCCGCACCGAAGTGCTCGGACTGATGAAGGCGCAGATGGTCAAGAACGCGGTGATCGTTCCCACCGGCGCCAAGGGCGGCTTCTATCCCAAGCAGCTGCCGAACCCTTCGGACCGCGAAGCCTGGCTCACCGAGGGCACCGAGGCATACCGGATCTTCATTCGCGCCTTGCTGTCGGTCACCGACAACATGGTCGCGGGCAAGATCGTCCACCCCGAGCATGTCGCCCCCCGCGACGGCGACGATGCCTATTTCGTGGTCGCCGCCGACAAGGGCACCGCGACCTTCTCCGACGTCGCCAACAAGATCGCGCTCGACCGCGATTTCTGGCTGGGCGATGCCTTCGCCAGCGGCGGCTCCAACGGCTACGACCACAAGGCGATGGGCATCACCGCCAAGGGCGCCTGGCTCTCGGTGCAGCGGCATTTCGCCGAGATGGGCGTGGACGTTCAGAGCGATCCCGTCCGTGTCGCCGGGGTCGGCGACATGTCCGGCGACGTGTTCGGCAACGGCATGCTGCTGTCGAAAAGCCTGAAGCTCGTCGCCGCCTTCGACCATCGCCACATCTTCATCGATCCCGATCCCGATCCCGCCACAAGCTGGGCCGAGCGCGACCGGCTGTTCCGGCTGCCGCGCTCCTCCTGGGCCGATTATGACGCGACGCTGATCTCCAGGGGCGGCGGGATTTTCCCGCGCACCCTCAAGGAGATCTCGCTGTCGCCGGAAATCCGCAGCCTGCTGGAACTGGAGGCGGAGAGCATCGATCCGTCCGGGCTGATCGCGGCGATCCTCAAGGCGCCCGTCGATCTGCTGTGGTTCGGCGGCATCGGCACCTACATCAAGGGCGCGGCCCAATCGAACACCGAGGCCGGCGACCGGGCCAACGACGCCCACCGCGTCAATGGCCGCGACGTCCGCGCCCGCGTGATTGGCGAAGGCGCCAATCTGGGCGTCACCCAGGCGGGACGCATCGAATTCGCGGCCCGCGGCGGCCGCATCAACACCGACTTCATCGACAATTCGGCGGGCGTCGACTGTTCCGACAACGAGGTCAACATCAAGATCGCGCTCAACCGCGAAATGGCCGAGGGGCGCTTGGCCCTTGCGGACCGCAACACGCTGCTGGTGGAAATGACCGACGCGGTCGCCGGGCTGGTGCTGGAGGACAACCGCCTGCAGACGCTTAGCTTGTCGCTCGCCGAACGCGACGGCGCCGGGGCGCTGCCGTCCTATACCCGGGTCATCCAGACGCTGGAGGCCAGCGGCCGCCTCAACCGGCAGGTCGAGGGGCTTCCCGACGACGATCAGCTGGCCCAGCGCCTGCGCGAAGGCCTTGGCCTCTACCGTCCGGAACTGGCGGTGCTGCTTTCCTGCGCGAAAATGGCGCTGCAGGATGCGATCGAGCACAGTTCGATCTCCGCCGACCCGTTGCTCGAGCCCACGCTGTTCGCGGCGTTCCCGGCGGCGATGCAAGAGCGTTTCCCGGCGGCGATCCGCGATCATCGCCTGCGCAACGAGATC
>Ga0153916_10002500_pt1 | contig 13433 bp, 10 predicted proteins | sample Opewatmetagenome_FD_109642 | JGI IMG/M metagenome (GOLD analysis project Ga0153916, IMG submission 109642) | Freshwater wetland microbial communities from Ohio, USA - Open water 3 Core 3 Depth 4 metaG | ecosystem: Environmental > Aquatic > Freshwater > Wetlands | place: USA: Ohio, Lake Erie...
CCTTTCCCTCGACCCCGCCCATGCTCCTTCCCTCCTTCTTCTCGGGAACGCGCAGTTCAGAAAGAAAAACTACGAAGGGGCGGCAGCCGCCTTCCAGAAATACCTGGAGCTCCGTCCCAACGATGCCGAGGCCCATATCAGTCTCGGCCTTACCTACGGGCAGCTGGGGATGGCCGACAAGAGCGAGGCAGAGTACCGGATTTCCCTGGCCATTGACGGCAACGCCAACGCCGCCTTCGGCCTAGCTAAGCTCTATTATGAACAGAACAAGCTCGAGCCGGCCCTCGAACTCATCCAGCAAGCGATCCAGAAGGACAGCAAGTCGGCCGCTTATTACAACCTCCAAGGCGTGATCCTCAACCAGATGCACCGGTATGCCGACGCTCTGCCCAGCTTCCAGACCGCCCTCCAGTATGCGCCTGATGATGTCTATGTCATCATCAACCTGGGGATCGCCTATATCAACATCAAGGAACCCGCCAAGGCCCGCGAGCTCTTGGAGAAGGTCCTGCCCTCAGTCCAGGACGAAGCCCTGAAGGCGAAAATCAACGAGTATCTGAAATTGATCAAGGACAACGAGTGATATTCTGTCCGCCAAAGGAGAAGCCATGAAAGACACAATCAAGATCTTGCTTCTGGCCGTTTTCGTCTCGTCCCTCGCCTTTCCGGCCTTCCTCGGCGCCGGCCAGGAGCCGGCCAAAAGCGAGGCGCCCAAGACGATCGCCATCCGCGCCGGACGCTTGATCGACGGCCGGAGCGCCGCCCCCATCCCGAACGCGGTCATCCTGATCGAAGGGGAAAAAATCAAGGCCGTCGGCCCGAACCTGGCGATCCCGGCAGGCGCACAAGTCATCGACCTCTCCAAGTCGACGGTCCTCCCCGGCCTGATCGATTGTCATACCCACATCGGCTACGAACCCGGAAATTATTACGAGGACCTTTTCCGCAAGAGCCCGATCGATATCGCTGTGACCGCTCACCTGGCTGCTAAACGGACCCTCGAAGCGGGATTCACCACCATACGCGACGTCGGCGAACCCGAGTTTATCGATGTCGCCCTCCGCAAGGCCATCGACTCCGGACGGGTCGTTGGGCCGCGAATGCAGGTCGCCACCCTGGCGATCGGTGCCACGGGCGGACATGCCGACATGGTCGGTTTTTCTCCCTACCTCAAGTTCGGCCAATTCTCAGGCATCGCCGACGGGATCGACGAGATCCGGAAGCTCGTCCGCTTCGAGGTCAAGAACGGGGCCGACCTGATCAAGATGATCGCCACGGCCGGCGTCCTGTCCGAGGAAGAGTCGGTCGGCGCGCCCCAGTTCTCCTTCGAGGAAATGAAAGCCATGGTCGAGGAAGCGGCCATGTGGGGAAAGAAAGTCGCGGCCCATGCCCATGGAACAGAAGGCATCAAGATGGCCACGCGGGCCGGAGTCGCCTCGATCGAGCATGGGAGCCTGATCGATGACGAGGGGATCCGGCTGATGAAAGAGCGAGGCACTTATCTCGTAGGTGACGCCTACAACCATGAGTATATCATGGCGGAATTCAAGCGGCTGGGTTACCCGGAGCACATACTCAAGAAGGAAAGCCTGGTCGGGGAGCTGCAGCGCGAAAATCTCAAGCGGGCGGTCGCAGCCGGAGTCAAAACGGCCTTCGGGACAGACGCCGGGGTCTTTCCCCACGGCTGGAACGCCAAGCAGTTCGCCTTCCTGGTCAAATGCGGGATGACACCGCTCCAGGCGATTCAGGCGGCAACCGTGAGCGCAGCGGACCTCCTCGGCTGGTCTGACCGCGTGGGGACGGTGGCGCCGGGGTTATATGCCGACATCATCGCCGTCAGCGGCGATCCCCTCCTGGACATCACCGAGCTCGAGCGGGTCAAGTTCGTGATGAAGGGCGGAGTCGTTTACAGGAAAGAGTAGACACGCTTCAGCCGCAGGAGGGGACTTCCCTCCCCTTGATCTCAGAGATCAAGATCGCCCAGGCGCAGCCGACTCCGGGGCGGACCGTGATGGCGCCGAACGGGCAATTCTTCGCGCAGGCGCCGCACTCCATACAGAGGTCGCGGTCCGTGATCCGGGCTTTTTTACCCTCGATGGAGAAGATCGCGTGCGGGCAGACTTCGGCGCACATCCCGCAGCCGGTGCATAAATCCGGGTCGTAGGCCAGCGTCGCCACGTTCGAGAGATGCCGGTGTTCTCTCATTCCTTTCTCCTTATAGCCCCCGGATCAGAACGACAGCCAAGAAGACTATCCCGATGGAAGCCGAAGCGAGGATCGCCGGCATCGCATACCTCATCTCCTTGAGGACACCGGAGAGCGACGTATAGGTTGATGAGCCGGTGAAGCCCATGGCCAGGAAGCCCGAGATGGCCGGGAGCAGCAGAAAATGAACCGCCGCCTGCTGCCAGGACGCCTGTGTCGGCGGAAGCAATCCCTGATGGATATTGGCAAACGCCGCCCACAGCATCCCCAGCAGCCATCCTTTCCAGGCAAAGGCCCGCCCGGGAATCCAGGGAAGAAGGACGGGGACAAAAAAGCCGCCGATCAGGATCGCGCCCAGATATGGATAGAGCGCTCCCCAGGAAAAAAGGCGCAGCCCCAGAAAACTAAGGACCCAGAGGACGGCGGTTACTATGACAAGATACTTGAAGGGGTTTGTCAATTCCATCGCTGTCAGCACGAATCTATCCCTTAGCCTGAACCTGACCAGCCGCATCTCGGGGGTCGCTTTCATGCCCGCAGCAAGAAAGTCCTTGATGTCGGCCGCTCTTACGGGTCCATAGATAACTTTGAAATGAGTCCGCTTAGTGACTTCATGGGCGGCGACACCGGGCGCTCCGAGCTGGGGAAGAATGACGGTTCGATGGGAGACGACACGGCTTAGTCCGGTGACTTCGATCCGATGCACCAGTTCCTCGGTCCCGAACGTCCCTTTGCCGGCGGCGCACCAGACGTTGATCCCTGTCGTATCCAGAACGAGGATCCAGGCGTCAAGGCTGCCGAGTTCGCGGCGCAGGCTGTCGAAACTCAGCTTATAGTTGGCCGAAACGAGAACCGGTGAATCCGGGGCGGCCTTTCCGACGGCGTAAAGACCGGGCCTAACCTTATAGTTCATCCGGCCGATCCCGAAACGGGCCTTGACCTTGCCCAGGATGTCCTGTCGGCTGAGTTTTGTCCGGATAACCGGAATTGCGCCGGCGGGACCTTCGATCCGCCGTTCGATCCAGTGCCCGGCTTCTCTGAAATAGCTTGCCTCCTTGCCCTTATCTGAGGTCCAGCCGCAGCACTCGGGACCGCACTCGCACGAGGGCTGAGAGCTTTTCCCTTCTTCTTCCAATTTGGGGCCCTTTTTTTGATCCGTCTTTGTCTCCGGCATGGCAGCTGCTCCTATCCTACTGATGTTTTCTTTTCGCCCGATTCACTATCGGCCTCGCAACAACGAGAAGATTCATTGTGTTTTCTGACCGCGTCGGAGAAGAGGCCGATGCACTCGATTACGGCGTCATTCTTCTCGGCGGGAATGAGCTCCAGGACTTGTGCAAAGTAAGTGTTGAACTTGGCCTCGATCTGGTCGAATAGCTGACGGCCTTGTTCGGTGAGCGAGATGGCGACATAACGACGGTCCTTTTCATTGGTCAGCCGGTTGACCAGGCCAAGAACGACGAGACCCTGGATCATCCGGCTGAGGGTGCTCGTGTCGAGGCCGAAGCTCGTGGCCAGGTCGACGAGAGATACCTCCTTCTTGTATCCGACCTCGAGAAGGGTATGGCATTGGGCGAGGGTTAAGCCGCAGCAGCCGGCGTCGCGGCCGAAAGGATCGTTCATTTCCCGCTCCATCAGCCGCAGTTTATCCCTGAGAAAGCGAATTTTTTGGATGTCCATAGCTTTATAACCTCGGATATGAACCCTTTATTAATTTCATTGTACATTAATTGTATAATTAAATGATTGTAATTGTCAATCTTTATTTAAAAATATTTTTGGATAGAACCAAGCAGACCTAAGTCCCCCCGGCTTATTTTGTTTGTCCGATTTGCGGCCGGGCATCTTCGCCGCTGACGCGGGCGGCCCAGAGAAGGCCGCGTTTGACGATTTCACGGGCCTCCGAAACATCGAAATCCTTGGCCACGTGGCCGAGCGAGGTGTAAAAGATCCGGCCCTTTCCATACATCTTCTTCCAGACGACCGGCATGACTACCCCTTTGATCCAAGCCGCGTACTGCCCGGAGAAGGTCGTTGTCGCCAAGATCTCGACGATGGGATCGACCTGCATGTAGTACTGCTCCGAGTTCATCTTGAAGTCGGCGAGTCCCTTGGTAATCGGGTCGTCGTGACTCACAAAGTTCACCTCATAGGGGATGACGCCTCCGGGATGGGCGACCCACTGGCCCCCGACCATGAACTCGTACTCAACGCTGCTGCGGTGGGCGTCGGCCAGACCGCCGTGCCAGCCGGCCAGCCCGACTCCGCTCTTAACCGCCTCTTCGAGCCCCTTCTCCTGTTCGGGCTTGATCTCGGACATGGTAAAGATATGAACGATGAGGTCCAGAGATTTCAATTTCTCGACGTCCAGGTAGGAATCGAGCGTATGAGAGACCTCGACTTCGAACCCCTGCTCCTGGAGCCAGGGAGCGAAGATATCCACACACTGCTTCGGTTCATGGCCCTCCCAGCCGCCCCAAACGAAAAGGGCCTTTTTCTTTTTTGCGGTTGGGGCGGTATCCGCAAAGGCGAGAGCCGCCAGGATAAGAATAATTACAAGGGAGAGAATGGCTTTGACTCCGCCGGTTGCTATCAAATTCGCCCGCTTCGATTTCATGGTCGTCTCCTTCTCAAGATGAGAGATTCGGGCCCGATCTCACCGCTTCACCCTCTCCCTCCCCTCTCCCATCAAGGGAGAGGAGCTAAATTGGAGAAATCAGTTGCCTGGTACCAAATTAGAGAGCTCTTCGGTTTATTCGAGCTCGCGGAGCCAGATGTTCCGGTAGCGGACGGGATTCCCGTGGTCCTGGAGTGATAGGGGCATCTTGTCGGCATGGGCTTTGTAGAGCGGCCGGGCCTTGTGGGCCGTCGGTCCCGTCAGCTCGCAGTTGTCGTGCACCAGGATGCCGTTATGGAAAACCGTCATCCGGGCCGGTTCGACTAGCTTGCCGTCCGCGCCAAACCGGGGCCTGTGAAAGATGATGTCGTAGGTCTGCCATTCGCCCGGCTTCCGGCTGGCGTTGACTAGAGGCGGGTACTGGCCATAGATGGCTGCCGCCTGGCCGTCGGCATAGGTCCGGTTGTTATAGGAATCGAGAACCTGGACCTCGTAAGTTTCCATCAGGAAGACGCCGCTGTTGCCCCTCTCCTGGCCCTCGCCCGCCACCGCCGCCGGCGTCGCCCATTCGAGATGCAGCTGACAATCACCAAACCCTTTCTTTGTCCGGATCGACCCCGTCTTGGCCACAACCTCCAGGTAACCTCCCTCGACTTTCCACTTGGCTGACTCGCCTTTGCCATCCTCCCATTGGGTCAAATCCTTTCCATCGAACAGGACGATGGCATCCGAGGGAGCGGCCACGGCGGGCCCCGCCGCGCCCGGGTCCACCACCGGCGGCAGCGGCCTGGCCATATCGTGGATGGCCCATTTTTCGAGCTCCGCCTTCCGGGCTGTGCTCTGGGGCGAATCCCCGGACGCCAAAGCCACCGTGATGCCCAGTACAACCAGCCATACGACCGCCAACACCAGGATCTTTTTCATCGGCACGTCCTCCCGGCTCTACAACGACCAGCCCTGCCGGTACTCCTTGTGCAGGTACTGATTGGCCTCGGGCAGGTTGGGGAACTCCATCTTGATCGGGTCCCACTCCAACACAGTCTTGGTCTCTGCCGTCCGCATGGCAATGTTGCCGAGCAGCATGACCTCGGTCAGCGTCGCCGAATAAGAGAAGTCGGTGGTCGATTTCTTCCCCTCCTTGATGGCGGCGATCCATTCCTCATGGATACCGGGTGACCGGGGGATAGACTTGGCCGGGCGCTTATAGTCCTGCATGAGCTTCTCGGGCAGCAGACGGGGGTTCTCTCCGTAGGTGCCGCACATCAGCGACCCCTTCTTCCCGACAAAGAGTACCCCGCCGCCTTCGTCGCCCATCATCCGGCCGTTCTCGAGTTCCTTGGGCCGCATCGGAGTCAGGCCGCCGTCGTACCAGGTGAGCCTCGTCGACGGGAACTTACCCCGGGCCGGGAACTCATAAGTGACAGTCTCGGCGACAGGGTAGGAATCCTTGGTGAAACGAGTCGAAGAAGCCTGGATCGTCTTCGGATGGCCCAGGTCGAGCGCCCAGAAGGGTTGGTCCATGAGGTGAGCGCCCATGTCGCCCAGCGCGCCGGTCCCGAAATCCCACCAGCCGCGCCAGGCAAAAGGATGATAGGCCGGGTGGAAGTAGCGCCACGGCGCCGGCCCGATCCAGACGTTCCAGTCCAGGGTTGGAGGGCAGGAAGGGGTCTCCTTGGGAGCGTCGATGCCCTGGGGCCAGATCGGCCTGTTGGTCCAGACATGGACCTCGTTCACGGGTCCGATGGCGCCGTCCCAGATCCATTCGCACACCAGGCGGGCGCCTTCCATGGAGTGCCCCTGGTTGCCCATTTGAGAGACGATCCCGGCTTTTTTCGCCTCCTCGGCCAGCATCCTGGCTTCCTTGACTGTATGGGTCAGCGGCTTCTGGACGAAGACATGCTTTCCCATCTTGATGGCCATCATGGCGATCACGGCATGGTTGTGGTCCGGCGTGCTGACGGTGATGGCCTCGATGCTTTTTTCTTTGTCCAGCATCTCGCGGAAGTCGCGGTATTTTGCGGCCTTTTCATATTTGGCCAGCTGCTCGGGCGTGTTCTGCCCGTCCGTCATGAACTTGGCCATCATCTCGTCGTCCACATCGCAGACGGCCACGATGTTCTCGGTGCTGCAGCTGGCGATGTCGGACTGGCCCTTCCCCATGACGCCGACGCAGCCGATGTTCAGAGTGTCGCTCGGCGCCCGATAGCCCTTGCCGCCGAGGACGTGACGGGGCACGATCATCAGACCGGCCGCGGCCACGGCCGATCGGCCCATGAATTCCCGACGTGTTAACGCTTTCATTATGACCTCCTGGGGGATTTTTACTTAATCTCCAAATTTGACCGCTTACCAAAACTCACTTTATTCATATTGGGGTTAGCTGTCAATTCGGGTGACACAAAACTTAATTCCTGGCTAAGGATGAACAAAACCTTGAATTAAGTTTTGTGTCACCCGAATTATACACGCGAATTATAGATGGTCGACGAGGATCTTTATTCCGATCAGGAGCAATACGGTGCCTCCAAGAAGTTCTGCTCTTCGGCCGATAAGCTTGCCCAATACAGGCCCGATCTTCATTCCCGCCACCGTCATGGCAAAGGCCACGACCCCGATCACGACGGCAGGGAAGATGATGGCGACATGGAGCGCAGCCAGGCTCAGCCCTATGGCCAGAGCGTCAAGGCTCGTCGCCACCGAAAGTACGAGAAGCGAAACACCGCGGGTCGGGTCGGAACGCTCTGTGGCTAAGTCCTTTTCCGGCCTCAATGATTCGAAAACCATCTTCCCCGCGACGCCCAGAAGAAGGGCGAACGCCACCCAGTGATCGTACTTTTCAATATGGCGAATGAGGGTTTCCCCGGCCGCCCAGCCGACTACCGGCATCAGGAACTGGAAGAGCCCAAAGTGAAAAGCCAAACGGAAGGTCTGGCCGCCGGTAGCCGGCTTCAAGCTCAACCCGAGGCCAAGCGAGACGGCAAACGCATCCAGGGCCAGGGCAAAAGCGATACCGAGGACCAATAGGATGCTCACTCCGCCACACGTCCCAGTTCGAGGATGTCCGAGGCTGCTATATTAAGCGAAACCGGCCCGGTTCTCAATGCCAATTGGCTGCGAATGCGGTATAATGGAGGTTTAGTTAGGGCGACTTATGGACGAGAGAATCACTCTCCGCGGCGTGCGGGTCCACAACCTGAAAAACATCGACCTCGACGTCCCGCTCTATAAGTTTATCGTCGTCACCGGAGTCAGCGGCTCCGGGAAGTCGTCCCTGGCCTTTGACACTCTCTATGCCGAGGGCCAGCGCCGCTACCTCGAATCGCTCTCCGCCTATGCCCGCCAGTTCCTCGAACGGATGGACAAGCCAGACGCCGACCTGATCGAGGGCATCACCCCGGCCATCGCCATCCAGCAGAAGGCCGCCACCAAGAACCCCCGCTCCACTGTGGCGACAGTCACCGAGATCCACGACTTCCTGCGCGTCCTGTTTGCCCGCATCGGCACGGTCCACTGCCTCCAGTGCGGCCGGCCGGTGCGCCGCGACACCATCGACGCCGTCGCCGATACGCTCCAGAAGCTCCCGCCTCGGACCAAGGTCACGATCTTTTTCTCCTGGCCGCTGGAGAAGGGAACCGTCCTCCTCAAAAAGGAGGGTTTTTTCCGGGTCATCCAGGACGGCCGTGTAGTCGAGCTCGAAAAAGCGAGACTCCCTAAGAAGGGCGAACTCGACATCTTCGTCGACAGCCTCGCCCTCGACCCCGAGGACAGGGAGCGCCTGGTCGATTCGCTGGAAATGGGCTTCAAGAAAGGCAATGGCCGCGTCAAGGTCCGCGCCGAGGACGGCCAAGAATTCATATTTTCGGACAAACTCGAGTGCAAGACCGACCGGATCGTCTACGAAGATCCCTTTCCCAATCTCTTCTCCTTCAACAGCCCCCAGGGGGCCTGCCCGGGCTGCCACGGGTTCGGGGACCTGGCTGTGCTCGACGAGGACAAGATCATCCCGAACAAGAACAAGAGCCTCGAGGACGGCGCCGTCGAACCCTGGACCAAGCCGGTTTCCCGGTGGTGGATGAAAGAGCTTCTCCGCGAAGCCCGGAAAAGAGGCATTCCCACCCAAGTTCCCTACCGGAGGCTCAAGCCTGACCAGCACCGCTTTGTCATGGAGGGCGGCGGGAGCTATGGGGGGGTCAAGGGATTTTTCGACTGGCTCAAGACCAAGAACTACAAGGTCCAGGTCCGCGTCTTCCTGAGCCGTTACCGGAAATATGTCCCCTGCCCTTCCTGCGGCGGGATGCGTCTCAACCCCCGCGCCTTAAGCGTCAAGGTCGGCGGCCACCCTATCGGCGAGGTCACCCGGATGACGGTCAAAGAGGCGGCCGCCTTCTTCCGGGGCCTCGAGCTCACCCCCTTTGAGCGCCAGGTGGCTGAGAAGCTCGTAGCCGAGATCCAGAACCGCCTGAAGTTCCTCCTCGAAGTCGGCCTCGATTACATCACCCTGGACCGGATGACCTTTACCCTGAGCGGCGGCGAGGCCCAGCGGATCAACCTGGCCGCCGCCCTGAGCGCCTCGCTCGTCGGAACCCTCTTTGTCTTAGACGAGCCCTCGATCGGGCTCCACGCCCGCGACAACCACCGCCTCATCGAGATCCTCAAATCCTTGAAGGAGATCGGCAACACAGTCCTGGTGGTTGAACACGATCCGGAAATCATCCGCTCCGCCGAACACATCATCGACCTCGGCCCCAAGGCGGGAGAGCAGGGCGGCGAGGTCCTGTTCTGCGGCCCTATGGACGAGTTCCTGAAAAAAAGGGACTCGCTCACCTCCCAATACCTGCGGGGAGAGCAGGAGATCCCGGTCCCCGCGAAGCGGCGACGCGGCGCCGGCTACATCGCCATCGACGACGCTTTCAAGCACAACCTGAAGCACATCGATGTCCGGATCCCGCTCGGGACCTTCACCTGCGTCACCGGTGTATCGGGCTCGGGCAAGAGCACGCTCCTCAACGACGTCCTCTACCTCGGCTGGAGCGGCGAGGCCACGAACGGGTTCAAAGAAATACGCGGCTTCGAACTCATCGACAAGATGATCATGGTGGACCAGTCGCCGCTCAGCACGTCGCCACGATCCATCCCCGCCACCTACACCAAGTCCATGGACGGTATCCGCGACCTCTTCAGCCAGACGCGCGAATCGAAGGCCATGGGGTATAAACCCGGATTCTTTTCCTTCAACACGGCCGGCGGCCGCTGCGAGGAGTGCAAGGGCGCCGGCCAGCAGATCATCGAGATGCAGTTCTTGTCTGATGTCGTTCTGACCTGTGACGCCTGCAAGGGGAAACGCTTCCGCAGCGATATCCTCGAGGTCAGGTACAGAGGCAAGAACGTCGATGAGGTGTTGAAGATGAGCGTCGAAGAAGCGCTCGACTTCTTCTCCGACCGGGCCGACATCCAGAAAAAACTCTCCCCTCTGGAGGAGGTCGGGCTCGGCTACCTGCGCTTGGGACAGCCCACGACCACCCTTTCCGGCGGCGAGCTCCAGCGCATCAAGCTTGCCTACCACCTCGTCCACGAACGGGAAAAGCGGATCCTTTACCTCTTTGACGAGCCGACCATCGGCCTCCACCCCGAGGATGTCGCTGTTCTGCTCCGCTCGTTCCAGAAGCTCGTCGACGAGGGCCACACGGTCCTGGTCATCGAACACAACCTGGACGTCGTCAAGTGCGCCGACCACGTCATCGACCTCGGCCCGGAGGGTGGGGATGGGGGAGGAAGGATCGTGACTCAGGGGACCCCGGAGGAAGTGGCAAAGTCCAAGCGATCGATCACGGCGCGGTTCCTGCGGGCCTACATGAGCTAAATCCGCTTGATTCTCTTCCTCAGTTCTTCCCGGAAATCGGCATGAGGCTTGAGGCCGAGCTCCTCCGCTTTCTGCAGATGCGTCCACGATTTAGCATATTCCCCTTGCTTGAAATAGACCACGGCGAGGTTGTTGTGGAGCACGGCGTTCGCCGGGTCGACGGCTAGGGCTCTCAGATAGAGCCCCAAGGCCTTGTCCAGGTCTTCCTGACTGAGGGAGAGATTTCCCAAGTTGAGGAGGGCGTCTCTGTTTTCCGGATTACAGTCAAGGGAAGCAGAAAATTCGGCTGCAGCTTCCACGGCCCTCCCTTTCTGGATGAAGACCATCCCCAGATTATTGTGCGCCGAAGCCGACGAAGGATTGATCTCCAGGGCTTTTCTGGCTTCTTCAACGGCCTCGTCGAGGAAGCCTTTCCGGAGATAGGCTGAGCTCAGGTTGAGGTGCACGCTCTCTGAATGAAGCCCCATCCGCAAGGCCAGCCGGAACTCCTCGATCGCTTCCTCTAACTTGTTCTCGAGAAACCAACACGCGCCCAGGCCCTCGTGCGGCTCGGCGAAGAGACGATCGATCTCCGCCGCTCGGGCGTACATCTTCTTCGCCTCGGCGAGGTTCTGCTCGTCGAAATAGCAATTGCCGAGGTTATGATAGGCCTTCTCGTCGTTGGGCCGGATAAGCAGAGCCTTCCGGAATTCCTCTTTGGCTCCGGCCAGGTCGTTTCTTTTATTAAATATCTTCCCCCGCATGTTGTAGGCACCTGACAATTGCCCGTCGAGGGCCAAAGCCTTGTCCGCCAGTTCCAGAGCCTTCTCGTAGTCACTCCTTCTGAATTCGACCTCGGCCAGGTTGGTATAGGCCAGAGGGTAGCGAGGGTCGACCGCCACGGCTTTCCGGAGTGTCGATTCCGCCTCTCTATCCCTGCTCAGCCTCAGATAGAGCTCTCCGAGGTTGGAAAGCGCTTCGGCAAAACGCGGTCGGGCCTCGATCGCTCGCCTATAGCTCTCCTCGGCTTTGTCCAGCGCTCCTTTCTTGGAGTAGGCTATTGCCAAGTTGTAGAGGGTTTGCGAATGGCCGGGTTTTCTTCCGAGGATCGTTAGGTATTTTTCGATAGCCTCATCCACCCGGCCGCTTCGCCGCAAGGCGATTCCGCTGAAATTGAGCGCCTCGATGCTGTCGGGGTTTACCCGGAGCGCCTCCTGACATTCGCTCGCCGCTTCCGAGTACCGTTCCTGCTCGATATAGACCTGCGCCAGCAGAAGATGGACGTCATCCAAATCGCGCCGGCGGGCTCGTTCCCTCGCTTCCGCCCCCGGAGACTTCGGTCCTCCCTGAACGTCCATCGTCCCCCTTCTCTTGGCTATGGCGTTGCTCCGGGCAATCTCCCGCCACAGCGCCACCGTGGGTTCCCAGTTCTCTTTCGGTAGAGGGAATCGGGTGCCGTGGAAAGACCGTTCCCGGTTAAGGCGGATCAGTTCGATATTCCTGGTATCGAAGTCTTCCCCCCGAGAGAAAATGTCCATCAGGGATCCCGGGTCCTCGACATGAGCCGCGGCGAAGAGGTGACCCGTTTCATGCTTCAGGGACCTGACCATTTCGGCGCTGTTTCCTGCATGCTTGATGACAATCGTTCCTTCTTTAAACAGGGAACATCCGTTATGGCGGGTCTCCAGGTTCTTCTGTTCGGTAAAAGCGACGATGATATCGGAGGGTTCTTTATCGATGTTCGCGGCTACGTCTTCGGCCAGCATTTCCACAGACCCGAGCGCATCACTCGATGTCCAGTCCCTGAACTCAGAAGCGGCAAAGCGCAGCCCGAATATTTCCTCCAAATGGGAAGAGGCCCGCCCCAAGATCTCCTCGATCCTGGACTTCCAGCTCGGGTCCCGGCGGAATTCCTCGTCGGCAACGACAAGAATGCTCAGCTCCCTGAGGTCGAGACCGGGAAACGCCCGGGCGGGAAAAAAACCGGCCAAGCAAGACAGCGCCCCGAGGGCAAATATTCTTGCTCTTGTCCTTCTCACGCGACGTCCATCCCCGAATTCCGGCTTGTGTTCAGTTTAAGCGAAGGATAAAATCAGAGTCAAATCATTTCCCTCTGCAACCCGAATACCAATCGGCCTGAGCCTTAGTTGACTCCTCCTTTTCCCCTGTGCTATAAGCACAACAGCAATCCGGTCAAGGAGGCGTTTCTCTCCATGCGGCTCGCCAAGAACATCGGGTTTTACCTGGGCTTTGTCGCCGCTTCGGCGCTCTTTCTCGTCGTCGAACATTTCACCCACATCGAATTCTTCCTCCACGTCGCCGCCATCCCGCTCGAGGTCCTAGTGGCTGTCTTCATCGTCGAGAAGATGCTGGAGAGCCGGGAGACAAAAGAGAGGCGCCGCCAGCTCATGTTCATCAAGAGCCACATGTTCCGGACAGATATGCGGGGCCTCTTCATCGCTAACTTCCACGGCCTCAAGAAGCCGGCCATCACCATGAGTCAGATCAAGGACGCCTCGCTGGAGGACCTCCGCAGGATGCGCCAGGAGGCCGAGACCATCGAATACCGCTCGCCCGAGGCCATGGAAGAGATCATCCGGGAATACGTAAAGGCCCAGCCCGTCTGGACGAGCTTCATGGAACGGGCCATCACCTATAACTTCGAGAACATCTTCCTGGACATGATCTACATCCTCCACTTCATCAGCGACGTCAAGGCCTTCAAGGAACGGTATCCCGACAGGCCCTTCATCCACGAGGCCGAGAGGAACG
>Ga0153916_10002502_pt1 | contig 13431 bp, 8 predicted proteins | sample Opewatmetagenome_FD_109642 | JGI IMG/M metagenome (GOLD analysis project Ga0153916, IMG submission 109642) | Freshwater wetland microbial communities from Ohio, USA - Open water 3 Core 3 Depth 4 metaG | ecosystem: Environmental > Aquatic > Freshwater > Wetlands | place: USA: Ohio, Lake Erie, Old...
AAACGGCGGGCAAGCCCGCCCGCTAAACGAAGCCGCAACAAAACGGCGGGCAAGCCCGCCCGCTAAACGATTTCGCGAACAAACCACGTTAACGAACTCGCGCGAACCGCGCAACTCCCACCCCGCGACTCTAATCCCCAACTCTAATCCCTAATCCCCAATCCCTAATCCCTCTTCTCCTACCCCACCGTCCCCTCCATCTGGAGCTCGATCAGCCGGTTCATCTCGACGGCATACTCCATGGGCAGCTCCCTGACCAGGGGCTCGATGAAGCCGCTGACGATCATCGTGCTGGCTTCCGCCTCGGTCAGGCCGCGGCTGGTGAGGTAGAAGAGCTGCTCCTCGCCGATCCGCGAGACGCTGGCCTCGTGGCCGACCGAGACGTCCTGCTCTTCGAGCTCGATGTAGGGATAGGTGTCGCTGCGGCTTTTTGGGTCGAGGATCAAAGCGTCGCAGACGACGTTCGACTTGGATTTCTTCGCCCCGCGCTCGACCTTGACCAGCCCGCGGTAGCTGGCGCGGCCGCCGTTTTTCGAGATCGACTTGGAGACGATCCGGCCGGAGGTGTACGGGGCGCAGTGGACCAGCTTCGCGCCGGCGTCCTGGTGCTGGCCGGCCGAGGCGAAGGCCACCGAAAGGATCTCGCCGCGGGCCCCGGGCTCGAGCATGTAGACCGAAGGGTACTTCATCGTCAGGCGGCTCCCCAGGTTGCCGTCGATCCACTCGACCAGGGCGTCGCGGTAGGCCACGGCCCGCTTGGTCACCAGGTTGTAGATGTTGTTGGCCCAGTTCTGGATCGTGGTGTAGCGGACCCGGGCCCCGCGCTTGGCGATCACCTCGACCACCGCGGAGTGGAGGCTCTCGGTGCTGTACATGGGGGCGGTGCAGCCCTCGACGTAGTGGGCGTAGGCCCCCTCGTCGATGATGATCAGCGTCCGCTCGAACTGGCCCATGTTCGCGGCGTTGATGCGGAAGTAGGCCTGCAAAGGGTACTCGACGCGGACCCCCGGGGGCACGTAGATGAACGACCCGCCCGACCAGACCGCCGAGTTGAGCGCCGCAAACTTGTTGTCCGTCGGCGGGATGATCGTGCTGAAGTACTCGCGGAGCAGGTCGGGATACTCGCGCAGGGCGGTGTCCGTGTCGGTGAAGATCACGCCCTGCCGCGAGAGCTCCTCGCGGAGCGAGCCGTAGACCACCTCGCTCTCGTACTGGGCCTTCACCCCGGCCAGGAACTTCTTCTCGGCCTCGGGAATGCCCAGCCGGTCGAAGGTGGTCTTGATCTCCTCGGGGACGTCGTCCCAGGAGTGCTCCTGGCGATCGGTGGGCTTGATGTAGTAGTAGACGTCCTGGAAGTCGATGTCGATGTTGCCGCCCCACCGCGGCATCGGCTTGGACTGGAAGACTTCGAAGCTTTTGAGGCGGAAGTCGCGCATCCAGGCGGGCTCGCCCTTCATCGCCGAGATCTCCCGTACGACGTCGGCGTCGAGCCCCTTGCGGGCCTTGAAGACGTACCGCTCCTCGTTGCGAAAATCGTACTTGTTGATTTCGCCGATTACGTCGAGCCTGTCGCTAGTCACGTCGGTTGCCATCGGTCGATCCTCACTGCATATTGCTGGCCGGGCGGCGGCCAAGCCGCAAGCGGCGCGACGCTAACCCGCAAGCGGCATGCGGCCCGCTAGCGGGCCGCCACGGCCGGTTGGGCGTTCATTGCCTCCTCGTCGCGGGCGGCGTCGGGATACGTAGCGCGGACCCGGTCGTAGCCCTGCTTGTGCAGCTCGGCGGCCAGCTCCGGCCCGCCCGTCTCGACGATCCGCCCGCCCAGCATCACGTGGGTGTACTGCGGCCGGTTGTGCTCCAGCAGTTGCTCGTGATGGGTGATGATCAGGATCCCCATCTCGTGCCCGCCGATCTCGGCGATGCTCTGGCTGGCCACGCGCACGGCGTCGACGTCCAGGCCGCTGTCGGTCTCGTCGAGGATCGCGAACTTCGGCCGGAGCATCGCCATCTGGAGGATCTCCGCCCGCTTCATCTCCCCTCCCGAAAAGCCGTCGTTGACGTACCGCCGGGCGAACTGGGGGTCCATCCGCAACTGCTCCATCTTTTCGCGGAGCTCTTTGCGGAACTGCCGCATGGGGATCAGCTCTTCGCCTTCCCTGCGGGCCGGATTGCGGACGTTGCTGGCGGCGTGGCGGAGGAAGTCGGCCATCTTCACGCCGGGTATCGCCACCGGCCGCTGGAAGGCCATGAACAGCCCCCGTCTGGCCCGCTCGTGCGGCTCCAGGCCCAGCAGGCTCTCGCCGCCCAGCTCGACGCGACCCCGGGTCACCTCGTAGCCGGGATGTCCGAGGATCGCAAATCCCAGCGTGCTCTTGCCGGAGCCGTTGGGACCCATCAGGGCGTGGATCTCGCCCCGGCGGATCACGAGATCGACGCCCCGCAGGATCGGCTTGCCCGCCACGTTGACGCAAAGATCGCAGATCGCAAGCGTGTCCGTCATGACGGCTTGACTTTTTGGTGGTGGAAAACGGGTTTGACCTCGGAGACCTGAACGAATCCGGTGTGATGCGGCAGCGGTAGCTCGTCGGGGACCTTGGCTCCCGGCGGGCCGAACAACCCCCCGCGCTGCGTCCCTCCCGCCGCCGGTTGCCTTGCGATCCGGTGGCCCAGGATCTTCTCCTGGAGCCGCATCACCCCTTCGAGCAGGGCCTCAGGCCGCGGGGGACACCCGGGGACGTACACGTCGACCGGAACCACGAGGTCGACCCCCTTCACCACGTGGTAGCCGTACATGAAGTAAGGGCCACCCCCCACGGTGCACGCCCCCATCGCAATCACGTACTTCGGCTCCGCCATCAGGTCGTACAGCCGCCGGACGCGGCTGGCCATCTTGTAGGTGACCGTCCCGGCCACGATCATCAGGTCGGCCTGCCGAGGGGACGGCCGGAAAGCCCCCGCGCCGAAGCGGTCCAGGTCGAACCGCCCGGCGCCGGTGGCCATCATCTCGATTGCGCAGCAGGCCAAGCCGAAGGTCATCGGCCAGACGCTCCCTTGCCGGGCCCAGTTCAGTGCCTGCTCGAGCGTGGTCACGACCAAGCCTTCCTCAAACCGTCCCTCGATCCAAGGTTGCCCGGACTGTGTTGGTTCCATGACTTGTGCCGGCCCGGGACCCTGTCGAGCCCCGGTGCCGCTCCCCAAACCTGTGTTGCCTCGATCCGCGCCCGCCCCGGCCATTGGTCGGGGGGCGCCGAATTGCCCTAAGCGCCGCAAGTCGCTCAGTATAGCGGCCCCCTAGTAGGGCTGAAACTGACAGATTCCTCCCCCGTCCAGACGGCATTGAGCTAGTTCCACCTCTCGGCCGAGCAACTCGGAGAAGAGCACCCGCTCCAGCGCACAGATCGTTCGGTCCTTTTCGGCGAGTTCCGGGTACGGGCAGGCGTGGGCGGTAAGGATCGGCAGTCCGTGCGCCTGCTGCACCGAGACCGGGATCCGGCGTTCCTCCAGCAGCGCGGCCAGAGAGTGCATCTTTTCGGCGGTGTTTGTCCCCTCGATATGGCGGGCGTAGCTCTCTGCCAGCGTCTTCACCACCCGCCGCAACACCGCCCGCCGGACTTCGTAGTCCTCGATTGCGCTCACCTCCCGCCACAGCGCCAGGGCCAAGTCGGCGAAATTCGACCCGGTCTGCCGCAACCCCTTCTGGGTCAAGCGGTAACGGTGCCTGGGCCGGCCGCGGCCGTGGCGGACGAGGTCCCGCTCGATCAGGCCATGCGCAAGCAGGCGGGTCAACCGCTGGCGGACCGCCGTAGGCGTTACCGCGGTCTCACGCGATAGTTCGCCGACCCCCATTGGGCCAGTCGCTCGAAGCAACTGGAGCAGATCGGCGTCAGAGGTTTGAGTTGCGATGGTCATCGGTCGCAGAGGGCTATACGTTCAGACCTTGCACTCCAGGGGCATTATACCGGTTTATGGAATTTTAGACAACATAAATTGTTAAATTATCCAACCCCGTCTAGCCCGCTGGATAATACCATGGACCGGGCCGGTACAACCCTTATGGGGCATTCAGAAGGGCCATCCATAGGCCGTCCACACTTGCCGGGTATCGAACGGCCGGACCGGCGACACGTCGCACGCTCAGCCCGGACGTCCGGGACCCCCGGATCGGCTTTGACGGCTTTCTAATTGCGTGGGCCGGTGAGCGAAAGTAGCATGGGATCTGGGCTGGGTTTCGGCACCGCAAGCGACTGCCGGCCAGAGCAGCCTCACCGGACGCCGGCATGGGGCGGCTCCCCATGCGGATAGCGCCTTTCGGATACCGGCCCTAAGAAAGGGAACGCGATGTTCCAGGTTCCAGCAAGCGCGATGGGGCGATCGCTCCTCGGTATCGCCGTGCTCCTGGCCGGGGGGACTCCGGCGGCTGCCGTCGTGGTCTCCACGACCACCGCAAACACTTCCGCGCCGGCGGAGGACGATCCGGGCTGGGCGAACGTGGGCAGCACCGGCGTCTACTTGGGCAACCGCTGGGTGTTGACGGCGTTTCACGTGGGCGCCGGCGACATCCGCTTCGGAGAGCAGATCTACTCGCCGCTTGCCGGCTCCGCCGTGCGGCTCCACAACCCGGCCGGTGCCGGTCTGACCGACTTCACCGACTTGCTGTTGTATCGCTTGACCGCCGATCCCGGACTCCCCTCGCTCAGCATCTCCTCCACGGCGCCGCCGATTGGTGCGGGCGTGGTGATGATCGGCGACGGCCGCGACCGGCAGGCCAACGAGACCCACTGGAACGTCGACACGTCGACGAACCCCTGGACCTGGACCGAGGCCCCGGGCGAGCCGGGCAACTACCAGGGATTCCTCACCGAGGCAACCTCCGTGAAGCGCTGGGGCACGAACCTGATCGAGAACCCGGACCCCCGGTATGCCGGGTCCTTGTACGGCGATCATGACCTGATCGCGGACCTCGGCGGTTACGGCGAGGTCGTCAGCTTCTACACCCAGTTTGACAAGACGGGCACGGCGTACGAGGCCCAGGCGGTGACCGGCGACTCGGGCGGGGCCGTCTTCTACAACAGCGGAACCCAGTGGGAATTGGCCGGCCTGATCCACGCCGTCGACCTCTTTTCCGGCCAGCCGCCCCTGGATAGCCAGGGCGAGTCGCTGCCCTATTCGGCCGTCTACGGCAACGCGACGTTCCTGTCCGACTTGTCGGTCTACCGGGCCGAGATCCTCCAGCGCGTGCCTGAGCCGGGCACGTGGGCGATGCTCGCCGGCCTCGCCGCGGCGGGCCTGATCGCCTGCTGCCGGCGCCGGCAGCGGTGAGCGCTCCGGCCCCGGGAGGGCATAGCGCGTAAGTCTGACCGAAGCTCATTTCCGCTTCGAGACGGCCTGGATGCTGTAGACCGTTTGCCTCGCAAGATGAAAGTAGCTGGACCGGGGGCCGCACGCCATGATTCGCAGGGACACTCGTTGGGTTACGGTCGCCGTCGTTGGCATGCTTTGGTGCGGGGCCGGATGGAGCGCCGCGGCGTCGCTCGCAGGACAAATCACGCTTGAGCCGATACCCGCGCCGGCTCGATGATCGATTCGATCTCACTGACCCAGGAAAGGAGCATGCCCATGAAACCGAAGGTCTCGCGGCGGGCGTTTGGCAAGGCCGGGGCGGCGAGCGTGCTCGGGCTGACCGCGCTGGAGGCGTCTGGCGTGTTGGGGGCCAACGAGAGGATTCGGCTGGGGTTCATCGGGGTGGGCTCCCGCGGCGGGCAACTGCTGGACGCCTTCGCCCAGCACGCCGACGCCGAGATCGCCGCAATGTGCGACGTCTCCCGCTCGACCCTCGAAGGGGCCAACCAGAGGTTCGCCCAGGGCAAGGCGGCCGGCCACGGCGACTTCCGCAAACTCATCGACCGCAAGGACCTCGACGCCGTCGTGATCGCCACGCCCGATCACTGGCATGCCATCCAGACGATCACCGCCTGCAACGCGGGCAAGGACGTGTACTGCGAGAAGCCGCTCTCGAAGACGGTTTACGAGGGGCGGCGGATGGTCGAGGCCGCGCGCCGCAACCGCCGCGTGGTGCAGGTCGGCACGCACCGCCGCTCCGGGCACTCGTACGCCGCGGCGGCCCGGCTGATCGCCTCCGGCAAGCTGGGGAAGGTGACCGTGGGCCGGGCCTTCGACACCACGAACATGCACCCCCGCGGCATCGGCAAGGCCAAGCCCGGCGATCCGCCCAAGGACCTGGATTGGGAGATGTGGCTGGGCCCCCGCCCGCTGCGGCCTTACCAGAGCACGATTACGCCCTTCAAGTTCCGCTGGTGGCATCTGTACTCCACGCGTTACGCGGACAACGGCGTGCACTTCCTCGACGTGATCCGCTGGCTCTGCGGCGACGAGCCGGGGCCGACGCTGGTCTGTGCGCTGGGCGGCCGCTTCGCCGTGGACGACGACCGCACGATCCCCGACGTGATGGAGGGGATGTTCCAGTTTGCCTCGGGCCGGCTGGTGATCTTCGGGCAATATGAGACGAGCGGCAACCGGGCCCTCCCGCGCCAGGCGTTCGCCGAGCTCCGCGGCACGGAAGGGGCGCTTTACGCGAGCGACGGCGGCCTGGAAGTCCTGCCCGAGCACGGCGGCCGATACCAGGACGACCGCCAGCCGCGGATGGACCCGATCAAGCAGGACTTCGAGGGGGGCTACGCCCAGCACATCCGCGACCACACCCGCGATTTCCTCGACTGCGTCAAGTCCCGCCGGACGCCGCGGGCCGACGTGGAGATCGGTCACCGGTCGACCACGATGAGCCTGCTGGCCACGATCTCGTTGGCCACCCAGTCGACGCTTAAATGGGACCCCCAGCGCGAGCAGATTGCCGACAACCCGCAGGCCAGCGAGCTGTTGCACTACGAGTATCGCAAGCCGTGGAAGCTCGAGTGACGTCCCTTTGGGTGCGCGGAGTGGACCGAAGGGGTCGGGAGTCGTTTTTCATGTCGGCAGGAATGGCTCTTGTGTACAGGTTGACTCACTCGCCGACATGAAAAACGACTCCCGACCCCCTCGATGCCTAGACCAGGCAGTGTTTCGGGTCCGAGAGGTAGAACATGGCGTCCAGGTTGCCGGCTTCCTTGGAGACCAGCGGGCAGGGACAGGGAATCTCCAGCGGAAGGTCGTCGAGTTGCTCGCGATTGCGGACGATGAACTGGCCCACCACCAGCGCGAGCATGTGGATCATGCAGGTGGGGTTGACCGCGGTGGCCGCCAGCTTGCCCTCGCGGATGCCCGTCAGCCCTTCCTTCTGCCCGTCCACGGCGGTGATAACCATGTTCTGGTGGATGGTTCCGGCCAGGGCGGGGTAACAGGCCAGGGCCATGTCGTCGTTGTGGAAGAAGGCCCCGGCGATCGGCTCGCGGGCCTGCGCCAGGAGGGTCTCGAACGTGTCGCGGGCCTTCTCCGGCTTCCAGTCGCACCAGCGGACGCCCCCTCCCACGATCTCCACCCCGGGTTGATACCGCTTGACGACGCGGTTGAAGCCTTTGTCGCGGTCGCGGGCCCCGCTGTGGGCGCTGGCCCCGCCGACGTGAATCACTTTCCCCTTCCCGCCGATCCTCCGCATCAGGTATTCGGTGCTGCTCTCGGCCATCTCGACGTGGTTGGCGGCGATGTGGACCCAAACGCCGACCTCGCGGAGCCGCTCCTTCTCGACCAGGAGCGTGTCGATGGCGACGACGGGGACCCCCCGCTTGTTGAGCTGCCGCACCGGGTCGGCGAGGATCTCGCTCTGGAGTGCCTGGACGCAGAAGAAATCCCAGGGCTCGCCGACTTTCAGCTCGATCTTGTTCCGCTGCTCCTGGGGATTCAACTCCCCGTCGATCCAGACGACGTCCAGCCCGAGCAGGTCGCCCCAGAGCATGGCGGTGTCGTAGCCCAGCTTGCACCAGGTGGTCTGGAGGCCGCCGTTGGAGAATCCGGCGCGGAGCTTCCGGCGGGTGCCGCCTTGGGGCTCGCCGGCAGTCCGGCATCCGGCCAGGCAGGCTCCCAGGCCGACTCCGGCCCCGGCCGCCAGGTGCTTCAAGAATCCGCGCCGGGGGGTATCCCCTATGCTCTTGACAGCCGACTGCATCGCTCGCCGCGTCTCCCAGGGTGCGCCTCCGCCAGTCCGCTTGCCGAGCGGCACATTCTCTTGATCGTAACCGGCACCGAACTCGACCGCAAGCGGCCGGACGCACGGGTAGTGGGTCAGTTTGAAATGGCGGTTCGAGAACCGGACGGAGGTCTTGGGCAGCGAGCGGCTAACCGGGGCGACCCTGGAGCGGCTGACCCATCGCTGTGACATTCATCCCGTTTACCCCCCTTGACCCGTCGCGTGATCCGATGAAACTACAGCGTTGCCCGAGGAGACAACCGAGGTTTTGACAGTCTCCGACTGCCAAGTATAATTGTATTGACGGCGTTTCGAGCGCAAGCTATTATAGTGCAAGAGGTTAGGAAGCCGCCAGGTGCAAAAATGGCGAATGCAAGCGAGAAACCTCTTCCGAAGTATGCCGCTCCACCTGTTGTTGAGACCGTACTCGGGGTCGAATTCGCACAACTGGAGAAGTGGGGAATCCCCTATTTTGGGGTGCTTTGGGGCCGGATCAAAGACCAATTTCCGAAGTTTGAGGTGAAATTTCCCCTCGCCTCTCAGATCGAGGATTTCGGCAAGCCCAAGTTGCCGACTCAGACTCCCGCAGTGCAATTCATGACGGAACCGGACGTCCGTTGCTGGTTCATCGGCGGAGACGATCGCACACTTATCCAAGTGCAGCGAAATCGTTTTACGCACAACTGGCGGAAGACGGGACCGGCGGACGCATATCCCCATTACGATGGGAGTGTCCGTCCCGCCTTTCAGCGGGCATGGCGAGTTTTTTTGGATTTCGTCAACGAGTACCAACTTGGCGACGTAAGTGTCCTTCAATGCGAGGTAACCTACATCAATCACTTGGACGTCGGGCAAGTCCTGAACTCAGCATGTGGGCTACAGGAAGTGTTTCCCTGTTGGTCAGGGAAGACGAGTGGATCATTTCTGCCGGCGCCAGAGAACGTAGGATTCGACGTTACCTATCAAATGCCCAACCACGAGGGGCGGCTTCGCGTCTCCATGAAGCCCGCAATTCGCAATCAGGACGGTCAGGAGATCCTGCAACTGACGCTTACGGCACGAGGGAAACCGAAAGGAAGTGACGCAGACTCCGTGCTCGCATGGCTCGATAAAGGCCGTGAGTGGGTCGTCCGCGGTTTCACCGATTTTACGTCTGAAAAGATGCATCGCCTTTGGCGAAGGAGTACGTGAGCGTGTCAACCATCGCGGCACTTTCGACTGACATCATTGAGCGAGATGTCGCGGCCGGTGAGCGCCCTCTCCCAGAGCGTTCCTCTTGGCTACGGCAGGATGAGGTGAATAATCAAGCCACTGCTGTAACATTCCTCCAAGATCGCAAGGAATGGTTACTCGCAGCGTACAAGAAGCTCTCGAAACTTGCATTGCTGGAAGCCGATTGGGATAGTTATGGGGCAGAAGCCCCAACGCGAGACTCCATCGATGCAGCGCGGGAGATTCTTCGCGCTTTAGCCGACGCGGAACTTGAGCCCACCAGCGTCGATCCATCTGCTGAAGGTGGCGTATGCCTGTCTTTTCAGCGCGGCGGTCGGTATGGCGATATCGAGTGCTTCAACTCGGGTGGGATTCTCGCTGTTACGTCCACGGGTCCCGACGATACAAACGTTTGGGAAATTGAGAGGTCCAGCGTACAGCTCGGCCGCGCGCTGAGCAGAATCCGCACCTTCATTGGATGGTAGCCGGGATGCGATGTTGTGCCTTCCTTTCTCACGTTTATGTCGTCAGGTCTGCTACTGCCTGTGCAGGCGGATCTTATGGCGAGGAAGGATTCGTCCCGCCCGTATGTACCGGAATGGTCGGCCTATCGATAGCGAGTTTCACCAGTCGGAAAGGCTGTTCTTTCGATGCAAGCTTGACGCAGTCTTCGAAGCTGATCAGCTAAAGCCGGCGTCCGTTCGCTTTCCGGACCAGTCTGTGAACCGAGAGAAATACGGTCGATGCAGGGACGTACTTCTCCCAGATGAGTCTCCGAAGTCGAAGAATTGGATTCTCTGGGGGGTAGCAAGAATTCATGTCCGAGACATACCGACAGAGGCAAAGTCGTCGGGAGGTGTCGCATATCAATTCGCCGTCGAGCATGATCCCCAAGAAGACAACTACGCACATTCGGAGTTGCGGGTCTACAAGAATGGTCAACGTGAACAGGGTGGTAAGAGAATCAACCAGCAAATCAAGAAGGAATTTCGGACAAGACTAGCTCTTTCAGCCCGCGTAATTGTCAAGCCGCTGATCTGAGGTCAGCCGACCCAAGTTGCCTTTCGGCAAATCGCCGTTGACGATCCTATCAAACTGTACGACTACCGACGCAGGGTCTTAGCCCCGACTATTCATAGGAGCGGTGCCGCCCATGACTCGCCTGCACTAATCCGGGTCAGCGGGTGTCCCTGGGACCGGGCAACGGCGGGCCGGGGCCCCGTTGGGCTTGACCATCGGGCGGAGGCAGGGGAGATGTGGCGGTGGGCTGGAGCACTTGAATCGTGACGTCGTCGAGCCATGCCTCTCCAAGACCGCAGAGATAGAAGGTGAGCACAACCGGCCCGGCCTGAGAGGCGCCCCGATACAGCGTGAACGGCCGCCAGCCGGTCGTCTGCCGGAGCCGCTCGGCAAGCGGCTCTCCCCCCAGCGAGTCGACGATCAACAGGCCGTCCACGCTCCCTTGGATCGGCTGGGAGACTTTCACCCAACCCTGGATGCGGACCAGGCTGCCGGCCGCCACGTGGACCGGGGCAGAGACGATCCACACGGCGGGCGATTCGAGCTGGGCGGGGGCGTCCTTGGCCGTGCGGGGTTCGGCGACCACGCGGAGCCCGAAGCGGCCCGATCGCGCCGCCGACCCGGCCAACTCGGAACCGCTCTGGACGCCCTCGGTCGGGCACCAGAAACACTGCCACCCGCCCCGAAAGAATTGCTCCGAATCCTCGAAATCCCCGCCAGGCAGCAGGTTCTCGCCCGGCCGCGAGGCTGCGATCCGGGTCACCAGGCTCCAATGGTCCGGGAGGGTGGAAAAGAGAACCGCCGCCGGACTGCTCACGGGCGAATCGAGCAGGTCGGTCGATTTCTTCCAAAGGACGTGTTCGAGGAGCCGGAGCGGCCGCATCGCCCGCTCGGCGCACCCGTAGGCCGTGGCGTCGTCGTTGGCGGCCAGGTAGGCGGTGGACTGCCGAAGGTTCTTCTCGGCGGCGGAGAGCCACGCGGGGGCCTCGTGAACCGGTGGGATCCGCCCGGCCGATTGACTCGACACCGCGTTGACCTGCTGGAGTCTCGCCTCCGCCAGGGCGCGGAGCAGCTCGGCCCGGCGGTGGCCGGTCCGCTCGACCACCCGGGTCGCTTCCCGCAGGGTGTTGGGGTCGTTGTTCGTCAGCAGGACCAGCGAGCCGAGGTTGAACTGGTCGAGGGTGATCGACAGCCCTCCGGTGACCCGCTTCGGCCGCATCCGCTCCAATCTGCCAGGCGACATGAGGTAGGCGGAGTACGTCTCGGGAACTCCGGGCACGATGAAGGTGATTTCCTTGTCTTTGGCGGCCGGGAGGCCCGTCACGTATTGAGCGTTGGGAGGCAGCCAGAGGGGGACCAGCAGGCGGCTGTGCTCCCGCTGCAGTTGGGCGGCGAACGTGCCCGGTTCGTTCCCACCGACCCACGCCATCACGTACCCGGCCGCCGCCCACGGCTCGGCCAACTTGAGCTCCAGGTTGATCAGCTCGAGGGTCAGGGCCCGGACCCGTGTGTCAACATCGGCGGCGCTGAGGGGGCCGCGAGATTCGAACAACAGGCCGCGGCTGCCGGCCGTCACGGCAGTGTAGGCCAGCAACTGGATCTGCTCGCTGGAAAGGCACCCCGGCAAGGGACCCCGGCCCAAGGCGGCCCATTGCTGCCGCAGCGGCTCGGCAGGCTGGGTCTGAATCGTCGTCCAGACCGCTTTGCCCGGGACCGCCAAGCGGGGCCGCTGGCGAAGCCACGCGGCATAGTCGGCCAGCTCCAGGCTCGTTCCTAACGGGGACCGGCTCAGGATGAGGAACTCCACCGCCCGGCTGTACTCCTTCAATCCGGTCTCGGCTTGGCACACCAGGGGCCGCCCGGCCTGCCGGCGATCGGCCATCTTGACTTGCCTCGCCCAGCGGCCCCAGCGGCCGGCGGCGGCTGCCTGCTGCACCCCCAGCCCGTGCCCCAAGTCCCACGCAAGGACGCGGTCGTAGAGCGGTCCGATCTCGGGCATCGCCGCGGCAGCATCTGGGCTTTCGAGTGGGGTTTGAGCGGGCGGTCCACCCGGCGGTGGGCAGACCAGCCACAAGCCCTCCCCCCGACGACCAGCCTCTCGAGCCAGGCGGTTGACCTCCTCCAGTAGCTCCGCCGTCGGTGGCTGCCCCAGCCAGACTACGTTGAATCCAAGTTGCTCCAACAGCGACAAGGGTTCTCCCTGGTACTGGATGCCCCGGGGAAGCATCGGGATCTCGTCGACCAGGAGGACCGAGTCGGTCAGCTTGATCTGCCCGCCTGCCGGGCCGCTCGGATTGGCTGGGCCGGTCGCCGGGAGGGCTCCGGCGGGGCTTCCTTCCCTCGCTCCAGCCGGACCGCCGGACGTGGCGCCGGGGGCGGGCGAGGGCGCCGGGATGCCGGGTCGGGGGACGTAGCCGGCGATGTCCAGGTCGTCGATCCACAGGTTGGTGACGCCCGGCCCTCCATACACATTCACCAACAGGCGGCCGACGTAGGCCTCGGCGGGGTCGATGTTCGGCCCCCACTGGGCCCGCAAGCTCCAGACTTGCCGCCTCAGGGCCTGGGGGACGTCTTCGATCCGAAGCTGCTGCCAACGTCCCACGATCGTATAGGTGGTGCCCTGCACGAGCACGGACAAGGGACCGCCGCTGCGGGGATCCCGGCCGCGGGGCAAGACGATTTCGGCTGCCAGTTGGATTCCCGGTCGATCTGCTTTGACCCACACGGTGGGCAGCAGCTCGGCAATCACCTGGGGTTGGCCCACATCGTGGCTGAAGTAGACCACCGAGCCGCCTGAACCCTCCACGCGGAGGACTTCGCACCCGCTCCCGGTGTGGGCTTCCCCCTGGATACGCTGGTGGAGATCGACACGATGTTGGGCGTTCCCGCCGGCGGGCCTCCAACTGGGCTGTGGGCCCTCGAAGCCTTCATACCAGGCGGAGGGATCGCAGAGTGCGAGCGGGCCAACCGCCAGGGTGGTCAGCAGCCCGGCCAGAAGACTCCGCCACGACGAGAAAGAGGACATTCCAGTGGCAAAAAACCAACATCGGAGGCACGGGAGG
>Ga0153916_10002503_pt1 | contig 13428 bp, 8 predicted proteins | sample Opewatmetagenome_FD_109642 | JGI IMG/M metagenome (GOLD analysis project Ga0153916, IMG submission 109642) | Freshwater wetland microbial communities from Ohio, USA - Open water 3 Core 3 Depth 4 metaG | ecosystem: Environmental > Aquatic > Freshwater > Wetlands | place: USA: Ohio, Lake Erie, Old...
TCGTCTTTCTTCAGGCCGTAGCTCTCCGGTCCTTTGGCTTTTATAAAAGGATGCTGAGGAGCCACGATCACGTTCGGCTCATAAAACGTCGAATCGATCGGCTCGCGATGAACCGGCAGGTTTTCGCCGGCATCGATGAACTCATCCTCTTCACGATAGAACTCCAGGCGGCCGGTCTTGGTGTACCAGGGCCGTGAGTCGTATACCTGCTCATAGCCGACCGTCTTGGGATTGGTCCGGTTCATCATCAGAGCCGGAATCCCTTTCTTCGCCTTTTCCTCCAGCTCCGCGATCTGGTAACCCTTGGTGAGCGACGAGTGGTCGAGGATGCGTTGCAAGTAGACGTCCACCTTGCCTTCGTCGACAAACTTCCACATATCGCCGAAGCGGGTGTCCCCGGTTCGCTGCGCCAGTTTTTTCCCCACCAGCGCCAGGCATTCGATATCACCTCGGGTCTCGAACGGCCGCTCGAGCGGGGTGCGGGGAAAGACGGTGAGAAAGGGATTGGTGACCGACGCGCACATATCGGGATATTTGAGCTCGGACCAACTATCGACCGCGAAGACCACATCCGCCCATTCGCACGAGGTTGACCACCACCATTCCTGAACCGCGATCATTTCGATTCTCGGCAGCACGTTAACGACAGTATTGTAGTGCCACTTGACGTTTCCCAGAATCGAGTTGGCATTGGCAAACCATAGCGACTTCGTCGGCGCAGGCATGTGGGTCGCGCCGGTGATCATGGTCTTGCCCATTTTGAGCGGATGATCCTCGTGGTTGTAGTAGTGCGCCGACTCGGGCCGCCAATACTGCTTGGGCCGCGCCGGTTTTGCGCCATCGAGCTCGATGTCGAACGGGTTCTCATTGATGTACTGCGGTACGCCGTTAAACATCGCCACCCGGTAATTGCCGGCGTAGGAACCGATGTTGCCGGCGAACTTTCCGATATTGCCGGTCAGCGCGGCGAGCAGAAATTGCGTCCGGTCTTTGTTGTCGTTGTTGAAAAACTGGTTGGGTCCCATGCCGACGGCAAACAAGGTGGTCCCGGGATTTTTGGCAAATTCCCGCGCGAGGTTTTCAATAGCCGCGGCCGGCGCCCAGGTAATATCTTCGGTGGTTTTGGGATCGAAATGCTTCACGTACTCGAGAATCACATCAAAGATCGGCCGGCAGACGATCTTCTTGCCGTCTTTGAGCGTAACCTCGACGGAGCCTTCCAGCAGCGGATCGCTGACCTGGGAGAATTTTCCCACCTGGTCCCGAGAGATCGCTTCGGGCTTGGAGGTTTTTCGATTCCACCACACATAATCGCCCCAGGCCTGGCGCAACGCCTCGGGAATCAGCATATCGGTTTGCGCCCCGGGAGGCGGAATCTTGTCTGCTTTGCCGACGGTTTTGGTTTGGTTTTTCAGCGCGGCCTGGCTCGCCCCAAAGACTTCCTCCGCGCGGAGCAGCTTTAGGTTATCGGCGCGCACCAGCAGCGGCAAATCGGTGAAGCGTCGAACGTAATCCGCGTCGTAGAGTTTGTCGCGCATGATGACATGGCAGAACCCCAAGGCCAGGGCCGGCGTCGTACCCGGACGGACGACCACGACCTCGTCGGCTTTCGGAGCGGTGGAGGAGTACTCGCACGCAATCAGCACGACCTTGGTTCCCTTCAACCGAGCCTCGGTCAGCCAGTGGGTATCCGGCATCTTCGTGGTCACCCAATTCATGCCCCATACGACGACCATGCGCGCCAGCTCAACGGCATGGAGATCGAACTCGATGGTCTGTTGGCCGGTCACCATGGGATGGCCCGGCGGTAAGTCGGTATGCCAGGAGTAGTTGTCAAACCCTCGCCCGCCCAAGGCATCTTCGGGTTTTACGCCGCGCAGCTTATGGTCGAGCAAAGCCATGGAGTTGGCCAGTCGATACAAGCCGAAAATTCGAGTCATGCCCAACAGCGGCATGCCGCCGCGAAACTTGAGCACTTGGGTCCCCGCTCCCTTGGTGGCTTGAACCGTTGCCTCTTCGTATCCCTGTTGCAAGAGCAGTTTCCGGCCCTTGTCTCCGCTATAGGTCGTGGTGATGTTGATCAGGGTCGCCGCAACTATATCAGCGGCCTGGTCATGCGTCACACGGAGCCATTCATCCCGGGCCCGGTTGAAATATTCTTTCGGAGGCCGCCCGTCTTGGCCGCGCGGAAATCCTTTTTCCACCCAGGCCTTGAACCCCTTGCGAACCATAGGGTAACGAACCCGGCGGTCGCCGTAGAAGCGCCGCGTGAGAGCCAATCCTTTCTGGCAAACCCGCGGGTCCCAGCGATGGGAGACTTTCGACCCGTACACATCGGTGGCTTCGCCGTACTTCATCGTCGGGCCGATGCGCGTGACCACGCCGTCGCGCACATAAGCGTTCAAAATACAGTTGTGAGTGTCGTTGGGCGCGCACAGAAACGTGAAGCTTGAATCGGACTTCCAAAGATCCCGATACACTTTTTCCCAATCACGATCAGGGTAGACGGCGAGCGGATTTTCAATCGCTTGAATGCCCCATGCGTCAGTCACGGAAGCCGCGAATGCCGAGAACCCGGCAACGCCCATCCACTCGAGAAACTCACGGCGGCCGATGTTTTTCATTTTTTCCCCTCCCATGTGCGTATGAAAGCGACGACCGAGGCGATCTCCGCGTCCGTTAAAGTTTGTCGAATCGAAGAGCCGGCGCCGAATCCCGACATCGATGTTCCGGCGCGCCCGTTTTGAATTGTCTTAAACAAATAGCTATCGGTGGCGAGATCGAGCAAAACGCGATTGTTGAGCGCCGGGCCCTCTTTGCCTTCACCGCGCTCGCCGTGGCAAGAAGCGCAGGCTTCGGTGAACAATCGCCGACCCGCGCCGCTATCGCCCTCAACCCAGCGCCGCGGCTTGCTGTCTCCTTCAAAAGGCACGCCGCCGAGATTGCGCACATAGCCCACGAGCCGCGCGACTTCCTCGTCGCGTAGACCGCCTTCCAACTCTCCCCAAGCGGGCATACGCCTGCCGGGCCGGCCGCGCTTGATCTGCTGGCGCAAAAAATCGTCGGAAACCAAGCGGAGAAAATCCGGATTGCCGATCGCCGGAAACGCCGCCAGGCCGGGGTAACGCATCCCTTCGCCTGCAGGAGCATGGCACGCGGCGCAAAAGGTCCCATAAAGCGTAGCGCCGTCGGTGGCGAACTCTCGGGTGGCAAAACGCTCGGCGCGAATTCGATCTTTAGGCCAGAGCGCCTCCGGAAAATTCCGCCGGCGCAATGACAGCATGTAAAAAGTGAGCTGATCGATCTGCTGTCGGCTTAGGCCAAACTCGGGCATAGCAGAGCCGTGAACAACAGAGGCGGGAGCGCGGAAATGCTGCTTCAACCAACTTGGCAGCGTCGGTTCGCCTTCCACGGCGGAGAAGTTCAGCAGGCCGGGATCTTTATTGCCCTCGGCCGTCAAGTCCGGGCCATCGTCGCCGCCGACGCCGCGCACTTTGTGACAGCCGCGGCAACCCAGCGTATGAAATAGGGCCTTGGCTTCCACTAGCCCGGGCGCGCCCATACGTGAGTGCAGATACACATCGATTGCCTGCCGCTCGCCATCGGAAAGCTCGCCGAACGCCGTGATCCAAGCACCGGAGGCCGCTTTATTTTTTCGCTCAAGGTGCTGTTCGTACCAGTTCGTCTTGAAACCCACGGCTCCGATACGGGAAAGATCAGGACCCTCCTGCCCGCCCGCTCCGCCGGGCCGCAGCGTTCCGCCGCGGCCATCCAGCTTATGGCAAGCCAGGCAGTCGGCTTGCTCAAAGTGGGCGCGGCCATTTTCGAGTTGGGTCAAATTCGGAACGCTTAGATGCGTGTGGCATCCGCCGCAACCTGCGTACAGATATTTATTTGGGAGCATCGGTTCCGGCCAGTAGGGGACGTTGCCATGCGCGGCGGCGGTAGCCGTGGCCCGGCCCTGTCCGCCATGACATACGGTGCAGCCATACGAGGCGGGATCATGAACCACGTCGGGGTGGCGCCCGTAAAGCCGGTTGCCTTCGATGCCGGTCTCGCCCGGCGCCATGCCGACGTGGCAACTCACGCAACGGTCGGTAGCTCCCAATTCGCGGCTGACGATCTGGCGCAACTGAATGGGAAATGCGGCTGCTTGGGTTGACGAAAGCTGCTGCTGAATCCGGCGCTGAATGATACGCCAGTCGCGCAAGAAGTTTTCATCGACGGCGGCCCACAGAAGCACCGCTAAGGTTCCGAGGCTCGACCACAGGAGCAAATGTTTGTTGGTTTTCATCAGCGCAACTCGAGTATTGGACTCGAACGAATTGAACGGCTTGAATGATTTGAACAACTTGAACGCCCTCGAGGCTCCGTGCTGTTCAAAACGTTCAAACCGTTCCAGTAGTTCAAAGCGTGATTTATTTGTTTCATATCAAGTCAGTGTCCGGGCCATTGCGACGGCGACCAGTAGAAATCCCAGTTCGGTCCGCGGAAGTAGGTTCCGATCACGGTGAGCACGACAAAGCCGCACACGAAACAAGTAAACAGCGCGAGGGCGCCGGCGCGCGTCGAGTTGTATTTGCGCAGGCAGGCTAACGAGTAGGCCGCATAGAAAACCGTAAGCAGAGTGCCGGGATTGAGCAGCGTGATGATCAACTGCGGCACGCCGGGCCACCATTGGCGAATCCAGCCGAAGCGAATCACCAGCGCTTCCATAATCACCACCGACAGCAGGCCGAAAACAGCCGCGCGCAAAACGAGGATGCGTCCTCCGGGTCCGCCAAACCACGCGCCGGTGCCAACGCTTTCGCGATCGAGGTAGGGAATCAGACCGAGACCGATCAGGACAATGGAGGGAATGCCGATGCCGCCCATGAAGGCGGAGTGCGAAACCAATTCTTGCAGGCCGAGAAAATACCAAGGAGCCTTGGCGGGATTTTCAGGGACTGCGGGATTGGCCAATTCTTTCAGCGGCGCATCCAGAAAGATCGCCAGCAAGAGCGAGATCGCGATCGTCAACATGAAAACCGCCGCTTCGCCGACCATGAGATGGGGCATGGAGGGAACCGTGTGCTCGGGGCCGTCTCCGACAATCGCAGTTTTGCCTTTCACGATGGCGGCCAGGCTATAGGTCTTTTGCGGAGCTTCAGTAAAAATCGGGTACGTTTCCTGGGAAGGGGGTCCGAGCCGCCGGTCCGCATCGGCCGGCCGCGTCAGCCCGCCGTCCTTGCGAATGCGCCAGAAGTGCACGGCCACCAGCGTCACCAGGACCAACGGCAAAATCATGACATGAAAAAGATAAAAACGGATCAGCGCTTCCTCGCCGACTTCTTCGGAACCCAGGAGAATCAATTTTTGAACGCCGCCTATGTCGAACCACTGGGTGATGCCAAGCGCGTCGGTTACCTCACGCGGTGATTGCGCGATGTTGGCGCCGATGGTGATTGCCCAATAGGCCAACTGGTCCCACGGCAACAAATATCCGGTAAAAGAAAGGCCGAGGGTGACCGCGAGCAGCCCCATGCCGATGATCCAGTTGAATTCGCGCCGGACTCGATAGGCGGCGGTGTAGAAAACACGCATCATGTGCAGCAGAACAACCACCACCATCAAATTGGCCGACCAGCGGTGCACGTTGCGAATGAAACGGCCCGTGGGCACGACAAAATGGATGTCTTTGATGGATAGATAAGCGACGTCGGGGTAGGGCTTGTAGTAGAACATGAGCAGCACACCGGTGACCAACAGCACAAAGAAAGAAGAGATTGCCGCGATACCCAGGCCCCAGGTCGTCGACCAGCGCAGGCTCCAACGATGGGTTCGCACCGGGTGCAGGTGAAGAAAGACGTTGCCAAAGACGAAAGTCGACCTGGTGCGATCCGAGCGCGGCGCTCCGCTCCGGAACATCGTTTCGCGGAAGCGGCGCGGCAGGGCCTTCAAATCTGCAAGAAAACGCTCCTGAGCCGATGGCTGTTCCCTATATCGTTTTTCTGCAACCTGGTTCATACAACCACCGTTGTTCCTGCGGCGACTGTCTTGCCTTCATCGATCAAAAAATTGTCGCCGCCCAAATGTTTAACCGCGAGCCATGGCAGTCCTTTGGGCGCCGGTCCCCTGACGACCGAGCCATCTTTGTTGAACTTCGACCCGTGACACGGGCAATCGAATCCCTTTTCCGTCGCTTTAACGATGCAGCCCAAATGCGTGCATACGGTGGAGATCGCATAGACACCGGCAGGCTCCTTAAAGACCGCGACGGAGCGACCGGCGGGAACGAAAGCTTGCCCTGAATCCAGTGACCCGGGAAGCCTGACGCGGAATCTTTTAGATGGCGAGGGCAGTACGGCTGCTTTCGGCAAGCGCGCGGCCCCAAGAAATGCAAAAAGAAGCGCGGCCGCTGCCGACCACCATGCGGCAAGCCCAAGGAAATCACGACGCGGCATGGGCTCGGGCTCAAGGCGCGATCGGCTAGGTTGTGCGGGTTTGGGATCGGTCGTCATGCGGTCCTCCAGTCGGTTCTAAAGGTCACTCGTTCCATGGCGATGGCATCGGCTGGACAACGATCGACGCAGAGCGCGCAGCGAATACAGCGGTCCTCGTCTTTCAAGATGGCTGAGTTGTCTTGCCAGTCGGCGCTTTCGCCCAATTGAGACTGGACTAGGGCGGTCAACTCCTGCGACGGGTTGAGCGAAGAAAGAGAAACAATTTTAAGGCAAAGGGTAGGGCACACGTCGACACATCCGCCGCAGAGAATGCAACGGCTGCCGTCGAAGACCGGTGTGACGCCGCAATCGAGACAGCGCGAGGCCTCGCGCACAGCTGCCTCTTCTCCGAGGCATTTTTCCACGGTCGCCTGCGGATTTTTCAGCCGCTCTTCGGCCTCGAGCGCCGGAAGCTCGACGCGGCGAATCCGTTCGTAGCCGCGCTCGCGCCTGTAATGGTCGAGGCGCACAAAGCTCATCAGCGTCTCAGGATGAAGCATATGCCCGGTTACGTGCTGATAAATTGAGCGAGCAGCTTTCTTGCCGGATGCGACCGCATCGATCAACAGCCGCGGCCCATGGGCCAAATCCCCGGCGACAAAAACGCCTTTGGCCGTGGTCATAAGCGTGACGGGATCGAGCTTTGGCCAACCCGGACGAAATTGTTCGACATCGGCGCCGCCGTCTTCGAGAAATGAGAGATCGGTTGCCTGTCCCGCGGCAATTAGAACCGTATCGCAGTCGAGCAGTTGGAGATCCTGGTCATCAAACTGCGGGGAAAAACGGCGTTGCTCGTCGTAAACGCGCAAGCATCGTTTAATTTCTATACCGGCAACCTGGCCCGCCTGATTGCGCTGAATGGCGATGGGTCCCCATCCGGAGACGCGCTCGATTCCTTCCTCGTCGCCCTCGATGATCTCAACGGTGTCTGCGGGCATTTCCTCGAGGGTCTCCAGAGATACGAGACGCACTCGACGGGTGCCGGAGAGTCGCGCCGCGGTTCGCGCCGCGTCGTACGCGGCTTGGCGAACCACGGTGCGGGCGACGTCATAAGCCACGTTGCCGCCCCCGATCACGACGATGTCCGATCCGAGCGGCAAGCTTTCGCCAAGCGCCACGGCGCGTAGAAAATCTACGCCGCCGTAAACCCCGGGTCCCGCCTCGCCCGGAAGCCCTAAAGCTCTTGGCCTTTTGGCTCCGACCGTGATGAGCACGGCGGCAAATTGTTCGCGCAGAGATTTAAATGAGATGTCGCGGCCGATCCGGGTATGGCAGTGTATCTCCACGCCGAGAGCTTCGATGACCGCGACTTCGCGTTGAATCAATTCGCGCGGCAAGCGATATTCCGGCACTCCCACGGCCAGCATGCCTGCGGCGACCGGCTCCAGTTCAAAAACCACCGGCTTAAATCCGAGCAGCGCAAGATCGTGTGCCGCGCTGAGCCCCGCCGGCCCCGATCCGATGATCGCAACGCGTTCGTCTTTAGCAGGGGTGAAGGAGCCCTGAACGGTGTGGCGGAGCAAAAAGGCCATTTCTTCGGCATCTCCCGCCACCGTGGGCTCTTGCCCGCGCAGAGCAGCCAGGATTTCGGTGCTTGGGCGCGCTTCCGCGCCGTAGGATTCGCAAACAAATCTTTTGAGGGCGCGGATCGCGATCGGCCGATCGGGTGTAATAAAGTAGCTGTCATCGTCGGTGCGGGGAATTTTCCCGCGCCGGCAAGAAAGCTCGCATGGCGCGCCGCAAACTCTGCCGCAAATCGACGCGAAAGGATTGGGCCCTCTGGCAATGAGGTAGGCCCTTTCAAAATCGCCTTCGGCGATGGCGCGAACATAGCCTCGCGCATCGGTATGCACCGGGCAGGCGACTTGACAGGATATCAGTCCTTTATGGTGTTCGGCTCGGGGAACCTCCACGGTGATCGGAGATTCCGGTAAAGCTTTCTCAAGCGCCATCTTCGCTGTTTCCCACAACCACGATCCGCCACCCTAAAACAGATATTGCTCCAGTACGCTTGGCCGTTAATCGGGCCGGCGACCGCACTGCAACGTGAATAGTTAAGGTTCAAGACCTTCCACGCGTTTAAATCGTTTTCCCCCAATGGCCGAGACATTTTCAATCATTCTGATTTTGGTGCCTTTAAGCACTTGGTTAAAAGTCACGCGAGCGTCCTCTGGCCAGATCGGCCAGGGTTGTTTGTTCCATCATTTCCATGACCTTCTGCCGAACGCGTTTCCACCGGGAATGCATTGGACAGGGATCGGATTCGGCACATCGGTCGCTCCAGAAAACGCAGCGATCGAACAGATCGGGTCCCTCGATCGCAAGAAAAATGTCTTTCACTTTGATGTCTTTTGGGCGGCGGGCTAAAGCATAGCCGCGAATTGCCCCGCGCGAGGACTGTAGAACTCCGGCTCTGGCGAGCTTCTGAAAAATCTTGGCGAGAAAAGTTTCAGGCACCTTCCCTGATAAGGCGATATCACGTAAGAGCATGGTTACGCCAAAGGGTTTTTTACCCAGCGCCAGCAATCCTTCAACGGCGTATAAACTTTCACGCCCGAGCTTCATCTATGACCTTCAGAACCAAAGGATAAATTTAGTCTTTTGCCGCAAAATGGGGACGCAAAAGACATACCAAAGTCAGAATCTTTTAATTATCGAGGGGAGCGACGGATGGAGTGCGCGATCAATCCGAGCCCTGAGAATTTTGGCAATCCCTGTTTGCAACTTTGACAAAGACAATCGGCCGGAGGCGCTTGACCTCGAGCGGCTGTTGAACCCGGATTCCGCGGTTGGAAGTAGCGTAGAGCGCTCGGCATAAGCCCTCCACAGCGAAGTCAATAGACCTGAGCCCTTTAGCGATCGCTGAACTTTACCGTTCAATGTTCAAAGTTCAACGCTCAAGGTCCGAACGAATCCAACTTGAACCTGGAACATTGATCCTTGAACACATACTTTGTGTCTTCGCCGCTCCGAGCCTACACCGAGCTTGGATGTCGGTCTCAATTTCAACTGCGGACTCCAAGTTGAAAGCCGTCGTCTAGGCTTGGCAGGGTGGCTGTGCATGCGAAGTTGCCGCGATCAGAACGTGGACCAGTTGAGAAACGCTTTATCAGCGTACAGTCTGCCCACGTCTAAAGGAAACGCTACGCCGCGGCTTTTCAAATAGTCGGCAATCGGTTTTAAAGGCAAGCCGACGGCGGCGAGGTAATCGCCGCGGATTGACTCGATGAGAGCCCGGCCCTGACCTTGAATCGAGTACGCGCCGGCCTTGTCCAGCGATTCGTCGCAAGTGAGATAGCGCTCAATGTCGGCATCGGAATATGCACGCATCGTAACCAGGACTTCTTGGACGGTTTTGAGTCCGGGACCGCCCGTCCCATCGATGATCGCCACGCTGGTAAAGATCACGTGAGTTTTGCCTGAGAGCGAGCGCAATATTTCCCGCGCCTCATCTGCGTCGTTGGGTTTGCCTATTTTCGAGCCGTCGACGAGAATCATGGTATCGCTGCCGATGACGATGCTTCCAGGATGGTTTCGAGCGACCGCCGCGGCTTTGCCCATTGCGAAGTCCAGGACTTCGTCCGCGACCGGGCGATGGCCCGAGACGAGCTCATGAAAATCCGGCGCAATCACATCGAAGGGCAAGCCGAGAAGCGCGATTATTTCGCGCCGCCGCGGCGATGTGGAGGCGAGGATCACTCTCATGTATACGTGCGGCCTGGCGGTGGAGAATCAAAAGCCTCATTCGGGATGCGGGAAGCGGCTGCGCGCAATTCGGAAGGCACGGATTCAAGCGACCTAGCGACGAATCCTGCGTAATGGCTAAGGCACTGTATCAACTCGCTTACGTTGTTGAGTCGGACCATCTGCGCGCGCAACTCCGCGGCTCCCGGAGTGGCTCGGCAATACCAGGCGAGATGTTTGCGCATGCCCACGAAGCATTGGCTCCCCCAGTGTTTCTCGAAGTGGCGGGCATGTTCGATCATCACGTTGAGCCGTTGCTCTAAACTGACAGGAGTGTTTGGAAGCGAAACCGAGCCGCCCGATCGTAGCGCCTGTTTGACGTGTTCCTTACCGCGGAAGAGCCAGGGGTTGCCCTGGGCCGCGCGCCCGACGAGCACGCCATCCACGCCCGTCTCGCGCACCCGGCGGTCAATGTCGTTGATATCGCGCAGATCGCCATTGCCGAGAATCAAAGTTCGGGAACCTCGCGCCGCGGCGACCGCTTGCGCAATGGCTTCCCAATCGGCGTTGCCCTTGTATTGTTGTTTGAGTGTTCGGCCGTGGAGCGAGATCGCCGCCAACCTCTCCTCGAGCAGAGTTCGGATCCATTCGTCGATTACCACCCGATCGAAACCAAGGCGGGTCTTGACCGATACCGGAATAGCATTGCGCACGGGCGGTGTCTCCCAGCCTGTCCTCAAGCGATTCGCTAATTTAACTTTTTCAATCAGCTCAGGATGGATCTTTAGCTGGCCCAGCGTTTGTCCGTGGCTCCAGTCTGTAATGCCTTGCGTCACGGTGCGGATAAGCGATTGGGCCAACTCGGGAGTCCGGATCAGCGCGGCGCCGCTGCCTTTGGCAGCAACTTTCTTTGCCGGGCAGCCCATATTGATATCTAATCCGTCAAAACCAAGCTCGCAGGCGATATGCGCAACCTTGTAGAACATCTCGGGCGTATGGCCGTAGATTTGGGCAACGACCGGACGTTCAACTTCGGAATAGGTGAAATCTTTGATCAGCGTTTGCGGCGCATAAAAAGCCGTCTCAACATTAACAAACTCGGTTATGGTTACATCCGCGCCGCCGTGCGCGGCGGTGATATAGCGAAAAGACGCATCGGTAATACCATCCATCGGGGATAAACCGATGATCGGCTTAGGTATTTTGTGCCAGAAGGTCATATAACTGGATAAAATTAATTCACGCGGCAAAAATGTAATCTTACGTGATTATGCCGCGTAATGAAACGCTGCATGGGAAACGCCGCTGACCGCCTTTAACGCGGATTGAAATCGCTCAAAACGACGTCGATGACCGATATTGCCCTCGCCATCGTAGCGCAGCGCTTCCTCAATCGCCGGTTTGATGTCGCTCGGGCGAGTCACGCGCGCGCCGTATCCGCCATGGGCTTTAGCGTAAAACTGGTAATCCGGAGAGGGCGCGATGGGGCCGCCGTAGTGCACGCCGGTGCTCTTTGCCGAGCCGCCGGGAAAATATTTGAGCAAGCTGGTTCCCATCGACAGATTACGTTGATGGTTGAAGACGACGATGTGGATCGGCGGCCGATACTCGTCGGCAACGCCAAGGCAGGAGGGGACGGGATTGTAATGAAATGCGCCGTCGCCGATGAGCGCGAACATCGGTCGATCGCGCAGCGCCAACTTGGCACCGAGCGCATAGCCCAGCCCCACGCCCAAACCGCCTGTGCCTCCCGGGAGCTTTTGCGTGCTCCTACCACACAGGCGAATCTTCGCCCGGCAAAAAATGAGACCGTGCATAGGAGATGCGTCTCGCTACTCCGGCAAGAATTTCCCGACCCTCTTTCATCGGGGAAATTTTTGAATAGAATGATAAAGTAAGGGAAGAATCAGCCGTGAGGCCCAGCCTATCGAAGTCACATAGCCTGGATAAAGTGAAGCGTAATCCGCGAACAATTCAACCCCAGATGACGCCCGCGCTTCATCCGGCCTACAAGCGCTCTACCTCGGCCGCGGCCCGATGAGGAGCTTGGAGGAATCGTAAAGTATGCGCAAGTGGTATATCGGCGGAGCCCTACTCCTGGTCTTGTGCGCCGCCACTATCGTGGCGCTGCTCAATCTGAACAGGCTCATCAGACAAAACAGGGAGTTTTTGCTTGCCCAGGCAGAGCAGGCGCTGGGGCGAAAAATTACCGCGGGCGATTTTGAGTTGACGATCTTGCACGGCATCGGGCTCGAAGTCAAAGATTTCGCTCTGGCCGATGATCCCGCTTTTTCTTCCGGCGAGTTTGTCCGCGCGAAGCAACTTCAGATTAACGTGCGGCTGTGGCCCCTTTTGCGGAAACGGTTCGAGATCAAGAACGTCATTTTGCGCGAGCCGGTGATCAGGATTAGCCGCAATACCAGGGGCGACTTTAATTTCTCGTCCATCGCCAAGAAGGAAAAGCCAAGAGAGGCGAAAGCAGATCAAACGAAAAAACGCCCCGAAAAAAGCGCGTCAGACGGGATTGCCGTTTACCTGGCCAACATTGCCAATGGTGAAGTGATTTATCGCGACCAAAAAGAGGGGACCGATCTGGATCTCAAGCAGGTCGATCTCACGGTCAAGCAGGCGAGCGGGAGCAAGCCTGTTTTCGTAGAGTTGGAAGCAGCGTTGTTTTCGCAGGGACGCAATCTTAAACTTGAAACGAAACTCGGACCGATTCTGCCCGGCAGTGATTTGAGCCGGCTCCATTTTGACGGCACTGTCGAAATCGATCCTCTAGACGTTAAGGCGCTGCAAGCGGCCGTGCCGAAAGTAAACTCACTGCTGCCGAAGGGGCTGCGGCTGTCCGGAACGTTCGCCATCCGCGAGACAAGATTCAACGGAACGCTGGAAAACCTTGCCGTCAACGGGACCCTCGAAGGTACGCGCGCGGCGATCGGGCTGGGGAAAGACTTCAATAAAGCTTCCTCTATTCCGCTGGAGCTTACCGGCAACGCGCAGTACGCCAATGACACCCTTTATATTCGCAGTGCGGACTTGAAGCTCCACACATTGGCAATCAACAGCAAGGGAGAAGTTCATCTCGGTGATGACACCACGGTCAATCTGGCGCTGGATGCGAAGCCTTCTTCGCTGGCCGGGTGGAGTAATATTGTTCCCGCCGTAGCGCCGTACGAGCTTTCGGGAACGGCGGAAGTGCATGCTATGTTGCGCGGCCGGATCGGCAAGGGAGCCGTGCCGGATGTCCAGGGAACCGTCA
>Ga0153916_10002504_pt1 | contig 13426 bp, 12 predicted proteins | sample Opewatmetagenome_FD_109642 | JGI IMG/M metagenome (GOLD analysis project Ga0153916, IMG submission 109642) | Freshwater wetland microbial communities from Ohio, USA - Open water 3 Core 3 Depth 4 metaG | ecosystem: Environmental > Aquatic > Freshwater > Wetlands | place: USA: Ohio, Lake Erie...
GCAAAACTCTGGGGATTGCAGGATCTTACGGGCATCCGAGCATTTTTATTGGCTTTGATCTCCAATTCCGCCATTCTGAATGGGCTTTTAACCCGGAATTTTGACCTGGTGTTCGATGCATTGAAGCATCTTATTTTACCAGCCGCGGCAGTAGGCACCATCTCTTTATCTGTGATTGCCCGCATGACCCGCTCTAGCCTGCTGGATGTGCTGGGACAGGATTACATCCGTGCGGCGCGCGCCAAAGGGCTACCCTACCGCAGAGTCATCTCTCACCACGCACTCCGCAATGCCCTGGTGCCGATCGTGACGATCATCGGCATCCAAACTGGGGGTTTGCTTTCGGGCGCTGTGCTCACCGAGACTATTTTCTCCCTGCCTGGCGTTGGCTCGCGCATGGTCGAAGCCATACTGGGCCGCGATTATCCCGTAGTTCAAGGCTTTTCTGTAGTGATCGCCTTCATCTTTGTGCTGACAAACCTGATTGTGGACGCTTCGTACGCTTACCTGGATCCACGCATCCGCTTGAAATAGCCATGAGCGAATCCGTACCTAACCTTTCGGCTGAACCGATTGCTGAGCGGGAGATCCCCACGCTGCAGGCTCTTCGACGCCTCTTCCGCCACCGCTCTGCTCAATTGGGTATGGTCTTATTGGGCATCCTGCTGATCCTGGCGATTTTTGCTGAGTGGATTGCACCCTATGATCCAATCGTACCGCTTAAAAATGTTAAGCGGCGCGATACGCCCTGCATTCACCTGCTGGGCTGTCCAAAGGATCGCCCGCAGCACCTGATGGGTATCGATGGGAATAATCGCGATCTATTCTCTCGGGTGGTTTTCGGGGCGCGGTTGTCTCTACAGATCGGGGTTTCGACGATCACGTTTGCAATTATTATTGGCGGTTTACTGGGCGCTCTGGCTGGCTTCGTTGGCGGTTGGCTGGATGATCTTATTATGCGTTCGCTAGACGTTTTGATGGCTTTCCCCAGCCTGCTTCTGGCGATCGCCATCGTGGCAGTTTTGGGTCCTGGCTTGATCAATGCCCTGCTGGCAATTGCTATCATTGAAATTCCCATTTATGCCCGGGTTGTCAGGGCCAGCGTGCTGTCTGTGAAAGAGCTGGATTATGTATCCGCTTCGCGGGCTTTGGGGGCTTCAGAGATGCGCATCCTGTTTACCCGTATCCTGCCGAACGCTTTAACACCCTTGATCGTCCAGGGTACCTTGGGGATTGCCACGGCGATCCTGAGCGCGGCTGCGCTCAGTTTCTTGGGCTTGGGAGCAGAATTTCCCACCCCCGAATGGGGCCTCATGCTGGGTGAGGAACGCAACAGTGTGTTCAATGCACCTCATCTGGTCTTCTTCCCAGGTTTAGCAATCATGATCACCGTGCTCTCGTTTAACTTGCTCGGCGATGGCTTACGAGATGCACTCGATCCACGCCTTTCTCAGATAATCCGTTAATCTTTAGTACGAACAGTGTCGCTTCCTGATCACCGGCTGCAGGCATCTGCTGCGGGTTGATCTACCTTTGACATTCTGTCTCACACCGACTAAAATGGAAGGGCAATCTCGAAATCAAAGTTGGAGACAGGATGAGTACCTGGCCGGGAAAATATATTATCGGGTTAACCGGGAATATTGCCACCGGTAAGAGTGTGGTGCGTAAAATGTTGGAACACCAGGGCGCGTATGGGATCGATGCCGATGCCCTGGGACACCGCGCCATCGCTAAAGACGCTCCCGGGTATCAGTCTGTCATCGGGGAGTTTGGGCGCTGGATCCTGGGTCCGGATGAACAGGTTGACCGATCCAAGCTTTCGCGCATCGTTTTTGCTGATCCAGCCGCTCTCAAGCGCCTGGAAGCTATCGTACACCCTCTCGTCCGGCAGGCTGTGGATGTACTCGTGCGCCGGGCCTCTCAGCCGGTAGTCGTTATTGAGGCGATAAAGCTCCTGGAGTCGCCTTTGCGCCAGACCTGCGACAGCCTGTGGGTGACCTTCTCACCTACCTCAGTGCAGCTTACGCGATTGATGCAGAAACGCGGCATGACGGAGGAAGCCGCACGCCAGCGGATCCTCGCCCAGCCTCCCCAGGAGGAGAAAGTGGCTGCTGCCAACGTCGTCATCCGTAACGATGGCTCTTTCGAGGATATCTGGCGGCAGGTCCAGGCAGCCTGGCTGGCTCAATTCCCCTCTGTGCTGGAGACAGCCCCTACCAAGCCAATTCAAGCACCTACAGGTCAGATGGTTGCCGAGAAGGGCCGTCCCAAGCAAGCTGCTGAGATTGCGGCTTTCATTACACGTGTCACGGACGGACGACGAAATTTGACCGCAGAAGATATTATGGCTGCCTTTGGCGAGAAAGCTTACATGCTGCTGCGTAGGGATGGGCAGCTAGTGGGTTTGGTTGGCTGGCAGGTAGAAAATCTGGTGGCTCGCACGGATGAGGTCTGCCTGGATTACAATATACCTGTCAAGGATGCCATGCGTTTATTGCTTCAGGAGGTCGAGAAAGCCTCTCGTGATCTGCAGTGTGAAGCCTCGCTGCTCTTCTTGCCGTTTAACCTCGCCCGCCAGGAGGAAATCTGGCGTGAGATCAGTTATGAACTGCGCACCGTGCAGAGCCTGGGAGTGCGTGCCTGGCAGGAAGCTGCTCAGGAAACTCCGCACTCCAATGAGCTGATGCTCTTTAAACAATTGCGTAAAGATCGTGTCCTGCGTCCGGTATGAAGATATACGGCTCAGGGGGCAGATGCGAAGTGAGGTATAGAGGATAGGATCCGGTGGATGCTTTTATCAGTAATCTGATCGACAGTCTGGTTTTTATATTCCAACGGATTACCTGGCTCAGCGTCGTGGACATGGCGCTGGTGGCGCTGATTTTCTTCGGCATTCTGTTGCTACTGCGTGAAACACACGCTATGGTCCTGCTGCGTGGTGTGTTATTGCTGGTTGCGCTGGTCAGCGTATTGACAAGCCTGGATCTGCTGCCTGCTTTCTCCTGGCTGGTGAAGACTACCCTCCCGGCGCTGGTTCTGGCTATCCCAGTTATTTTCGCCCCCGAGATCCGGCGCGGCCTGGAGCGTCTGGGCAGAGCAGGGACGATCCAGCCGGGCAGCAAGGGCTCTGCAGCAATCCAGAGCACCATATCGATGGTGGTCAGCTCCTCTCTACGCCTTTCCGATCGGGGACATGGAGCGCTGATTGTCTTGCAGCGCCTGGACAGCCTGGAAGAATATGTTCGCACAGGGGTCGCCCTGAATGCAAACGTTACCACGGACCTGCTCTTGCAGATCTTTTATCCCAATACGCCTCTGCACGATGGGGCTGTGATCATCTCTGGTGGGCGCATCCTGGCAGCCTCGTGTGTCATGCCTCTTTCAGCCAGCGGTGTGCTGACACGCTTGCCTGAACGTCAAATGGGGCTGCGCCATAGAGCAGCTTTAGGCATCTCGGAGGTATCGGATGCGGTGGTGGTGGTCGTTTCTGAAGAAACCGGCACAATCTCTGTGGTGCATGGAGGGCGAATGATCCGCCGGCTGGATTCTGAGCGCCTGGAAAATATTTTGCATGCTTTCTACCGACCACCTGGAACTGAAAAAGGCTTGCGAGGATTGATCAATCGAATTTGGCCTGGTTCGTCACACTCGTCTGGAGAGAGTAACTGAATGGTGGTGCGTTTTATACGTTGGTTGGGAAAAAACCTGGGGACACTCCTGTTGGCTTTCTTATTAGCCTTGGTAGTTTGGGTCTCCGCAGTGCTGAGCGCCGATCCCAACGTGGAACGTGAGCTAGGACGCTCGGTGCCGATCGAGTTCATTGGCAAGGATCCTGGCTTGAAAGTCATGAGCAATGCACAAAGCAGCGTCACATTGACTTTAATGGCACCTCAATCGGTCTGGAATGAGTTAGATCTCCAGGCAGATAGCGTGAGTGCCTGGGTGGATTTGTCGAACCTTGGACCTGGCGAATACGAATTGCCTGTCCAGGTACAAATTCAGCAGAAGCTGGTACGCCTGGTGAGGCAGGACCCTCAGAAATTACAGGTTGTTTTGGAAACCCTGGTCTCGCAGTCTTTTCCGGTAACCCTGGTTGTCTCTGGAGAGCCTCCCCTTGGGTACAAGGCTGAAACGCCCAAGGTCGACCCGGCTGCAGTCACGATTTCGGGTCCAGTCTCTCAGGTATCTAAGGTAAAAGAGGCACGTGCTCTGCTCAATATTGTCGGGATCAGCCAGTCTATTACCCAAACGGTGACGGTCACACCGTTAGATGAGGCTGGAAAAACGATTGCCGGCATCACCGTTTCCCCGAATACGGTCACGGTCACCCAGCCAGTGAACCTGTTGGGCGGTTATCGAAATGTGATTGTAAAGGTCGTTACGACGGGTAATGTCGCCAGCGGTTACCGTCTGACCAATTACTTTGTTTCTCCCTCCAGTGTAATTGTTTTTTCCTCCGACCCCAAGTTAGTCAATGACCTGCCGGGGTATGTCGAGACACAGCCGCTGGATTTAACAAATGCAGATGATGATTTCGAATCATTATTGGAGTTAAATCTACCTGCTGGCGTGTCGGTCGTAACTGACTCGAAAGTGCTCGTTCAGGTGAGCATTGCTGCGATTGAGAGCAGCATGACGATTTCTCTGCCGGTGGAGATCACCGGGCTGGCACCTGGATTGGAAGGTCAGATTGCCCCCGTCACCGTCGACGTTATCATCGCAGGTCCAGTGCCTATTTTAAATAATTTGAAACCCAATGATATCCGAGTAAAAGTCGATTTGAACGGGTACAGCGTGGGGGTGTACCAGATCATCCCTGAGGTTGATTTTCTTCCCAGTCGGGTTCAAAAAGTTTCGATCCTACCCGCTACAGTTGAGGTAACGGTGGTCAACGCGCCGACCCCCACCCCCACCAGATCGGTCCCCACCACGCCCACTCCGAGTCCGGTACCGACTCGCATCCCTTGATGAGGTATTTTTGTGAAACCTGTAGTAGCCCTAGTAGGGCGACCAAATGTTGGTAAAAGTACATTGTTCAACCGCCTGGCAGGCGAACGGCTGTCCGTTGTGGATGAGATTCCGGGGACTACCCGTGATCGTTTGATGGCTGAAGCGGAATGGTCTGGGGTTGTATTCCACATTGTGGATACAGGAGGAATCGATCCAACCCAAACTGGACCTGGAAAGAGCCAACAGCCCCTTTCGGTTGGCTCAGCAGATTTTATTGAGCAGATTCGCCTGCAGGCAGAGATTGCCATTCAAGAAGCAGATGCAGTGCTGTTTGTCACTGAAGTGGAAGGCGGAGTCACCCCCGCTGACAGGGAAGTAGCACAAATCCTGCGGCGTTCTCAGAAGGAAGTCGACGGGAAAATCCAACCTCCGGTGCTGCTGGTTGTCAACAAGTGCGACAACCAAGAGCGCCGGACGCAAGCTCTGGAGTTTTATGAGCTGGGTCTGGGGGAACCTTATCCGATCTCGGCTTTGCATGGTACGGGAACAGGGGACCTGCTGGATGTGTTGGTGTCCACTTTTGCTGAGAAACCCTCCGAAGAAGACGAGGATGAATCAGTCAAAATTGCCATTGTCGGCAAACCAAATGTGGGCAAATCGAGCTTGTTGAACCAGATGCTGGGCGAAGAGCGGGCGATCGTCAGTCCCATCGCCGGAACTACCCGAGATGCGATTGATACCCACCTGACCTATGACGGTATTCCAGTGACTTTGATCGATACGGCAGGCATCCGCCGGCGTGGACATATCGTTCCAGGTGTAGAAAAGTTCAGCGTTTTACGCTCTTTGCAAGCAATTGAAAGAGCGGATGTATCCCTGCTGGTGGTGGATGCTACCAGCGGGTTGACAGCCCAGGATACCCATATTGCGGGCTTCATCCTGGATGCCTGGAAAAGCACCGTGGTGGTCGTCAATAAGTGGGATGCAATCCCAAAAGACACTTATACAGTGGATACATTTACGAAGCATGTGCGCCGTGAGCTGAATTTCATGGATTACGTTCCGGTATTATTTATTTCGGCGAAAACCGGTCAACGTGTCAATCAAGTCTTGCCGATGGCGCTGAGAGTTCAGGAAGAGCGCCTGGTCAGGCTGTCTACATCCCAGATTAACCGGATTTTACAGTCCGCTCAGGGAGAACACGCGGCTCCTTCCCATGCCGGACGTCAGTTTAAAATTTATTATGGCACTCAGGTACGCAGCGATCCACCCACCTTTTTGCTCTATGTGAACGAACCAAAATTAGCTCATTTCTCTTACCTGCGTTTTCTAGAAAACAAGTTTCGCGAGTCGTACAACTATTTAGGCACGCCCATCCGGCTGGTGCTCCATCCTCGCCGTTGATGAATCTTCCGGGTAGCTCTTGCCCCAGGTGCCAACACGTCTTATAATCTCCCTCATCTTACTGGACTGTCTCGGTTCCAGATAAACATGGGTCGAACTGGTGTTTCGGGTGTCCTGATGCAAGCATTGCATGATCTTCTGAAGTTATCCGTGGCTTATGAGGTTGAGCTGCCTCCTCGAACAGACTCTCCTGTCGTTCCACAAGGATCGGCAGTGGCAGGCTGGATTGACCACACCTTGCTCAAACCCGAAGCTACCGCCACCCAAATCCGGAGGCTTTGCCTCGAAGCGCAAGAACACCAATTCGCCTCGGTGTGCATCAACCCGGCTTATGTATCCCTGGCTGCCGGTCTGCTTGCTCACTCACCGGTTCGGATTTGCACCGTAGTGGGGTTCCCTCTGGGAGCTTCATTGGCATCTTATAAAGTGATCGAAGCTTTGGGATGTATGCAGGCAGGTGCTGCAGAAATCGATATGGTGATCAATATTGGTGCACTCAAGGGTGAGGCGTACGGCATGCTTCTGAATGAGATTGAAGTGCTCGCCCAAGCGACTCACAACCAGACAGCCATTCTAAAAGTGATCATTGAGACTGCTTTGCTGACCCGTCGTGAGAAGATCATCGCCTGCCTGATCAGCAAGGAAGCGGGTGCTGATATTGTAAAGACCTCTACTGGCTTTGCTTCAGCAGGGGCGACCGTCGAAGATGTCGAACTGATGCGCTGTGTGGTTGGGTCCAAGTTGGGTGTCAAGGCGGCTGGAGGCGTGCGTACCCTGGCTGATGCACAGGCGATGATCCGCGCCGGTGCAACCCGCCTGGGGTCGAGTGCTGGTGTACAGATCATGCGTGAAGCGCTGGCTTGACGGAGAGATTGTCGATGATTACGGGTGATGAAAACAAAACGCAGGAACCGTCCGATTATATACTGCCTTGTTCTGAATGTCATTCGGGAATGATGCAGCTTCAATACATCACATACTTTACCTGGTTAAATGATGAATTGATCACGGTACCAAATTTTCCTGCCTGGGTGTGTGATATGTGTGGGCGACGAGAATATGATACGCGTGCGATCAGCTGGCTCAACACCCTGTTGAGCCCTTCAGCCGGTCGCCGTTCTACCGCGCGGCGGAGACCACGCCCACCCCGGATGGACCGTCCGCAGCCATGAAGGTTCTTGTTGGAGAGACTAGAGGATAGCATGGTTCAACCACTGATTACCCGCAACGTACCTGCCGAATTTTTAACCTCCAATCATTATGTATTTGGCCAGATCAAAGTTTCCAATACAGGGTTGATGGGGGTATTGTGTGACACGAATGTCTCTTATGTGGAAATAAACGATGCCAGTATGGCGCGCATCTTTAAACCAGATAAGATCATTGATTACGCCCCGGTGATGTGGATTGTCAAGACGCAGCTTACTGCCGTCATATTGAACAAACCCGACTATGTCGGCTCATCTTCCCTGGTTCGCGGAGGTTTTATTCGCTATTCGCAGTTCCCTGTGCGCGTGACAACCCCGGTTTACGAAATCACAGGCACCCTGGAATGGGCAGGCCGGTTAGATTTTTCGGTGGTGATAGGAGAAGGTTCCAATGCCTTCTTAATCTTATACGATGCGGTCGTTTCAGCTTCTTTATTCCCAGCCTTACATCTGGAATGCCCGGCGCTCCTGCTGAACCGCCACTCCGTTGATTCGATGGTCTATCAGAAAAAGACTACTCCAGAACAGCCTGCCCCGTAGTTTTAGAGCGCAGAAAAAACAACCCAGCCAACGTTTTGGCATCCTGGATCTCACCGCTTTCAGCCATCCGGAAAGCCTGTTCGAGCGGAATCTTCTCAATACTCAAAAATTCATCTACATCGCCCGGCAGTGGGGCAGGATATAAGCCGGTTGCCTGAAATACATACATATATTCAGTGGAATATCCTGGGGCGAGGTAAAACTCGCCCACTTTCTTTAACACTTTGCAAGCCATACCTGTCTCTTCTCGTATTTCCCGAAGAGCGCAATCATCGGGTGGTTCGCCTGGCTCAATCGTGCCAGCCGGAAGCTCGAGCAGCATTTTGCCTGTGGCATGCCGGTATTGGCGAACAAACCAGATCCTGCCTGTCTCATCCACCGGGATCAGCGTCACTGCCCCAACGTGTTCGACAATATCCAGGTTTATAGTCTGCCCATCGGGTAGGCGTACCTGATCCTGGCGTACGTCAAAGGCTTTCCCGTGATACTTTTTCTGCGAGTGGATCATTTCATAAGCCATGCTTGCCTCCTAGTGTTCCGTCCAATGTGATTCTATAAATTGGTAAAGTCTTGGACGGAACACTTTAAGCTTTGTCCAGGCTTTCTGGCTCTGATTTCAAATTCCAGTATTAGTCTGGACAAAGCACCAGATATGAAAGGAGTAGCCATTTTACTGGCTACTCCTTAGAAATGCACATTCTGAGCGTTGGAATTATGGGATGCGGAGTGTGTCGCCGACCTTAAGGTTATATGGCGAGCTCAGGTCGTTTTGCTTCGCAATCATGTCTGGGCTGACGTCTCCAAATTTGCAGGCGATGGTGTAGATTGTATCTCCAGACTTCACCTTATAGTCGGTAGGATGATTGATCAACGAGCGATCAGACACAAAATGATTACCAGTCTGCGGAATTCTTAGCTTGGTTCCTGGTTGAACCTGAGAGTTGAGTCCCAAACCGTTCAGCGCCAGAAGCTCTGACTGATTGACATCGTAACGTCGGGCAATGCAGAAGGGGAATTCGCCTTTTTGAAGCGTATAAGAGCTGGGTAGGCTTCCTTCCGTGGGTTCAATATCCTCCTCAGGCGCCGCTGCAGCGACGACGGGCACAGCAGCCGGAACCGGTGTGGCGGTAAATACCACCAGGGGCGTGGGTTCGATTGCCGAAGGGATGAGCGCTTCTGCTGTTTGCGTAGCAGAGATATCGAAAATACCCATATTTTCATCCTCCGGCACCGGGAAATCGCTCGTTGTCTGACTGCCACCGGAGATGCCTTTAGATGCAGATAAGGTACAGGCTGCCAGGCTGCTGAGCATTAAAACAGCTACCAAAATAAAAGCGATGAATCTTAGAAATCGTTTATAAAACATGGGTAATCTCTCCTTGTACAATCGCTCCACCCAGAGCATTTGTCCTAAATGGTGCACTAGAGGGCATTAGAACATATTTTTTATGATACTAGCACATTCCTGATAAAGCGTCAAGCGGGCGACCTTTTTGGGCGCATACCTTCCACCCAGTGCTAATCAGGAAAAAAGGTTTATTTTACTCTTTCTTGGTGCAAGTTTTATGCCGATTTCACAGCACCGAAGGTCACTTTTTCGTCCTCGAATTCAAGCTGGACGGAAGAGCTATTCTCGGGAGGTGGGCTGTAAACCAGCTCTACCACCAGAGTCTCGCCCGTAACATACTCATGGTGAGTTTTGATCGCCTGGGATAATTGCGGTGAAGCCTGCACATACAGCCGGATACGATCTGTGATCTCGAAGCCGGCTTGTTTGCGATAATCTTGCACTCTGCGTACAAATTCGCGCGCCAGGCCTTCCAGAATGAGCTCGGTTGTCAGGGTGGTGCTCAAAGCTGCCAGGTAAGCGCCTTCCGCGCTGACCACCAGCCCACTGCGCGCCTCAGCCCGCACCTCTACCTCATCTGGCAATACATCGATCGTAACCCCCTCCACACTTACCTGGATAGCTTGTCCATTCATCAAGCTCAGGGCAGCTTCTTCTACTTCCAGGGATTCGATTGCCTTACTCACCTTCGGGTAGTTTCCTTTATGTTTTTGCCCAAGCTGCCTGGGCAGCGGCTTCAAGCTATATTGCACTGCCTCGCCGGCTGACCCCAGGAGACTGATCCGCTTTACGTTCAGCTCGTCAGACAGCAGATCAGTATATTTTTCCAAGACCTGAGCTTCTTCCTGGCTGCTGACCGAAAATGCTACTTGAGCCAGCGGCTGGCGCACCTTGATGGCTGCCTGGTTGCGTGCCGCATGCCCTAATGAGGCTAGCTTCATGACCAGCTTCATATCCCGGTTGAGCGTCTCATCGATAAGCATCGAGTCAACCTCTGGCCAGGCAGTCAGGTGAACTGACTCGGCACTATCTTCGAGCGTCTCCAATGCACCTCCCCCAAAGATTACCAGGTTTTGGTACATTTCCTCTGCCAGGAATGGCATGCTTGGCGCCAGCAGCTTGCATAACATGACCAGCGCCTCATACAAGGTGGCGTAAGCAGCCAGCTTATCTGCGTCTGACCCGCTCTTCCAAAAGCGGCGCCGTGACCTGCGCAGGTACCACTTTGAGAGGTTATCCACAAAAACCTGGATTGGACGCGTCGCTCCAGGCGCATCATATGTCTCGAGCGCCTGACTCACCTCTCGCACCAGCATATGCAGCTCAGAGAGCAGCCAACGGTCCAGGTCTGAAGCTGCGTAGGATGGACTCTTGTCCTGTCCTGAAGCAGGCTTCCACCCATCCAGATTCGCATAGGTCACGAAAAAACTATATACATTCCAAAGCGTCAGCGTGAAGTTCCGGACCACCTCTCCTACCAGATCAGTCGAAAAGCGGCGCTCCTGACCCGGCGGGCTGGAGGTATAAAGATACCAGCGGAAGGCATCTGCACCATGCTGGTCAATGACCTCCCATGGGTCCACCATATTCCCCTTTGACTTGGACATTTTTTGCCCCTGGCTGTCCAGGATCAGCCCCAGGCAGATCACATTCCGGTAGCATTCGGTCTCAAAGAGCAGGGTGCTGATCGTATGCAGAGAATAGAACCAGCCGCGCGTCTGGTCAACCGCTTCGCAAATATAATCTGCCGGGAATTGCTGCTGAAAGGTAGCCTGGTTCTCAAACGGATAGTGCCATTGTGCGACCGGCATTGCCCCCGAGTCGAACCAGACATCAATCAGCTCTGGGACTCGAGACATGCTGCCAGAACACTCCGGACAAGCGAGCTTGACTCCGTCAATCTGCGGGCGGTGGAGATCGAGGTTGGAGAGGTCTCGTCCGGCGTGTTTAGCAAGATCGTCGATAGACCCAATGCAGATCTGATGATGGCAGGCTTCGCATTCCCAGACTGGCAGCGGCGTGCCCCAATACCGCTCTCTTCCCAGCGCCCAATCCACATTGTTTTCCAGCCAATTGCCAAACCTGCCGGATTGGATATGCTCAGGATACCAGTGGATGCGCTGGTTTAGTTCAATCAGCTTTTCTTTGTACTGCGTGGTGCGGATGTACCAGGTGCTGCGGGCATAATAGAGAAGGGGTGTGTTGCAGCGCCAACAGAAGGGATAAGTGTGCGTGACGGTCTCAGCCCGGTAGAGCAGGCCGCGCCCCTCCAGGTCCTGGATGATTAACGGGTCAGCCTCTTTGACGAACTTTCCCCGCCAGGGACGCACCTCGGGCACAAATGCGCCTTCTTCGTTAACCGTCATCAGGATTGGCAGATCGAACTCCATGGCTGCCTGCATGTCCTCAGCGCCAAATGCTGGCGCCATATGCACCAGGCCAGTACCGTCTTCTGTCGTAACAAAATCTTCCAACAAGACATAATGAGCCGGTTTATCAGGCAGTATGAAGGTGAATAAAGGCTTGTAGCGCAGTCCTTTTAGTTTTTTACCTTTAAAAGTCTCAAAGACACGCACGCTTTCGCCTATGAATACTTTTTCCAATAGAGGCTGTGCCAGGATAAGCTTCTCGCTGCCTCCTTCAGGCAGATCACGCTCTACAATCACGTAATCCACATCTGGATGCGCAGCAACTGCCACATTGCCAGGCAATGTCCATGGGGTTGTCGTCCAAACCAGGAGGGAGGTGCCCGGATCTTCAACCAGCGGCATGCGCACAAAGACTGAAGGGTCTTCAGCCTGTTCATACCCCAGGGCGACCTCATGGTCAGAGAGTGGGGTACCGCAGCGCGGGCAGTAAGGGACAACCTTATATCCCTGATAGATCAGACCTTTATCCCAAAATGTCTTCAGGATCCACCAGATCGACTCAATATACTCGTTTGTGAAAGTGATGTAAGCAGTTTCCAGGTCGACCCAATAACCGATCCTTTCGGTCACTTTTTCCCAATCCTGGATGTAATCAAAGGCTGATTTTCGGCACAAATCGTTGAATTTTTCGATGCCATACTGCTCAATTTGACCTTTGTTGGTGAATCCCAGGCGCTTTTCAACCTCTAGCTCTACCGGCAAGCCATGGGTATCCCATCCGCCACGCCGGCTGACATGGAAGCCGCGCATGGTTTTATAGCGCGGGAAGAGGTCCTTATAGGAGCGCGCCAGGACATGGTGAACCCCGGGTTTACCGTTGGCAGTGGGAGGCCCCTCGTAGAAAACATATTCAGGTTTTCCCTGTCGCTGTTGGTCAGCCTTCTTGAAGATTTGGCGAGATTTCCAGAAGCGCAGCACCTCTTCTTCGAGCAGGGTGATATTCAGGTTGGAGGACACGGGCTTGAACATAGCGCTCCTGACTTTCTACTGATCTCAGAGAGGGGACGTGACAGAGGCAGTATTTCTATTTTACCTTCTGACGCCCAAAACCACCACTTCCCCTTCCACTTTCTGCTCCTCCTGGTATGCCTCCGCTGGGGGTTCTCCCTCAACAAGCTCAACTGTCAGCGTTTCAGCCTGGATGTAAGCGCCCCAGGTTTTGAACACCCCTGCGATCTCTCCGGAGGCGGCATAATAGGTTGTGATGCGATCTTCGATGTTGAAGCCGGCTTTCTTGCGCATATCCTGGATACGGCGCACGATTTCACGACTTAATCCTTCCAGGCGCAGCTCAGGTGAGATAGTTGCATCCACTGCCACCGTGATCAGCTTATCCGCAGCTACGGTTAAACCTTCGACGGGTTGTGTGTGTATCAGGATTTCGCCCGGTGCCAGCTCAAAGGTCTCGTTGCCCGCGACTGCCTACACGATTTCCCCTGCTGAGACTCTGGCAGCCACTTCAGAGGGATCCAGGGCTGTCAAGGCATTGCGCAGGGCTGGGAAGCGTGCCCCATACTTGGGACCTAACAGCTTATTATCTGGCA
>Ga0153916_10002505_pt1 | contig 13425 bp, 13 predicted proteins | sample Opewatmetagenome_FD_109642 | JGI IMG/M metagenome (GOLD analysis project Ga0153916, IMG submission 109642) | Freshwater wetland microbial communities from Ohio, USA - Open water 3 Core 3 Depth 4 metaG | ecosystem: Environmental > Aquatic > Freshwater > Wetlands | place: USA: Ohio, Lake Erie...
CGCAAGGTACCTAGGCAGCCTATCGGGGCTCTGCGCTGCTTCCCGCGCCCACCACATCTCCGCAGTCCGCTCTTTCCTCAGGTACTGCCAGGCCCAGGGCATCATCCCGTACACGCCCCTGGACGCGCTGAAACGGCCCCGAGTCGCCCTCACCTCCATGACGCGCTATCTGGGTCAGGAGGAGGCGGAAAGGCTGCTACGGGCCGCTCCCGAGGTCTCTCCGCAGTGCTACGTGGCCTGCGCGGCGCTACTGCTCACTGGCCTGAGGGTATGGGAATTTGCCACGGCGGAGTGGCGGCAGCTGTTCTGGGACCCGGAGGGCAGGCTTGGCCTCATGGTCGTGGGCAAGGGCGGTAAGGAGCGGGTAGTGAAAATCAGGGACGACCTCTTCGGTTTGCTCTGCGATGAGCGGAAGAGGAAAGGGTTGCCGACGAAACTGGACGGACGTGACCGCACGCCGCTCCTGGCCGGCCGGGCGAAAAGGCCCTACACGACGAGGGGCCTGCACAGGCTCGTGGTCACAGCGGCCAAGGTGGCTGGCATCGACAGGCCTGTCTCACCACACTGGCTCCGCCACTCGTTTGCCACCCTCGCGGCAGTTGGCGGTGCGCCACCGTATCAGCTGCAGGCAGACCTGGGACACGCCCGGCTGGAGACCAGTCAACGGTACATTCACTGGGCACGGGGGCTGGCGGACAGCGCGGTCGACTGGCTGCCCATCGGCCGCCTTACGTAGGCGAACGAGGCTCCAGGTGTCCGTCGCCGGCACGCATCGCCAGCTGACAGAACTTCTGCCTTCCAGGCAGGGTCTCTACCCGAGCGGTTTGACCGCCGAGATCGTCCAACCGAACGTCTTCTGTGAACTCCGGCTAGCCTATAGAACAACGTTGTCATGTCTGTCAAGTGGGCACATCGCTTGCGGTGTCGGTCACCGGCGATTCCTGGGATTTCCCGCCCGATGTTTCGATGAACTCTGGGCGAGCGCCTCGTCCCCGGGCGGCGTCACGCTGTATAATCGGACAGATTCAGAGATGTGACGGTGACATTGGGGTCGAGTCCTGTTCCTTTGTACCTGAAGCGCGTTGAAGCGCGACCATTCCTAAAATGGGCGGGCGGCAAGGGCCAGCTCCTCCCAGAGCTCCTGGCTCGCGCACCAATAGCCTTCGGGAAGTACTTTGAGCCGTTCCTGGGTGGGGGGGCTCTATTCTTTGGACTTTGCAGCAGTGGACGCGTGGACCGGGCTTGGCTCAGCGACGCTAACGCGAAGCTGATGGACACGTACCGAGCAGTGCGCGACGAAGTGGAGGCGGTCATTGCTGAGCTACCGGCCTTTGTGAATGATAGGGGGCTGTACTACGAGGTGCGCGCTTGGTGCCATGACGAACTGACGCCAGCCTTAGGGGCGGCACGCCTGATCTACCTCAATAAGACTTGCTACAACGGACTCTATCGGGAGAATCGGCGCGGCGAGTTCAACGTCCCGTTTGGGCGCTACAAGCACCCCAAGATCTGCGATGCCGACAACCTGCGAGCAGCGTCAGGAGCGTTGCGACGGGCGCACCTGGAATGCCATGACTTCGAAAAGGGAGTGGTTCTGGCGGAAGCAGGTGACTTCGTGTACTTCGACCCTCCCTATGACCCTTTGTCGGCAACCTCATCGTTCACCTCCTATCATGAGGAAGGATTCGGGTCGGATGAGCAGCGCAGACTGGCACGCATCTTCCAGGAACTGGATAGGCGCGGCGTTTACGTGATGCTTTCCAACTCGGACACACCGCTTATCCGGGCGCTCTATGAAGGCTATGCACTAGAAAAGGTGCAAGCCGCCAGGCCAATCAACAGCAAGGCCGACCGGCGGGGCAAGATCAGCGAGGTCATCGTGCGCAACTACCGGAATGAGGCTCACACAAGCCGGAAAACGAACGAAGGGAAGATGTGAATGCCCGGACGCGGTGCGGCTCCACAGTCAGGCAAGGAACTCGAGAATGAGGTGGCGCGTCTAGCGAAGGACCTGGGCTTGGAGGTGCGGCGGGGGGTCAAGGTGGGTAGGCGGCTATGGGGCGCCGAGCGCAAGATCGATGTTGTTTTGACCTATCGTGAGCAGCGGAAGAGCCTCGGGGTAGAATGCAAGTTTCAGGCTGGCCCCGGGACAGCCGAGGAGAAGATTCCGGCGACGATCGCTGACATTGCCGCTTGGCCCATCCCCGGCCTCGTGGTTTTCAAGGGCAAAGGGTTCACCGCAAACATGCGATCCTACCTAGTCTCCACGGGCCGGGCGGTCGAACTGGACGACCTAGAGTCTTGGTTGCGGCTGTTCTTCGGCCTGGACCTGCCATAAAACTCAATGGATGGCAAAGCTAGTAGCGCCTATGCCGTGGAGGATCCACCTGCGGGCCAGTCGAAGAGAGACGCTTGCGGCCGCCCCCCGCCCTCGAGCTCTGCTTCCCGGTCCCGCTCCTTCGGTGGTGAATCTGCCCGGAATGACCTGAAGCGTACAGATTGCCCGGAGTCCAAGCTAACGTCAGCCAGAAGCATCCGCCCGCCGCTTCGTGTGCGCTGCTCATGGACCGCCTGAACCCAACCCGGGCCGAGTAGGTAGTGCAGGACGCGTTGATTTTTCGTGACCCTTCTCTCTCTCGTCAATTCGATAATGTCGCTGCTCTCTCGCTTTCTCACCATGGGCACGTCCACCCTGAGGTAGTTCTCGGCAGCGTCTCTCAGACCGATCTTTGTCAAGGCCTCTGCCACCGAGATGAAGTATTCGTAGTCCTGCATCCTAGTGGCCCACACATCGGGAATCCGAGTCGAGCCCATCCGTACACCGACGAGAGCTCCGTACATGGAGCCGATTGTGTCTGTGTCGGCACCTAGAGTATTCACGATACGCAGGGTCGCCTTCCGGTAGTCGAAGGGTTCTCTCAAGAACGCGTTGATCGCCGCAGCCACGCAGCCCGTGCCCGATCCCTTGGTTGCCGGCGTGAAACAGCCGAGCTCTGATAGAGTTCGTTCGAACGAAGGGCGCGTGTCGCCGGCGACACGAAGCATGGACTTCATCTCACGCTTTGCTTCGTCTAGCGCTTTGCGAAAAGGCCGACCAGCCTCCTTCTCCCATTGGCTTTGCCAACTGTCGAGCGCCAACCTAGCTGGCACATCCAGACCTTCCACAAAGTCCGTCAGGTGACTTGCGATCTCCTTCTTCGTGAGGTTATCAACAGCGGCCAGTAATCGAACACATTCTGCAATCGTGAGGGAGCCAACGATCGCTCTTGGGTGCCCGTGCGTGGTGATCGCGTTCTGCCAGACTCCCTCAGCAGTTCGCTGTGCATCATGTCGGTTCGCTAGCGCATGTGGTGCAACACGCATTGCGGCTCCATTTCCTCCCGCGTCCACGTAGCCGCGGCGCCCTGCACGCCCGCGCGTCTTGTAGAAGTTGGAATCCCATCTGGCACGGCTAGTGCCTCTCAAGTTGCGGGCTGCCGCCGTGATAGCCGCCCCTGCGCCTCTAGCGTAGTCCAGCCATGCTCTTAGCTCTTCGGCAAATCGATCTGGATTGAAGTGGCCGTCAGGCTCAAGAGAACGGGCGGTGCACAGCAGTAGCTGGGTGTCGTCAGAATACTCGCCTTCGCTGACGTAGTCGATGTACGTGTGAAACCTGCCGCCAGTTGGCTTCGACCAAGTCAGGAATCGGTCGACGAGACTTACCCCGATCTTGGCCAGCTCACTTCTCGACTTGCGAAACTCCGTGATCCAGCCCAGCGCGTCAGCTATGGCTGCGCCGAGTAAAGCTCCGAGGTACCGATCAAGCACCCTATCTTCTATCGATGGCTTGGTGACGGAAATGGCCCTGGGAGTGTCCCTGCTCACTGTTCGTCTCCCTCCTCTTGCATCGTCCGTCCAAATAGGGCTGGCGTGACGGCTGCCGGGATCCGGTTCATCCCTCGTGGAAGAGAGATTCCTAGGACGCTAGCGCGCGCTTCTTCCAAGTCTTCGTCTGAGAAGAACACTATTCGGCGCAGCTCCAGCAGAGGGATATGCGAAGGTACGAGGAACTCGCCAGGGTGAGGGTCAGCTCTGCTCGCCAACGGGTGAAGGAACATTCGGTCGAACCAGTCTGCCCCTGTCTGCGTCAAACACTGCTCAGGCAACACATCACCGAAGCTGGACCATTTGCCAATGAAGACAACCCCATCCGTCGCTGCCACTGAAGGGTCTAGCGCTAGTAGGACAGGCCTCTTGCTCTTCTTCATCATCCCCATCGGTGGATTCACACTGCACGAGATGTAGCCGGATAACGCCTGACCCTTCTCGCAAGTGCCCCACTTCTGTGGGTCGTCGTCGAAGTCGTCTCCCCACTGCCGCAGCTGCCTGGCGCACCACACCCCCCCACGGTGTATCACGTTCGGTAACCACGGAAGGCCGATGAAGTGGTACACCTCCCTGATAACGCGACGGCGTATGGACTGAAGCACCACCGACTCACTCATGAGAACATACGTGCGCCCAAGAGTCAATACCCCTTTCGCATACTATCTCACAGGCGACCGAGGACGCCAACAGGATCGCCGCGGGCATTTTGGCTTGCGGAAAACTCCGCCCCTATCTGGAGTGTTGACAAGATGTCATCGGTATCCGGACGGTTGACGCCCGGGCCGTTTGGATCAGCCTTGCACCTGTTAGGTGTTTACCCGACTGCCATAGCGACGGCTTGCTGATTGACAATGCGGGCGCCTGCGCCGCAGGCAGGTGTTCTACAGAGCGCGGAAGAGTCCCCGAGAGGAGCCGGGAGACCTGTACTTCGTATAGCGAAGATTATGTGCTTGGCTACCGGGGCCCAGCATCAAAGCAGCAGCCATCGAGAGTTTGGCGTAGAATAGGAGTCGGCGCAGGTACGATAAATCGAAAGAAGCCGCATGCGGCACATCGAAGAAGAGATGATCTGGCCTGACCCGGTTCCGTGCCGGCCCGAGAACCCGGTGCAGGGCATCCGGCAGTGCGTTGCCCTTCGGACCGCCACCGTCTGCCCCTGGCTACACGTCAACTACTGCGGTGTCCGCCTTGGAGATATGCAGGAGGCGTTTGAGGCGTTGGGCCTCGATGAGCACCTCTGGCTCCTTGAAGACGATGTTGACGCAGCGGACATGGGGGACGGGCTGACCGAGCTTGAGGCTGCGCTGCAGGAGGTTGGGGAAGGGGCTGGCCACTACGACGAGGAACTCGCGTCCGTGCGATGGTTCGTGAAGCTCCTTCGGAAGGCGGTGCGGAACGGGTGCGGCCTGAGCAGCCGCTTCGATGAGCGGCTGGAATCGCGACACGATAGGTATTAGGTCATGCGGAAGCAGCTTTGTCTGCACGAGGCCGACCGGCTCCGGCAGGAGCTCTCGATAAGCGAACCCCCCACCAACATCCACCGCATAGCTGCAGCGCTCCTCATCCCGCTCCGGCCGGTCGCGCCATGGACCTGGCGCGGGCGCGCGCTTCTCTCCACGGCGCCTCTTGAGATCACCTACAACCCCAAAGAGTCAGACCGGGGATTGCGCTTCAGCATCGCGCACGAAGTCGGCCACTTCGTGCTCCACCCGCACGGCGACGTCTTCTCGATCCACGAGGACGAGCTGCGTCATGAGCACGCGCAAGACCCGGACAAGGAGCTTGAGAACGAAGCCGACTACTTCGCAAGCGTGCTCCTCGTCCCTCCGGCCTGGCTGAAGGCAGATGTCGCCCGGGGACTATCGCCCGATCTCCTTGCTGATCGCTATCAGGTATCCCGCGATGTCATCTTCATCGCGCTCAAGGAGCACCGGCTCCTCAATCGCGTGAAGACAAAGCGGTCAGTCTGATTCCAGAACTCGCCGGAGATTCTCCAGGTAGTCGTCCACGTCGGCTGGAGCGCCGCGCGCACTGACTCCCTCAACGAACGCTCCACGGTCCAATCGCTTCGTCCCGCGTTCCATTCTCGTGAATGCGAGACCGGTGCGGGGCGAGGAAAGCTGGCTCTTGATGAGCGCCCAAAGATGCCATCGGTCAACATGGAGGAGATCGGCAAGCAGCTTCCACGTGGGTGGCGGAACATTGGACAGCGGAATCCGGCCACTCTCCAGATTCTCAATAGTCTTGCCGAGGAGGTCTTGACCTGCATCCCGGGCCCGCTGCGCTACTTGTTCGGGAGCAAGCCCTAGCGCAAATCGCTGCCGCTTGAGCGTCTCTCCAACGGTGTCACCTGAGCCCAGCGCTTGGGCGAGAACGTGTTGTCGCGCCTCCCAAAGCAGGCGGCGCGTCGCCGCGGTCTCACTCCGCGATCGGGCAACGTCGGCCCCGGCAAGCTGAGCGGCCTCTTCCGGATGCGCCCGCACGAGCGCGGGGAGGTCGGGCTCCACACCCTGCCGCACCAGTTCCCAGTATCGCCTGACGCCAGGTCCCTGGTCCTCGCTCATGGCCCCTCCCCCTCCGGCAGCCCCTCGATCTGGCGGCGCGCCAACTCCTCACCTATGCGGATCAGATCTCGCGCCTTCCGCTCCGAGCAGCCCAGGATCTTTGACACCGTGGGCTCATTGGGGTTGTTGCTGTGCACTTTCAGATCCGCCCGATAGTGGAGATCGATGGCCTGGGCAACCTCGTCGGGCATCGATACCAGCGCGACATACCAGTCGATCTCCGCCTCGACCTCTGCGAAGTCGTCTACTGGATCGGCAATCGCCTCCTCAGCGACGGTCACAGCCGGCGCGACGTCCTCGACCGCGGCAGGCTCGATCCGGGCAGCCTGCCGTTCCAGGGTTCGGGCCTTGGCGTCAATCACGCTCCGCCTGGCGTCCAGCGCGACGTTTCTGAGCTTCCTTTGGCACCGGATTTCATAGAACGTGTCCTCCGCCGTGAGCACCTCGCGCCAGAAGGCCTCACCAATCATCGCCTCGATGTCCTCCCGGTAAAGAGGGGCTTCGTCCTTGGCCACGTTCCGGGTGGCGGCGCGAACAAGCGGGTCGATCTTCGCAACCAAGATCCCATCGATGCGGTCGATAATAGACCGGCCGCGGTCGCGGTACTTTCGCCGGGCCGCAACCACTGTCTCCACCCGCGAGTGGGCGAGCCGCTCCCAGAACTCCTCATCGTCAGGGGAGCCGAGCCGCTGCCACTCCGCCTCGACCTCCGGCGGCCGCTGGAATCTCCGAGGCATCTCAGGTCCCTCGTACCACCTCCAAGAGATTGATCGTCCGCCGGCCTGGGAAACATGCAGGTTTCCCAGCCCTGACCTCGATTAAGACTATAGACGAAGCAGAAGCGTTCGTCACCATTACTTACAAGGAGGAGGATCACTCTCGTGGCGCAAAAGCACACGATCTTCATCAACGATATCCGACACCAGGTCGAGGAGGACGCCCTTACGGGCGCAGCCATCAAGGCCCTCGGCGAAATACCGCCGGCCAACGCGCTCTTCCTCGAGGTGCCGGGGCCAGAGCCTGACCGCAAGATTGAGGACGCAGAGACGGTTGAGCTTCGCAGCGGCATGAAGTTCTACGACCTTCCGCCGACCACGCGAGGATAGACGAATGGACTGGGAGAAAGAGATAGCACGGGTCCGGGAGGACTTCCCTCAAGTCGCAGTCATGGAAGTGCCGGGCGGCATGCGCTGGGTCGAACTAGACGACCTTGAGATCCCGCTCGGCTGGAGCCCGGCGCGATCGCGCATCGCTGTCGAGGTGCCAGCCGATTTCCCTGAGGGCAAGCCCAACGGTTTCTTTGTTGAGCCAGGTCTTGCGGCCCCGGCCGGGTTTCCGCAGCCACCCCCGACCGGCGAAGATCGCCATGGGAAGAGCTGGGCACCCGTTTGTTACCAGCCGCAGACCTGGGTGCCAGAGCGAGAGACGCTCTGGCGATACATCAAGGCGATGCTGCGCTGGTTTGCCGAGCCGAAGTGAATGAAGACGCAGATCGTGTTCATGGAGCAGGATTTCGAGGACGTGCGGCGGCACCTCCTCGCAGGCCCCGATGAGGCTGCCGCACTCCTGATCTGCGGCTATGCGCTCACGGGAAGCCGCGCGCGGATGCTCGTGCGGGAGACCCTCCCGGTGCCAGCCGAGGGTATCGAAAGCAAGGGCGGCGCCTTCATCACAGTCCGACCCGAATGGCTCGCCGTTCCACTGAAGCAGGCTCGCGAGGCCGGGCTAACCATCGTCCTCACCCACTCGCACCCCTTCTCCCGGAGCGCAGTCCGCTTCTCATCCATCGACGTTGCTGGCCAGGCCACCCTCGTGCCCAAAGTGCAGGCACGGCTGCCCTCCCGGCCCGTCGCAGAACTCGTCTTCGGACAGGACAGCATCAACGGGCTGTTCTGGCTGCCAGGCGCGCGCGAGCCGCTGCCTCTCGAAGAGGTCGCGGTCGTGGGCTCCCGCCTTGATATCCGGCCTTGCTCGAATGTGTCGCCCATGACCCATTTCCCTACCGAGGCCATGTATGACCGCCAGGTGCTGGTCTGGGGGCCTGAGGGCCAGGCATGCCTGAAGGCCCTCCGGGTGGGCGTCGTTGGCGTAGGAGGCAACGGCTCGTGGGTGGCCGGTCAGCTCATCCATCTTGGCGTCGGCGAACTTGTCGTTATCGATGACGATGTCATCGAGGAGTCCAACCGCGCCCGGGTAGTCGGGTCTGAACCGGCTGACGTGGCAGCTGCAACCCCCAAGGTAGACGTGGCTGCACGATACGCTGCCCGGCACAACCCACACTGTCGGGTGATCCCGATCCAAGAGAGCGTCGACTCCGATGGAGCGATCCAGGCGCTGCTTGAGTGTGACCTCATCATCGGGTGTACTGACACGCTCGCCAGCAGGGTGATCCCGAACCAGCTTGCGGTGCAGTATTTCATCCCATTCCTGGACACCGGCGTTGAGATTGAGGTCGTTGGCGGATGCCTCCGGTCAATCGCTGCCCGCTGTACGCTGGTACGGCCCGGAAGCCGTTGCCTTGTGTGCATGGGCTACGTATCGGACGAAGCAGTGGGCCGAGAGCTTGGGGTCGCAAGCCGACCGGGCTACCTAGAGGCCGTAAGGGCACCCTCTGTTGGCCCCTTAAACGCCCTCGCGGCAAGCATGGCTGGCACCGACTTCCTCCGCTTCGTCCACGGCCTTTTGGGGGGCGTGCCCACGGACAGTTTCTATGCGTACGCCGGACGATCCGGCGAAATCAGGCGCTGCGGCATAGGATCCAAGGCATGTTCCCTGTGTTCCCACCGCCTCGGCTTCGGCCAGGCGGCCGAACTGGAGTTGCCATCCATAGCGCCGACTCTCCCTGACAGCATTCTTCCAGCATCGGCAGAGTCCTGATCACTCAGGCCGCGTTGTTCGGGTCGAGCTCTGACAGCCCAAACGAAGATTCAACCCCTGGTCGCGCCGGTTCGTTGTGAATGCAGCCAGTGGGGGCTATAATCCTGCTGCACTCGCCTCCCCCTAGCACACACGCGGATTGTCTACGATGACGCAGCGATTCGGCCATGCGGACCTTCTACCGGGTACGGAAGTCAGCGCACGCGGACTCCGCTGGGAAGTAGTTGCCATAGAGCCCCTTGGAGCTCACACACGGTATCGGGTTCGGGGGCTCGAGGGCGCCGTCCGTGGGTCCGAGGTCGATATCCTCGTACCCTTCGAAGATGTGCGGCCACTGATCACGGAAATCCAGCCAGACCGTGCTACGCCTCTTCGAAACTGGCTTGTCTACCACCAGGCCTTCCTTCTTGAACAGGCGCTGGGCAGTGATGCCCTTCTAGCGTCTCAGCCGGGACGTCTGCGGATGGAGCCCTACCAACTGGTACCGGTGATGCGTGCTCTTCTCATGAGTAGGCCCCGCCTCCTGCTCTGCGATGGCGTTGGCTTGGGCAAGACCATACAGGCGGGACTGGTCATCACAGAACTCACAGCCCGTCGACTTGTGCACCGACTGCTCGTTGTCTCTCCCGCTGGTCCGCTCCTAGAGCAGTGGAAATCGGAGCTTGCGGAGCGATTCGGACTTCGGCTCGAGGTCATCGACCGGGCCAAGCTAGAGGATGTCCGCCGTCAGAGTGAGCTGGGAGCCAACCCATTCGACCACGTTGCTTTGGGCCTTGCTTCGCTCGACTTCCTAAAGCAGGAACATATCCTCGACCTACTCGAGCGCACGAGCTACGACGTCATCGTCATAGACGAGGCTCACCACTGCATGGATCTCGGCGCGATGCAAGACCGAGAGGACTCGCAACGGCGGCGACTGGCGGAAGTTCTCGCTCGGCGCTGCGACGCACTTCTCCTCTTGACCGCAACCCCCCATGATGGCCACGACCGTTCCTTCGCGTCGCTCCTGGAGATCTTGGACCCCTCTCTGGTGGACGGAAGCGGCCAAATCCGAGGCGAACGCTATCGCCCATACGTCGTGCGGCGGCTAAAGCCACACATCAAAGATCCGGTTACTGGCGAGCCCAAATTCAAACCTCGCACGGTTCTGCCCTGCGCCGTTCGGGCCGACGCTTCGAGACATCCCCAGTTCATTCGACTTCAGAAGGCGTTGCTGGACCTCGTCGCTCCTGAGCTCCGGGCCGCGTTCAGCTCACGGCGCTACAGCGACGTCCTCGCCTTCATAGCTCTTCTCAAGAGGTCGGTATCGACGGTTGAAGCGTGCGAGCAGACCATCCTGGCGGTCACCAATCGTTTCCAGCGGCTAGTTTTGGAGAGCGCCGAAAGCCAGGACAGCCGCCGGCAGCGACTTCGCACTCTCCAACAGTTTGCCAGGAAGCTCGAACGGTTCGGAGTCCTAAGCTTCGAGGAAGAAGAGGAGCTGCAGCAGCTCGAGGCCGAGGACCTGGCTCAAGGGCTGCTGCAGCTTAACCGCGAGGTCCGTTCGGGGTCGCGGAAGCTGAAGCGACTGGCGAATGTAGTCGAGGCCCTGGACGAACTCGTCGAGCTTGCCCAAGCCGCCGAACTCCAGGACCCCAAGCTGGAACAGCTCGTGGCCGAAGTTGACCGTATCAGGCAGGAGGAACCCAACGCCAGCATCCTGGTGTTTACCGAATACACGGATAGCCAGTCCGCAGCGGTGAAGGCGCTGCAACGAGCCGACGTCGGCGAGATTCTCACGATGAGCGGCGACGATCCAGAATCAGACCGCAAGAATGTCAAGGATCGATTCCTTCACAACGATCGGTTGATCCTGGTCAGCACTGATACGGCCGCGGAAGGCCTGAACCTCCATGAGCGTTGCCATCAGCTGATTCATTTGGAGCTGCCCTTCAACCCCAATCGACTCGAGCAGCGAAATGGCCGCATTGACCGCTATGGGCAGACCCATTGCCCCGTCGTCCGCTATTTCTATCTCTGTGGCACGTTCGAGGAACGCATCCTGCTCCGGCTCATCGCAAAATACGAAAAACAGCGCTCGAGGCTGACCTTTGTTCCCAACACGCTAGGCATCTCAGCCTCGCCGGACGCGGCCTCAGCCCCATTGCTGAAGAGCCTTATGGGTGAGGACGAGAAGCTCTTCAAGGATCCCGAGCCGACGTTCGACTTCTACAGTCCGGACGCCGACGACTCGAGCGATCCAGCCGTCAGAGAACTCCTGGAGGAGATTGACCGCAGCCTCCAGGGCTTCGAACGGGCTACACGAACCCATGGATGGCTCGGCGACGCTGGCATGAATGCTAGCTCCAAGCTCAGCGAAGAAGCCGAAGAGGCCCGAGAGAAGGGTCAACGCATGGGGTCGGTCGATCTGCTCAACTTTGTGCTTGACGCCGTGCTTTTGGATGGCGGGGACGTGCACCATGGAGAGACGATTGAAGTCACTCTTCCCCCGGCCTGGTGCTACGGTCTCGAGGAGCTTCCCGGCTACGACGCGCAGAGTCGAGTCTTACGGCTGACCACTGACCTCGAGCTGACGGAGGATTCGAGGCGCAGGTCTGTAGGCTTCCTGGGGCGAGCCCACCCGCTCGTCCGTCGAGGTCTCGATAGGGTACGAAACATCAGTTTTGGTGGGCAGGCTGAGCAGGGACAGGACCGACGAGCGAGCGCCGTGAGCGCGGAAGTGCCAGGCCCTCAACTGCTACTCACGTACTTGGGAAGGGTCTCGAGCCGGGCTGGGCGGGAATACGAGCAGGTCATTGCCGTCCGTTTGGATTCCGGCTCTCATCTCGCCACATACCTTACTGCGGACGAGTGGGCACATCTCGTCGACCCGCAGAAAGCCATTCGAACAACCGATGTCTGGAAGCAGCACTTTGCCGATTGGGGAGCCGACGCCAGAGAGACGGGTTCCGCCGTCGCCTATGACGCATTCAAGCCGCTTGCGGAGGACTTCATCGCGACCCGGCGCGCCGACTTGGAGGAGGAAGAGGGAAACCACAAGGCCTGGATCCGCCAGCGCTCCGAAGAAATCATCGGCAAAGCTCCGTTGGCTGCCCAGCTCACCTTGTTGCCTGGCGAACGCAAGGATCAACCTCGTCCGGACTGGGTCACAAAGACCGATCCGGTTGAGCGCATGGCGTCTTTCGCGGCGGACCGTTCGAATCTGCCGTCCAAACGCGCTGAGGCCGAGACCGTCCTTCAGCTCTACCGCAAGCGAATGGCGGACCTGGACGCGCACCTGGATCTTGGTGAGCCCGAGGTCCAGCCACTGGGGCTACTGATGATTGTCCCTGAGAAGGCTAATGGCTCTTGATCTTTCCTCGTGTAGTTTCGTCGGGCCGGCCCTCCCGGAACCCTTCGTCAAGTTTGACCTGGAGGCCGAGCTCTCCAGGAATCGGCTGCTGGCAGCGACGTCCGGCGAGCAGGGACGGAGGCTGCAGGACAGCTGGAATGCCTACCGGCGTGGCCTGCGTGAGCTTGTTTCTCGAGGTGGCTCGATCCGCGTTCGCAATCAGGTGATAGAGCCGCTTGTGCGGCTGCTGGGCTACGAGGAACTCAGTCCGGCGGAATCCGTGGAAACGCGCGAAGGGCAAGAGGCTGGTGGAGTTCTCCTCATCAGTACCGACGGTGAAAAGCCGCTTCGTGTCTGGACGACGGACTTTGAGACGGATCTCGATGCTCCGGCCCGACGCGGGTACGCATACCGCTACAGTCACGTCCGAGTCGCTCAGCGGGTTCTCCTCGCCGCAGGGGAGCGGGTTGGACTCCTAACCAACGGAGTACAGCTCCGCATCCTTATCTCCGATGCCGCTCGCCCCGACTCGCAAGTCATCATCCCCATTGACCCCGACTGGAAGCGGAGCCGCGAGGTGCCTGAAAGCTTCCGGCTCTTGCTCGCTCTGTGTTCGCCGAAGGGTCTGGCCACGGTGCCTGAGCTCGTAGACAGGGCCCGCTTGAGGCCGGCACGGGTTACGACGGGACTCCGTGTGCAGGCGCGCCCGGCAATCGAGCGGTTCGTGCGGGAGGTTCTTGACAACCCGAACAGCCGCGAGCGGCTCGAGGCATACCCGGACCGCGC
>Ga0153916_10002506_pt1 | contig 13424 bp, 13 predicted proteins | sample Opewatmetagenome_FD_109642 | JGI IMG/M metagenome (GOLD analysis project Ga0153916, IMG submission 109642) | Freshwater wetland microbial communities from Ohio, USA - Open water 3 Core 3 Depth 4 metaG | ecosystem: Environmental > Aquatic > Freshwater > Wetlands | place: USA: Ohio, Lake Erie...
CCCGCTCATCAATGATTTTCTGCCGCTCCAGTGCGGCAAGACGGCGGAGCTGCATCTGCAGGATAGCAATAGCCTGAAGTTCATCGAGTCCGAATCTGTCAATCAACGCATCTTTTGCCTGTTCGGCGCTTTCTGAACCACGGATAACGGTAATCACTGGCTCAATCTGATCCAGGGCGAGAAGAAGGCCACTGAGGATGTGGACCCGCTCTCTTGCTTTTTTCAGGTCAAAAAGAGAGCGGTTGCGGATGATTTCCACCCGGTGCTCAACAAAGTGTTGGAGAAGGGCAGGGAGTGGAAGATATTTTGGTTGGTTGTCAACTATGGCGAGATTGATTATACCGAAGGTGCTCTGCAGGGCTGTGTGCTTGAAGAGCTGGTTCTGGACCACCTCAGGCATCGAACCCTTTTTCAGGTCGATGACCACCCGGATTCCCTCTTTATCTGATTCATCGCGAATGTCAGAGATATCCTCGATCTTCTTCTCTTTGACCAGGCTTGCAATATGCTCGATGAGACGGGCTTTGTTTACTTGGAAAGGAAGTTCGGTGATGATGATCCGGTCGCCGCGTTTACCTTCCTCGATCTCAGCGATACCCCTCACCACCACCTTCCCCTGACCATTATGGTATGCATCCCTGATCCCTGCAGTCCCCATGATCACTCCCTTGGTGGGGAAATCTGGTCCGGGCAGAATCTTCAGGAGTTCATCAACGGTGATTGCCGGATTATCGATATATGCACAGACTGCCCGGCACACCTCTCCGCAGTTGTGGGGAGGCATATTGGTGGCCATCCCCACCGCAATTCCGCTTGATCCATTGACGAGCAGGTTTGGGATCTTGGAAGGGAGCACGACCGGTTCTTTCAGGGAGTCATCGAAGTTGGGGACAAACCGCACCGTCTCTTTCTCAATATCTTGGAGAATCTCCTCGGCAAAGGGAGAGAGCCGCACTTCAGTGTACCGCATGGCTGCAGCGGCATCACCATCGATAGAACCGAAATTCCCTTGCCCCTCAACCAGCGGTGCACGGTAACTGAACAGCTGGGCCATCTTGACGATGGTATCATAGATGGCGGCATCACCGTGGGGATGGTACTTCCCCATCACCTCCCCCACGACTCTCGCACTCTTTTTAAAGGGTTTATCGTGGGTGTTCCCCATCTCCCACATCGCGAAAAGTGATCGACGGTGGACGGGCTTCAGCCCATCGCGGACATCGGGAATCGCCCTGCCGATGATCACACTCATCGCGTAATCGATGTACGAGGCTTTCATCTCCTCTTCGACAATGACCGGCAGCACCCGTCCAATTCCTTTCTTAACCGGCACCTCAGATGTCAAGGTTGGTCACCTCCTTCGCATGTCGCTTGATGAAATCCCTCCGGGCTTCTACGTCTTCCCCCATCAGCTTCTCAAAGATAGCATCGGCATAGCTCGCATCCTCTATCCTCACTTGCTTCAGGACACGGTGTTCGGGATCCATCGTGGTGGACCACAACTGCTGGGCATTCATCTCTCCTAGCCCCTTATATCGCTGGATAACCAGTCCCTTTTCACCCAATTCCGCAGTGATCCGTTTCAGGTCATCGTCGCGGAAGGCGTACCGTTCTTCCTTTCCACGGGCTGCGCGGTAGAGGGGCGGCTGGGCAATGTACACGAATCCCGCTTCGATGAGGTTCCTCATGTGCCGGTAGAAAAAGGTGAGGAGCAAGGTGCGGATATGGGCACCATCCACATCAGCATCCGTCATGATAATGATGTGCTGGTACCGGGTACGGTCCACATCACACTTTTCGGTGGTGTTCTTCTCCATAGTCACCCCACAGCCAATGGCAGCCACTAACGCCAGAATCTCTGCGTTTTTGAAGATCTTGTGGGGACTGGCCTTCTCCACATTCAGGATTTTACCACGGAGGGGTAGAATAGCCTGGAAACGGCGGTCTCTTCCTTGCTTGGCAGACCCACCAGCAGAGTCACCCTCCACAATATACAGCTCACTTTTCGCTGGGTCCCGCTCTGAACAGTCAGCAAGTTTGCCAGGGAGACTTGCACTGTCGAGCGTGCCCTTCCTCCGTGCCAGCTCCCGTGCACTCTTCGCCGCTTCCCGAGCTCTGGCAGCGAGTAGTGCTTTTTCAACAATCGACTGAACGTCACGGGGATGTTCTTCGAAGTACTGCATGATTTGCTGGTAGACGAGCGAATCAACGATTCCCCGTACCACACTGTTCCCCAGTTTTGTTTTGGTCTGTCCCTCGAACTGAGGGTTTGCCACTTTCAGGCTGATCACTGCGGTAAGCCCCTCTCGAACGTCCTCGCCCCGGATACCAGCAGGGTTTTTCCCTCCCATTGGTCCTTTACCCGCAGTATTAATTGCCCTGGTAATCGCAGACCTGAATCCCTCAAGATGCGTTCCCCCCTCCTTGGTATTAACACTGTTAACAAACGTATAGACCTGCTCATGAAAGGTTTTGGTGTATTGCAACGCCACTTCAGTATCGATCTTATTTTCTGTTTCGCTCCCCCGCAGGTAGATGACCTCATCGTGCACTTTCTCCTGTCCTTCGGTAAGGTACGCGACAAACTCCCTGATCCCGCCGCGATAACAGAACCGTGCCCGGTCACCGGATCGTTCGTCCGTAATCTGGATCTCGAGACCACTGTTCAGAAATGCCAGCTCTCTCAACCGGTGGGCAAGAATATCGTAATCGAACCGCGTGGTCTCAAAGATGGTAGGATCGGGTACAAAAGTGATCCTCGTCCCATTCAGACGCCGCGGGGCAGTACGAAGAAATTCCAATGGATCCAGTACTGCCGCATACTGTGCCAGATCCCCCTCACCATATCGTCGGGCATAGCGTGCTTTCAATTCGGCAATATTCTCATTTGCCTCGCGGATAGGTCCGGTGGGAATCCCGCACTCAAAATTCATCTCATAACGCTTTCCGTCGCGGTACACTTCAACGTGGAGAGAGATAGAAAGAGCATTCACCACGTGAACGCCCACCCCATGGAGACCACCAGACACCTGGTAGGTGCTCTTATCGAATTTCCCTCCGGCGTGGAGGATGGTCATCACGATCTCGAGCGCACTCTTCCCATAGTGGGGCATGAGATCAACGGGAATCCCTCTCCCATTGTCCTCCACCGTGCAGAGACCGTCACGGGTGATAGTAACAAGGATCAGGTCGCAATAAGAGGCGAGTGCCTCATCGACCGAGTTATCGACAACCTCGTATACTAGATGGTGGAGGCCCCGGCCGTCGGTACTCCCGATATACATCGCAGGGCGCTTCCGTACCGGTTCGAGTCCTTCCAGTACGGTGATATGGGATGCATCATATCCCTCGCCCATGGGAAACCTCCATAAAATAGGAATAAAAAACGGTGGGATCAGTCAAATGACTCATTGGCTATTATATTTGTGCTGGGATCTCTTATATCTGACCCGTTCTTACAATCTGGCCTACTCATAGTGTCCGATATCTGCATCCTTGATCCCCAGCTCTTGATCAAGTGCCACCGCGAGCAGGTGGAGCGTGCGGATCACCTCTTTGGCATCTTCCTTATCCATCGTACCTGGCTGGTGCCAGATCACCCGTTTGCGGAGCTGCTCGAGTAAACGTTCCACTTCTGTGCCTGCAAACTGTGATGGCATCACCAACTCGTCAAGGTGATCGGCAGCACCATAGAAAGCCTGGGAGGGAGGAAGGCCAAAGTGCTTGGAGAGGAGGATAAGGTTAGTGATGAATCCATGCCCGAACTTGCTCGTCATTACACCGAATGTGGTCAGGTAATCTAAAAAAGATGACGGTCAGGGAAGGATGCCACCAATGTATACCACAATAGGAATGATGATGAAGAAAGTAAGAGAAAGGATCAGGAATACCCAATCTCTCCTACTAAGATTCTTCTGTCGTACATAGATATCTGAGTGCCGGTCATACCCTCTGCATAGCATGGCGAGATAGGTTCTCTCACCCTGCTCATAGGAACGGAGGAACAGGGTTCCAATGGTGTACCCAATCTGGCGAAGACGATAGTGATAGGACAGCTGATTATCAAAAGGATCGAAGCATTTCGTTTTGAATGTTTCGTTGATCTTTCGGTAGGTATACCCAAATACAAACAGGTAACGGACCATCATGCCCAGAGCCATGACAAAATCAGAGGGTAATCCAAGTTGTTTTGCTCCGTCCAGCATCTCCTGAAGTTTGGTGGTAGATGAGAGAAAGATGATCACCGACACGCAGACTATGAATTTCATCAGCAGAATCCCTGCGAATTCGATTGATTCCGTATAGATGTGGATGCCGAAGGGAAGGTGTGCGATGATATGGAAGGTGGAATAGTAACGGTTTGTGAGAAAAATCTGGAAAAAAATAATACAAAGCCCGAATGGCAGGATGGCCGCCAGTCGTTTCAGGAAAATAAGAGGAGACAGGTGGGATAGTGCCCAGAGAGATGCGAGAAACAATAAAAAAAATCCGCCAACGAAAAAGACCGCGGTCGAGTATGGGAGCGCAACGGTGACGATAATAAGGGAAAACGCAGAGATGATCTTCACTCGGGCATCGAGTGAATGAATGTAACTCTTGCAGTAAGCTGACTTCTCAATGTAAAAAACTTCATCTATCATGGCGAATTGATTCCTGGTATGTCTCGGTAAACACCCGTTCAGCATCTTCAAAGGTATAGGCCATCGGTAATGGAATATTTTTTTTCTGGAGATTTCGGATTAATTTTGGTAAAACAGGGACATCAAGCCTGACCGATTGGAGCATCTCTGATTGCAGGAAGATCTCGCTGATAGTACCTTGAGCAACAAACCGACCACGATTCATGACGTATATGTATTCAGCAACTTCCGGCACGAGGGACACATCATGGGTGGAGAAGATAATGGTCATCCCGTATTGTTTAGAGAGCGAGTTGATGATTGCCATGAGGTCCCTGACTCCCTGGGGATCAAGTCCTGCAGTGGGTTCATCGAGGACTAGGACTTCAGGTTCCATGGCAATGATGCCGGCAATAGCGACCCGTTTCTTTTCACCACTGCTTAAATGATGGGGAACACGGTGTGAGATATCCTCAATGCCAACAAGGCGCATAGCCTCATGAACCCGGTGGTGGATTGTTTCGGGATCAAGACCAAGGTTGGTGGGACCAAACGCCACATCCTGTTCAACCGTGGGCGAAAAAATCTGGTCATCCGCATTCTGAAAGACGATACCGACAAATTTACGAACCTCGCGAATATTCTCGCGGGTGATTGGTTCCCCCCGTACTAGCACTGTCCCGGAAGTGGGCATAAAAATCCCATTAAAACACTTGAAGAGGGTGCTTTTACCCGCACCATTGGATCCAATGACGGCAATGCGGGCATTCCGTGGTGCGATAAAATTGATATGGTGAAGTGCGGTGACGTTACCGGGGTAAGTAAAGGTGAGATCGCGAGTTTCAATCAGGTGCATGGTTCAGTGCTCATCAGGATTTCGTGAGGATCATGAAAAAGTTGTTTATTTCTGGCGGGCAATCATTTTCGTTACCCCGTAACCGACGAGAACAATTGAGAGCAATCCGATGACAATTGCCCCCACCTCTCCCATTTTATCGAAGCCAGGAATTTGATAGTCCTGGAAGGGGGCAGTCCATGAAAACTCATTTCCCGTCTTCTCAATGACTGCCTGTTCTGCGGTTGCTGCCATGGTGTCTTCGATTACTGGGCTCTGAAAATCTTTTGCCCCATAAATCCCATAAAATGCACTTTCCAGTCCATCGGGATAGGTTGAAGCGGCAAATGGCGCGGCGATGGCGATACCAAGAGCGATAATAATGCCTGCTAGTATGGCTGCATCTCTCTTCTTTCTCTTCATGATTGAGGTTGAATGATACATGATATCTGGTCGGGCAGTGGTAATCAACGAAAGAGCAAATGCGGTGGCTCCACCCTCGATTATGCCGATAATAGCATGGTATATCCCCATAGTAATCAGCCCGATAGTTAACGGAAATGTTCCTGCAATAGCCAGTTCCAGAGCGCAGGCAATAGCTGGAATGAAAAGAGATACCCACCCTGCAATGAGGGCAGAGGCGAACTGGTTGTTGATGAGATTATGGAGGGATCGGTAGGTGTAGAACCCAAAAAATCCACCAAGAACCCCCATGTTGATAAAATTGGCTCCCATGACCGTGATTCCACCATCACCGAAAATGATTGCCTGGACGGCGAGAACCATTGCCATAATAAAAACTGCAGCATACGGGGATCCCAGGACTATTGCGGCAAGAGCTGCTCCGACTACATGCCCGCTGACGCCACCCGGGACAATCGAGATAGGCAATGCCATATTCAGGGTCTGTATCGTAAATATTCCTGCGGCAAGCACCGCGACAAGCGGTACTTTTTCGTCGCTCATCTCACTCTTTGCCCAACGGAGAGCAAGTACAATGAAGACAAGGGCAATGATCCAATAGACCAGCCCGTGAGTCAATGGAAGAAATGCATCAGGAATATGCATCATCACACCTTTATTACTTTTTTAATATTTTGTAACACTTGGTAGTTTAAATAAATTATTATTTAAGAATTTGACGTACACCAGAACGAAAAAGTATGTGCAAAATACGAAGTATCTCCGGTTTTTTTATAAGCTGCATGACCAGCTTGCTGGGACGATCCATATCCCCCCACTGGAGGATGGTTGCCACCATATCGGGATTCTGGAACGTCTGCAGGATGATGTCAACTTCCCTCACCGTCAATGTCCGACGCAACTGGAAGAGCCGAAACCCGAGCGCTAGCTCCCTGCCGATATCAGCGCGCCAGCGGCATTCGTACTCAGCGAGCTCCTCATCATCGAACCTTCCTGTCTCACAGCAAATGGCGGCAACCTCAGCTGCATGCATTGCTGATCTCACCCCGGTATAGATCCCCCCACCGGATGTGGGTTTTACCAGGCCAGCGGCATCTCCTACGAACAGTGTCCGTCTCCCGTAGGTACGTGGCATTACACCGAGAGGTATTGCCCCAGTGACCAGATCGGTACATGCAGTACCGAAGTGCTGAAGAAAGGTGGTGAACCGCTCCCGCACCTGCTGTCCTCCACAAAGTCCCACCCGTGCACGATTCTTTCCTATCGGAATCACCCAGCCGAAAAAATCAGGAGAGGCATGAGGGTGCACTTCTACCAGGTCAGGATTGACATCGTGGACAATCTCTGCCTGGATACCGGCAAGTACCACCGGGCTCCGTCCCATCCCCAGCATACGGGCAATTCCGCTCCTCACCCCATCTGCAGCGATGAAAATACGTCCCGACACCTCTCTATATCCGTTCATGCCTACGGTTCTGAGTGTCGTGTCCTCGATTGACCTGACATACGTCTTCAGCTGCAGTTCCGCCCCTGCGGTAACTGCGCTGCCCGCCATCTCACGATCAAGGGCTCCGCGATCGACCACATATGCCTTGGTGGTGCCGGCATCGAATGAGAAACCTGTACCATCAGACGCCATGATCCTCGCTCCCCGCACCTGGTGCAGAATGGGTTTCCGGCCCACCCGGCACCCTTCCCATGCGGCGATACTGAGCAACCCTGCGCACTGGACCGGGTGACCGATGGTCCCGTGCTCCTCGAGGCAGAGAGTGGACAGCCCCATCTCAGCACACCGCCGTGCGGCTGCGGTGCCGCAGGGGCCGGCCCCCACCACCACGACATCGTACATCTATTAGTGATCTGCACGCTACATCATATAGAAATGACAGAAGAACGCCAGTTTACCTGGAAACAGTGTCTGGTCGTGCGCACTGATGTGCGGATGAGCTGCGGCAAGATGTGCGCCCAGGCAGCCCATGCGGCGATCTCTGCCTTCCAGCGGGCGGACGATGGGACAAGGAGGAGCTGGCTCTCCGAGGGGCAGAAGAAAGTTATCCTGAAGGCGAAAGATGAACGGACGCTCTATGAATTAAAATCCCTCGCAGAAGCTAGGGGGATTGCTACCGCGCTGATCGAAGATGCCGGTCTCACCGAGCTCCCCCCCGGCACCCTCACTGCTCTCGGCCTCGGACCGGCGAGGTGCGAGGAGCTGGATAAGATTACCGGTACTCTCCCACTCTTATGATGAAGAGTTCGCATCCGCTGGAACAAGCTCTGGGAATGGCATACTACACCACCGATACACCGGGGATTGGTGGTATACTCAGAACCTCTCCCGAAGATTTCAAAGTGGAGGAATTATCGTTTCCTATAGGGAGCGAGGGACGATATTTAGTCTGCCGACTCACCAAGAGGGACTGGGAGCTCCAGCGGCTGGTGAAGGAGCTGGCGCGGGTGCTGGGGATCAGTCACCGGCGCATTGCCTGGGCAGGAACCAAGGACAAGCATGCAGTGACCGTGCAGCTGATCACCATCTATGATGTGGAACCCGCCATGCTTGAACGGGTCTCACTGAGGGATGTCTGCCTTGAAATGGTTGGTCGATCGCCAGTTCCTCTTTCCCTGGGGATGCTACGAGGGAACACGTTCTCCATCTGTATCCGCAAGTGTATTCCGGACGCACTGGAGGAGAAGGTGAGCACCATCGCGAGGGAGATACAGCATGGAGTGTTGAATTATTATGGTGTCCAGCGGTTCGGTGTGGCACGACCTCTCACCCACCTTGTCGGCAAACAGATCCTTCTCGGGGATTATGAGGGTGCGGTTCTCACCTATATCGCAGGAACTTCTTCTGGTGAACTATCTGAGACCCAGGCGGTACGCAAGGAATTCATGGATCACCATGATCCCAAACGAGCCCTCCACCAGTTTCCCGTTTATCTCTCCTACGAACGGGCAATGCTCCACCACCTCTCCTCCCATCCTGGAGATTACCAGGGGGCCCTCCATACCCTCCCTCCCAAGCTCCTCTCTCTGCTGGTGAGCGCGTTCCAATCTTACCTGTTCAACTGCGCACTGAGCCAGAGGTGCAGGGACGGCATCCCCCTCACCGAACCGACGGAAGGAGATCATCTCCTCTTCGAGAATGGAAAAACCGATGTACTTTCAGCCCAAACATTCGGGGCAGCAAGGCTCCATATCAATAAAAATCGCGCCCGGATTGCGCTTTTCATTCCTGGGGCTCTACCGGTAGAATGGGATCATGCCTCACCCACCGTCAAAGAGCTGCTTGCGTATCACGAAATCAGCTCGTCCCATTTTCAGAATGCCCAGAAGTTTGTCCGCACCGCGTTTCACGGTTTCTACCGGCAGCTCAGCCTCAATACCGCGATCTCTTTTCGCATACAGGACACCAATGTGCGGCTGGAGTTCACGCTGGGACCTGGAGAATATGCAACCACGATCTGCCGGGAATTCATGAAGTCAGACCCGGTGACGCTCGTTTAACGCTGCCGGGCGAGGGTTCTTGCTCCTTCGATGGCTGCATTCAGGTTTCCCAGTTCATCAACAAGACCGATATTTCGCCCCTCTTCCCCTCTGAAGAGCCTCCCTGTTTCCACCACATCACGGGAGATATTCCGCTGTCCGGTGATATCGGTGACAAATCGTTCAAAGCTGCGGTTCACCACATCCCGGGCATAGGTCTCCTCCTCTGAGGAGAGTGGACGGTAAGGATAAGTCATGTCTTTCTGATCGCCGGACTTGATCACGGTGACTGCATAGCCCTCCTTCTCCATCCAGTGGCTGATATCATAGAATATCCAGACTGTACCGATACCCCCCGTGATGGAGTCAGGGTTTGCATAAATCCGATCGGCATAAGCACAGACATAGTACGCAGCCGAGGTAGCCATGTCGCCGATAGAGACAACGACCGGTTTTCTCGCCCGGGCATACTTTAAATCCTCAATGATCTCCTGTGCTGCCGCAGGAGTACCTCCTGGACTGTTGACCCGAAGCACGATTGCTTCTACCAGTGGATCATCCGCCGCACCGATAAGATTCCTTCCTACTCTCTCGCTACCGGTGAATCCTGAACCAGAGAAATCCCCGGTAAAGAGTTCCCCCTCCATGACCACAACGGTCACACTCTTCCCATGGGTGTAAGAATGGAGGAGCATTCCCCCTATGATCAAAGTAAGGAAGAAGAGGATGATGAAGATCGGGACGATGAGCGTTCTTCGCCGCTTCCTGGTCTCGATCGCCTGGATCTGGTCGTCAAGAAATCCCATTTGACGCTCCTGTATAGAGCACATCGTACTCTGTCACCAGGTTACTCCCGCAGAGGTAGAAACGTTTGAGAGTGAGCCGGATCATCTCCTCCTCGTGCTCAATATGCATCCCACCGACGAGGGAGGGGGTATCTGCACCCCCCACAATGAAGGGTAGGTGAATCAACCGTATCTCATCCACCAGACGGTCTCGCAACATATACCAGTTCAGGGTTGGCCCACCCTCAACCATCATCCGTCGCACTCCATACTTCTGCCTGAGCAGGCGCATGAGGACAGGGAGATCAACCGCCTCTCTCCCGGCAATCTCCACACTCGCTCCCCGTTCACGGATGGCAGCCACCTTTTCCTTGGGAGCTTTCTCACTGACGGCGATCAGGGTGGGTGCATCCGGCTTCAGGACGTTGGAATCAAGAGGAATATCAGCCCTGCTGTTGGGAATAACCCGCAGCGGATTCTTGCCCTTCACTTTCCTGACCGTGAGGAAGGAGTTATCAATCTTGATGGTGTTCGAACCTACCATGATGGCATCCAGTTCAGCCCTGGTACTATGGAGAAGGACCTCGGTTTCAGGTGCCATATACTTCATCAGGATTTTGCTCGAAGCTCCTTTCTTCAAGGTGAGCTTCCCGTCCGCGGTGATCTCGGACATCATCAGGACGTGGGGGCGCCAGTCTGTGCTGTTCTTCTCCATTCTGCAAGATATATTAAATCAGGGACAGAATAAGATTTGGGTACGGGAAGAACGACCGCGCTGCGCGTTCCCGGCAGACTATGAACATTACCGCACTCCGCCCACGGTTCATTGCACACCTGGAACCTGTCGCCGATCTCTGCATCACCCTGGGATTGAGCCCCAACCAGATCTCCCTTCTCTCCCTCATCTTCGGCCTGGGGTGTGCAATCTCTTATATGGGGGGGGACTTCTTTTTAGGAAGTACTCTTCTCCTTATCTCAGCCATCCTCGATCTCATCGATGGGAGCGTCGCCCGGAAGAAAGGGATGCAGACAAAGTTCGGTGCGGTAGTTGATTGGATTATCGACAAGTATGTCGATTCCTTTGCTCTCCTCGGTATCGGGCTCTCAGGTCTCGCGGTGCTTACCCGATTCTTCGCTCTCTCCCCTCTTGCGGACTGGGGTATCGTTTCCCTCGCTATCATCGGGTCCATGATCAACACCTTTATCAAACCGGTGGTCTACGCAGAGGTCGGGTTTAAGGAACGGGTGGGTGGTAAGATCGAGGACCCCCTCGAGGGAATAGGATTCTTCGGGCGGCCGGAAACGATCCTTTTCCTGATAACCGGAGGACTCACTGGCTTTCTCTGGATCTCAGTGCTGGTGATTGCTATCTGCACCAACCTCTCGGCAATCGAGCGGATTGTGTATCTTTATAACAACCTGTAGCATAGAAGAGTATCCCATAGCGCCCCGTTACACCTGTACTTGAACAATTGCTGTATCTCAAACAGGAGCGTCTCACCATATCCATGTTGTTTCATTTTTTTACTCGAATACGCTCATGGTAACAGTCCAATCCGCCGGAGCCCTCTCGCCACATCGTCATGGTAGACCGTATATAAGTCGTTTGCCCAATCGCCAAGTGCCGGGATGACGGCGAAGAGTTGATACGCGAGCCCGATGAGAACGAAGAGCGCAAGGATCTCGGAGATCACATTATGGGCCCAGAAGAAACTCTCATATCCGTATTCCCCGTTACTCGCAAATTCGGGAAGGTACGGGAACCATTGCTCGGTATATGCCGCGATGACGAAGGTGTTCCGGACAATATTCAACCCATAGATAACCGGGGCTATCAAGAGTAAACCAATCACTTTCTGGCGCAGGGTGGATTCTACCCCGCCGATAACTCCTAGCATGATGGCGATGCTCTGGATGCCGGTGCAGGCAAGGATAATCTCTGTCCTGAGCCCATTCCTGGCGATAATATTCCAGGATGCCAGGACTGTGGGGAGCCGAAAGAGATCAAGCATCCACCGTGTCTGTCCCACCACCACACCAATGAGCCAGTCACCGAGAGGTGAAATGAATGCAAAGGGAGCATAGATCAGGCACGCGAAAGCCGCAGCACGGGAGAGGCTCATGACCGGTTCATCCCGGTGATAGAGCCTATCCCAGGTAATAATGAGAAACGGGACGGAGAGAAGGGCGAATAACGGGTAGATGAAATTATTCACCGAAAAGTAATAAGGGAGCTCGGCATAGAGAGCGCTGATGATGCTTGCCCAGCCCACCGCCGCAAGGATGTTATTATATCGAAACGGGACGAGTGAACCGATGAATGCGGCCGATGCGAGCAAAAGGAGGGCGTCCACCATCGTTAACATATCATTCGCGGGAGAAAAAAAGGATTTGGGATACTCCTTTCAGGAGCTGACCGATACTGGAGGTATGAATTCCTCACGCGAACCGGGGTTCGCGTACCAGAGGAGCATTAATCACCCCCGCTTACAGATAGTACTCCCCATGTTCTGCCCCAAATGCAAGAGCATGCTGATCTCCTCTGGTGGTCAGCTGAAATGTCGTAAGTGCGGCTACCTCAGGCCGACTGATGAGAATTCCATGCTCAGGCAGACAAAACTGGCTACGGAACGGAAGATCACGATTATCGAAGATCCTTCGATTGCCACGCTCCCCACCTGCCCCACCAAGTGTCCCAAGTGCAGCCACAACACAGCATTCTGGTGGCTTCGGCAGCTGCGTTCCGCAGACGAGAGTGAGGTCCGGTTCTATCGCTGCTGCAAATGCAACCATACCTGGCGGGAATATGACTAACTCATACCCATACTGATCACAATACCGATTTTTTACCCGAATAAAATGACGAATGTTCTCTCTCCCTACCAGGTGTAGTATTCAGTCTGACTCTATTGGTAAATAGCGTGCACCTCAGAAAACGACAGGCACCCACTAGGAGAATGTTCATTCATCAGATTGCGATATTTCAGGAAATGGGAGTATCAGGTTAAAAAAATCGTCATACCGGTGATACAGAGGATACCGATACCTCCATGAGGAATATAACGATAGACGAAATATTGGCGAATAGTATCCATCATGAATGCAATCATCCAGAAAATTCGGCAGGATTTACGACAGAATAGCGATGAAGCAACCAAACAGAGCTTCCAGCGGTTTTTCAAAGAAGGAGTTACCTGTTACGGTGTGAAGACCGGAGTTGTGGGTAAAATCGCTACATCCTACTGGAACGAGATACAAAACCTGGAAAAAGATGTC
>Ga0153916_10002507_pt1 | contig 13423 bp, 12 predicted proteins | sample Opewatmetagenome_FD_109642 | JGI IMG/M metagenome (GOLD analysis project Ga0153916, IMG submission 109642) | Freshwater wetland microbial communities from Ohio, USA - Open water 3 Core 3 Depth 4 metaG | ecosystem: Environmental > Aquatic > Freshwater > Wetlands | place: USA: Ohio, Lake Erie...
CGAGGCTGCCCGCATCAACGAAAGCGGCGGTCCATACCGGGGTCAGGACCGCTTTGAGGGGCGGAATAACCTTTGGGAGGACATGCGCCGCGCCGGTTTGGTTATCAAAGAAGAGCCATATACCCTGAATGTACCGCGCACACAACGCGGCGGCGAGATCGTTGAGCCTATGATCTCGACCCAATGGTTCGTCAGGATCCAACCCCTGGTCGAAGCCGCCCTTCAGGCTGTGCACGATGGGCGTATCCGCATCGTCCCCGAGCGCTTTACAAAGGTATATAACAACTGGCTGGAGAACATCCAGGATTGGTGCATCAGCCGCCAGTTGTGGTGGGGCCATCGCATACCCGTGTGGTATTGCGCAGACTGCGGAGAGATGACCGTGACGCGCGATGACCCCGATCGCTGCGCTCATTGTGGCAGCGAGCGCATCGAGCAGGACCCAGACGTGCTGGATACCTGGTTCTCTTCCGGATTATGGCCTTTCTCCACCCTGGGTTGGCCCGAAGACACCCAGGATTATCGTTATTTTTACCCGACCACCATGATGGAGACCGGCTATGACATCCTGTTCTTCTGGGTGGCGCGCATGATCATGATGGGCCTGGAGTTCACCGGGCAGATTCCCTTCTCCACGGTTTACTTGCACGGCTTGATCAGGGATGAAAATGGTCGCAAGATGAGCAAGACCTACGGGAATGTGATCGACCCTCTGACTGTAATGGATGAGCTGGGTACCGATGCGTTGCGCTTCACCCTGCTGGTTGGCTCAACCCCTGGTAACGATATGAACCTGAGCATCAAGCGGGTGGAAGCCAACCGAAATTTTGCCAATAAAATCTGGAATGCTGGCAGATTCGTGATCTCCACAATTCAATCCATAAAAGAAGGAGGGGCAGGGGATTTTGAGAAATACAGCAGTGAATTCCCCCCCTCCTCCCCGAACTCCTCTCCCCTGGAACATTGGACGCTCGCCGATCGTTGGATCTACGCCCGATTGGGGGCTTTGGTCCGTGACGTTGAGCGGCTGTTCCAGAGTTACCAGTACGGCGAGGCCGGCAGGCAAATCTACGAGTTTTTCTGGAATGAGTTTGCCGACTGGTATGTGGAGATTGCGAAATTACAGTTGTCGAAAGGGGGGAATTCTTCGGGCGAATTGGAAGCGGCAGCCGATCTTGACGCCCGCATATCTGACCTGATCACGGTGCAGCTATTGGCTCATGTGATGGATACCTGCCTGCGCTTGTTACACCCCTTCACACCCTTCATCACTGAGGAGCTCTGGGGGCATCTGAAGCGGGCCATTGCAGAATCCGCTCTCACTTACAACCTCACCTCCGAAGCCCTTATCATCGCCCCCTGGCCCGAGCCACGCACTGAAGAGGTGTGGGAGCAAGACGCCGTAGCCCAGTTTTCCCTGGTCCAGGATATCGTGCGCTCCATCCGCAACCTGAGGGCTGAGCGGAACGTAAAGCCAGGAAGGCGCATACCGGCACAGATTGTTGCGGGAGAGCAGGCAGTTGCACTCCAATCTCAGGCGAGCACGATCGCGGCGCTGGCTCAGCTTGACTGGAAAGCGTTGACCATCCAGAAGTCCACGTTGGTGCGCATGGAAGGTAACGTCGCCCTGGTGGTCAGCGGGGTCGAGATCTACCTGCCCCTGGCGGGTCTGGTCGATATGGAGGAAGAGCGCCTTCGACTGGAGAAGGAGCTGGCTGAAATGCAGAGCCAGGCGCAACGCCTGGAGCAGCTACTCGCTGGTCCATTCGCCCAAAAAGCTCCGCCTCCTGTGGTGCAGAAGGAGCGCGAAAAGCTGGCGGTTATCAAAGAGACGATGCAAAAGCTGGTTGGACAACTTAAATCGTTATCCTGATTGCCTGGATTATCGCCAGGCAATATGATGAGGAGAGCTAGAATAAAGGTGCAAGATGCGTAAACAAATAGGCGGATTAAATTTGGCTTTTGAAGATCGGGGCACAGGTCTACCACTGCTGTTTATCCACGGCTACCCATTGAGCCGGCGCATATGGGATCCACAATTGGAGGGCCTGGCAGACGTGGCGCGCTTGATTGCCCTCGATCTGCGCGGCCACGGCGACTCTGATGCTGTGCCAGGTCACTACAGCATGGACTTGCTGGCGGACGATTGTAAGGACTTGTTGGAAGCCCTTGGCCTCACCTCGCCGGTCGTGCTGTGCGGGCTTTCGATGGGGGGGTACGTGACTTTTGCGTTTTATCGCAAATACCCGGAGATGGTCGCCGCTCTGATCCTGGCAGCCACACGTTCTGGCGAGGATTCTCCCGAAGGCAAAGCTAACCGGGATAAGGCCGCCGACCTGGCGCGTAAGGGTGGCCCAAGCGCCATTGCTGAGAGCATGCTACCAAAGATGCTCTCGCCCAAATCATACGAAGAAAAACCGGAGTTGGTGCATCGTGTGTGGGAGATTATGGAAGGCACATCACCAGAAGGCATCCTGGGGGATTTGATGGGTATGAAGTCGCGACCCGATTCAACGCCTGGTTTAAAAAAGATCGAGAAGCTTACGTTGATCTTACACGGCAGCGACGACCAGCTTATCCCGCCGAGTGAAGCGATGGCCATGAGCGGAGCCATCCCAGGAGCCCGGCTGACGTTATTACCAGATGCCGGGCACCTGTTGAACATGGAACAACCCCAGCTTTTCAATGGCGCAGTCCGTGAATTCATACGGGAGTTACAAATATGAAATTTGGCGTGATATTTCCACAGACGGAGTTTGGCTCGGATCCCGAGGCAATCCGGGATTTTGCACAGGCTACAGAAGACCTGGGTTATGCCTTCATCAGTATCTACGATCACGTTTTAGGCGTCAACCCAGACCGGCCAGGGGGTTGGCAAGGGCAATATACATACCAATCAGCCTTCCTAGAGCCATTTGTACTGTATGGCTTCATGGCATCCGTTACCAGGCGGCTCACCCTGAGTACGGGCATCATGATTTTGCCTCAACGCCAGACCGCCCTGGTTGCCAAACAAGCAGCCACTCTGGATGTATTAAGCAACGGGCGGATGCGCCTGGGCGTCGGCCTGGGGTGGAACGGAATCGAGTACATATGTCTGAACGAGAACTTCCGTAACCGTGGTCGCCGCCTGGAGGAGCAAATCCAACTCCTGCGTTTGCTCTGGACCCAGCCGTTGGTCACTTTCAAAGGGCGCTGGCACGATATCCCCGATGCAGGCCTTAACCCATTGCCTGTCCAGCGCCCCATACCCATCTGGTTCGGGGGTCGCGCTGAACCAGCTTTGAGCCGCGCTGCCCGCTTAGGCGATGGTTGGATGTCCTCCTACCGCACTCCAGCAGAGGCTGAACCATCACTCAGGCGAATTTTGTCCTTCCTTGAGGAAGCCGGTCGGGTTCGAACTGAATTTGGCCTTGACATGAGGATCTATTATGGGGATGGAGACCCGGATGGATGGAAGCAGCACCTGAAAGGCTGGCAGGCATTGGGTGCGACCCATATCTCGTTTAATACGATGGGCGTTGGCTTTACCTCCCTCGAACAACATTTGTCCGCCATTAAGCGATTTGCCGGCGAGCTAGGTGTAGTATGAACAAGGAAGAACTTATCTCGGCATTGGAAGAGAGCCACGAGCGTATCCTGGAGACCATCGAAGGACTGAGTCCCGAGGCGATGCTCGAGCCTGGCGTGGTAGGTGAATGGTCAGTGAAGGATGTGCTCGCCCATCTCAGCCGTTGGGAAGCTGAGGTGGTCAAGCTGCTCTGGCAGGCGCACCAGGGGATTGCGCCGACCACTCTTCTCAATGAACAGGTCCCCGACGATGAGGTCAACGCCCGCTGGCACGAGGAAGATCAGGGGCGCCCTCTAGAACGCATCCTCGAAGATTTTCACGGGGTGCGAAACCAGACCATCCACCGCTTGGAATTTTTCACCGAGAAGGATCTGAGCGACCCAAAGCGCTATCCCTGGCTGGGTGGCCAGCCCTTATGGGAATGGGTGGCTGGCGATAGCTTTGAGCACGACTCTGAACACCTGGAGCAGATACGCCTCTGGCGCGAAAAGAGAGAAACCTGACTCAGACCGAATTTCATCTTCGGTCTGAGTCAGGCTCGATGATCAGGAAGCCTTCCTTGCTGCCGGTCAGGCTGGCTGGTAAGTCGCGATGATCACGCCAGTTGTCGTCGTCTTGGTGTCTACAAGGCGTAGGGCAGTGATTTCATCGCTATCGGCGAATAAGTGGCGCCCTGATCCCAAAACCAGCGGGTGGATCAGCAGGATGTACTCATCGATAAGGTTGCGCCGCATCAGTGACTGGACCAGCATGCCGCTACCGAGTATCAGGTAATCCTTGCCCGGTTGCCCCTTGAGCCTGGTGACGGCCTCCGCAGCGTCGCCTTTGAGTAGCGTGGAGTTTTGCCAGGGGAGCGGTTCCTTGAGCGTGGTTGACGCGACGTACTTCTGGGAGTTGTTGAGCACATCTGTGAAAGGATTGGGCTGCGGCATGCTTGGCCAGACGGAGAAGAAATCCTCGTACGTCCGGCGCCCAAAAAGCAGGTTAGCGCCTTTGCTCATTCCCTCGGCAGCCACGTTACCCATGACCGGATCGGAATAGGGTGCTGCCCAGCCGCCGTGCTGGAAGCCGCCGCGCCGGTCTTCGTCCGGTCGCCCTGGTGCTTGCATGACTCCATCAAGTGAGAGACTCAGGAATGCAACGACTTTACTCATTTGGGTAGCTCAGTATAGAGACCAATCTTATTGCCGGATGGGTCGGAGAAGATGGCAAACCAGCCCATGCCAGGGATCTCGGTCTTTGGGACGAACGTTTTGCCGCCCAGCTTTTCCACCTTCGCAAGTGAGCTATTGATATCATCGGTGCCGACGTACACGATTACCAGCCCAGCCGGGTTGGTCTCGTTGACCGGGTTGAAGCCGCCACCAACGCCATTGTGGGTATCAAAGGTGGCATAGTTCATCTCAGGCATCTGCTCGACATGCCAGCCGAACAAATCTGAATAGAACTTGCCGGAGGCTTCCCGGTCGACTGAGGATATTTCGATGTGGACGATAGAGTGTGTGGACATGGCTAAATCTCCTTTGGCTTGAAATAGAATTGATCAGGTAACGACCTCAATGATAGCACATGTGTTCTAGTGTCGTCAAGTGGTTTTATGTTAAAATGGGTTAATCTATTCTCATGAGGTGTGTCGATGCCGAAAAAAGAGATCATCAACACAAATAAAGCGCCCAAAGCAATTGGTCCCTATAGCGTTGCCAATCGTATCGGGAATCTGGTCTTTACCGCTGGACAAACAGGATTGGACCCAGTGACCAACGAGCTGGTCGCCGGTGGTATCCAGGCGGAAACACGCCAGGTACTCACCAATATAAAGAATGTCCTGGCGGCTTCTGGTTCTTCTCTGGAGCAGGTGGTCAAGACGACCGTATTCCTGCGCGATATAGGTGACTTTGCCCAAATGAACGCCGTGTATGCTGAGTTTTTCCCTCAAAATCATCCAGCGCGAACCACGGTGCAGGTCGTAGCTGTGCCTCGTGGCGGCGCCGTCGAAATCGAGGTCGTGGCGGTTGTCAACGATTAAAGGCGAGCTGATCCTGCTCGTCGACGACGAACCGGACATCATCCAGCTGGCGCAATTATATCTAAAAATGGAAGGCTTTCGCATCCATTTACACGTCCAGCCTATTCGCCACAGACTAACCATTATTGAAACATGCCGCTCGTAACGGTTGTCGTCCCATGTTACAATGAGCAGGAAACGATCGGACTGCTCTTGCAGGCCATTTATGCACAATCCTTTCCTCTGGCTGAATTGGAGGTGGTGATTGCTGATGGTCTATCCACAGATCAGACCCGCCAGCAAATCCAAAATTTTCAGCGTAAACATCATGACCTGGTGGTGCGGGTAGTCGATAACGTCCGGCGTACAATACCTTCCGGATTGAATGCAGCCATACGCGCTGCAGAGGGCCAGATCATCATTCGGCTCGACGCACACTCTATCCCTTATCCAGATTACATCGCTCAGTGTGAGGCTGCTCTGCGGTCTGGCTGTGGAGATAATGTGGGCGGATTATGGGAAATCTTACCCGGTAGCAAAAATTGGTTGGCTAAGTCTATCGCAGTCGCTGCCGCGCTTCCGCTGGGCGCTGGCGATGCGCGCTACCGGATTGGGGGCGCGGCACAGGCAGTCGATACGGTGCCATTTGGGGCTTTCTATCGTTCATTGGTTGAACGGATTGGCTATTTCGATGAGACGCTTTTAACCAATGAGGATTACGAATTCAATGTCCGCATTCGCAGGTCTGGTGGTAGAGTGTGGATGGATCCGATGATCCGTAGCAAATATTTTGCTCGCTCAACATTGGGTGCTTTATGGAGGCAATACTGGCGTTATGGGTTTTGGAAAGCGCAAATGCTCAGGCGTTACCCGTCAACTCTACGATGGAGACAGGCTATCCCGCCTGTATTAGTGCTCAGCCTGTTTCTGTTTAGCGTCGCCGCGCTCTGGCTTCCTGTCTTCCGCTGGCTTTTGGTTTCAGAAGTCATGATCTACTGTCTGGCCGTTATCATCGCCGGCTTTCAGGGAGCAGTAAAAGACCGCTTTTGGCCTCACCTTGTGGGCATTCCCCTGGCCCTTTGGGTGATGCACCTGGCTTGGGGTGGGGGCATGCTTTTTGGCGGAATTCGGCATGAATAGACCGGGTTATTTGCAAAAATCTCATCCCTGGCGGCTGCGGCTTCAAGAACGGCGTACATTACTGTTTGTCGGCGATCTATTGGTTGCTGCGCTCAGCCTGGGTTTAGCCCTGTATTTTTGGTTCAGTGGCGATCGCTTTCCTACCTCGCTCATCGAATTCATACAAAGGCGTGTGCCGGTCTGGTATTTTTTATTACCGGTGATATGGGTAATCTTGCTGGTGGAAATCCACGATGTGCACCGGGCGGGAAACTGGAGGGCTACGATCAGTGGTGTGGCTTCGGCAACATTATTGGGGTTTGGTTTGTACCTTTTGCTCTATTTTTACTACATCAACCCGCCCAACCAGTTGCTACCCCGCCGGGGTGTCGCCGGATTTTTTGTGACCGCCCCGCTGCTGACTTTAGCCTGGCGTGCGGCATATATCCGTATTTTTACTGATCCACAGTTTATGCGGCGGGTCCTATTGGTTGGAGGAGGTAAAGCAGGGCAAGCCTTGCTGCGGGTCACCAACGACCTTTGGCCTCCACCATTTTATCTGGTTGGCATTGTGGATGACGACGAATGTAAAATAGGTACTCTGATCGAAAATTATACTGTCTTGGGGACAAGCGAAAAGTTATTGGACCTGGTTGAGGACAACCATATATCAGATATCATTGTCGCGATTAACAGTGAGCTAAAATCGGGTATGTTCCAGGCCTTGCTTGAAGCCCAGGAGCGCGGCGTAGAGATCATCCGCATGCCTCGGGCTTATGAGGAGCTCCTTGGCAGGGTGCCGATTCGCTTGCTGGAAGCTGATTGGATTCTGCGCTCGTTTGTCGACGAAAATAAGGTCAGCGGTTTCTACGAGCTGGCAAAACGTTTGGTAGATATCGCTGGAGGCTTAATTGGGATACTCATATTAATCGTGGTGCTTCCTTTTGTGACGTTGGCGATCTGGCTGGACGATGGTCTCCCCATATTTTATAGGCAATTGAGGGTAGGTAAAGGTTCCCAGCCTTATATTATCCTCAAATTGCGAACCATGCGAAGAGACGCCGAAGTTGACGGGAATCCACAGTGGGCTCGAGAGGATGACGCTCGCGCCACACGTGCAGGACGATTCTTGCGCAGAACTCATCTGGATGAGTTACCCCAATTCATCAACGTCCTGCGTGGTGAGATGAGCCTGATTGGCCCTCGCGCCGAGCGACCTGAATTAATGGGCCTCTTCCAGAGGTCGGTGCCATTTTATCGGGCTCGTCTGTTGGTCAAGCCAGGCATCACGGGGTGGGCTCAGGTCAATTTTGGATATGCTTCTACAATTGAGGAGACTACAATAAAGTTGGAATACGACTTGTACTATATTAAACATCGCAGCTTGCTCCTGGATTCCATTATAATTTTACGGACACCAGCGACGGTATTGGGATTACGAGGAAGATAAAATGGCCGATCAGTTAATTTCTCCCAATGGTGCACATCGTCGGGCCAGCAAGGTTCGTTTTCCTGGTTTGAGAACGAAGCTTACCTCCCAATGGTTGCTCGTAATCGGTGACATATTCTTGATTGGTGTGGCTGTGTTAGGCAGCTTTGGGCTCCGTTTGGAGTTTGGCTCTCGCTTCATCTTCTATCTCCCCCAAACATGGCGCATGATGGCACTGGCCTTGATGATTAAACCGGTGGTTTACCTAATTTTTGGTATGTATCGTCACCTTTGGGTGTATGCAGGCGTGAAGGAGATGCGCCTGGTTGTCCTTTCTGTGTCGACTGCTTCCGTTCTACTTTCAGTGGCTGTCATCGCCATGATCGCCATCCAGATCCGACTGGATGATTACATCGGTTTTCCACGCGCTGTGTTGGTGATCGATTGGTTGCTCTCTTTGTTTTTGGTTGGCGGTTTGCGTTTCGCCTTCCGTGCTCTGGCTGAAGTTCGCGTCAATTCGGGGGATTCAAATGGTCATGTCCGCCATGTGCTGGTTGTGGGCGCAGGCGACGCCGGGGCGCTGGTGGTGCGTGAGATGCAGAAGAATCCCCAGTTAAACTTCAAGCCAGTATGTTTTTTGGATGATGACGCCAACAAGCAAGGGCAACAAATCCACGGAGTTTCTGTCGTAGGTAAATTGGATGACCTGGCCCGCACGATGAAACAGCGCCACATCGATGAGGTGGTCATCGCTATCCCCAGCGCGCCCGGCAGTGTCATCCGGCAGGTTGCGGATGTCTGCCGCTTGAAGGGCATCCCCTTTCGTACGATGCCTGGTATCTACGAGCTGATTGGCGGTACTGTCAGCGTGAGCCGCCTGCGTGAGGTTGAAATCACTGACTTGTTGCGACGGGAGCCCACGCGCATCGACGAGCAAATCATCGGCTCAAGCCTGGGGGGACGGAGGGTTATGGTCACTGGCGCTGGTGGCTCTATCGGGCGCGAGCTGTGTCTGCAAGTCGCCCGATGGGGTCCTGCTTCCCTTATATTGCTTGGTCACGGCGAGAATAGCGTTTTTGAAACGCTGGTCGAATTGGAAGAGAATTTCCCATCCTTGCCACTTCACCCGATTATTGCCGACGTGCGTGATATCGACCGGCTCATGGTTGTCTTTGACGACCTTCACCCCCAGGTGGTATTCCACGCGGCTGCGCATAAGCACGTTCCCCTCATGGAGGTTAATGTAGAGGAGGCGGTCACGAACAACGTCTTGGGGACGCGTAACGTCGTGGAGGCCGCGTTGAACAGTGGCGTTGAGCGGTTGGTAATGATCTCCACAGATAAAGCCATCCGCCCAACCAGCGTTATGGGGGCTACGAAACGCATGGCAGAGCTGGTCGTCCTGGATGCAGCCAATCGCTCAGGGCAAGCTTTTTCGGTGGTGCGCTTTGGCAATGTATTGGGCAGCCGGGGCAGAGTGATCCCCAAATTCAAACGCCAGATTGCCCGCGGTGGTCCGGTAACGATAACCCATCCGGATATGGAACGTTACTTCATGACCATCCCCGAGGCAGTTCATCTTGTCCTGCAAGCGGCCGCCATGGGTCAAGGCGGCGAAGCCTTTGTGCTCAATATGGGCCAGCAGGTGCGCATCCTTGAGTTGGCCGAGGATTTGATACGCCTCTCCGGGCTGGAACCCTATAAAGATATTGAAATCGTGTTCACGGGTATTCGTCCCGGGGAAAAGCTTAGTGAGACCTTGTGGGACCAATGGGCTCAATATGAGCCAACCCCTCATCCAGATATCGTCTTGCTCAAGGAGCAGGATATCTTAAGTGGACAAACTCTGCGAGAGACGGTTACCGATCTGCTTCAACTGGCGCGCGAAGGCGATGCATCTGAGATAGTCCATCTCCTGGACGAATCGATCCCTGGGGCAGCAGTGCGCAGCATGCCACCGCCCGACATGACCGCCATCGTCTGAGTCTGATTGATCATGCCTGAAATATCAGCCTCAGCATGGGAGGGATTTCTGGCTGCCTTCCCAGACGCCCACATTCTACAGACTGCCAGTTGGGGGGAGCTAAAAGCCTCATTTGGATGGGGCGTAGCCCATTTGATTGCTCCGGCTAATGCAGCTTGTGGGGCCCAGGTGCTTTTTCGCCGATTGCCTCTCGGTTTTTCCATTGCTTACCTGCCAAAAGGTCCTGTAGGTCAGGGATGGGACACCCTTTGGCCTGAGATCGATTCCCTCTGCCGGCGCCGGAGGGCGATTTTCTTAAAAGTCGAACCTGACTGTTGGGATATAGAGCCGCAGATGCCACCGCCGAACAAAGTGCCTGTTGGCTTCAGACCCAGCCTGCAAGCGATCCAACCACCCCGCACGCTCGTTGTGAGCCTTGTGGGCAAAGAAGCGGAGCTTTTGGAGCGCATGAAACAGAAGACCCGTTATAACATACGCCTGGCTTTGAAAAAAGGCGTGGTTGTTGGGCTTATCAACGATGTGGAGTTGTTCTACCGATTGATGCAGGCAACCGGAGAGCGCGATCAATTCGGCGTGCACAGCCTGGCATACTACGAGAAGGTTTACAGTCTCTTTCACCCGCGTGGCGAATGTGAGATGCTGCTTGCAGAATTTCACGGAGAGCCCTTGGCTGCGCTGATGGTATTCGCCCGCGGGCGACGCGCCTGGTATTTTTATGGCGCATCGGCCGATGCCCACCGAGAGCGTATGCCCTCGTACCTGCTACAATGGGAGGCCTTGCGTTGGGCGCGTGCACACGGCTGCGAAGAATATGATTTATGGGGTGTGCCGGACTTTGAGGAAGATATCTTAGAAGCAAATTTTACTTCTCGTTCGGATGGCTTGTGGGGAGTATACAGGTTCAAACGCGGCTTTGGTGGCGAGCTGCGCCGCTCTGCCGGCCCTTGGGATCGGGTTTATCATCCCGCTATGTATCGCTTATATTCTTTGCTGCTCAGGTACCTGGGGGAGAGGGAGTCCGGTCATTGATGCCTCAAACCCTCGAACACAGGACCTGGAACAGGATAATCGCTTCATTTCCGGATCCCCATTTGCTCCAAACCCGGGAATGGGGACAGTTCAAGGCCCAATTTGGGTGGAAGCCATTCTACGTGCTGTGGCCCAACACAGGGGAGAAGGCTGTTGTGAATGCAGATGCAGCCGTCCTAGCTTCGTCCCAGGAAGCAGTAGAGGCCGCCGCGCTGGTATTGCAGCGTACGATTCCAATCCGGGGCTTTGCCGCGGTTTTACGGATATTGTATGCGCCCAAAGGTCCGCTCTTGCGCGATTGGGGTAATGCTTCGTTGCGCCAGCGCGTGTTCTCGGATTTGCGCGATCTGGGGCGGCAGCAAGGGGCTATCTTCATCAAGATAGACCCCGACGTGCGCCTGGGGGTAGGGCTTCCAGGGATGGATAATACCAGGGTCGATTGTCCGGGCGAGCAAGTGGTGGGCGACCTTAAAGCGCGCGGATGGGTGTTTTCGGATGAGCAGATCCAATTCCGAAACACGGTCGTGCTGGACCTGACGCTGTCAGAAGAGATGCTATTCGCGCGTATGAAGCAAAAGATGCGTTACAACATCCGCCTGGCACAGCGTAAAGGTGTGACCGTGCGTACCGGCGGGCTGGACGACCTGCCCTCTTTGTATCGTATGTATGCCGAAACATCGGTGCGAGATGGGTTTGTCATCCGTGATGAGGGTTATTATCGCTTGCTCTGGGAGACTTACCTGACCGACCAGCCCTCGGTCGCCACAGACGATCGACCTTACGCCCAGGCCTTGATTGCCGAGGTATCTGGCGAAGCAGTGGCTGCACTGTTCGTATTCATTTTTGCTGGGAAAGCCTGGTATCTATTTGGCATGTCACGGGATGCCCACCGCGAGAAGATGCCGAACCACCTGCTCCAATGGGAAGCCATACGCCAGGCCAAGGCGGCTGGTTGCCGCATCTATGATTTGTGGGGTGCGCCCGATGAGTTCGTTGAAAGCGATCCACTGTGGGGGGTGTATCGCTTTAAAGAGGGCCTGGGTGGCGAGCTGGTACGCCACCTGGGCGCCTGGGATCTGCCCTTGCGGCCGATTTATTATCGCCTCTATACCCAGACTTTGCCACGCGTCCTCGATCTAATGCGCTCTCGAGGCAGAGCCCATACCCGGCGGTCATTAGGAGTGTAAAGCCATGATAACCCTACCACGCTTGAAATTTGCCAACCTGCCAACTCCGATCCATCCGTTGCCGCGCCTGGCGGCTGCGTTGGGCGGGCCCCGCCTGCTGGTTAAGCGGGACGACCAGACGGGTTTGGCGTTCGGTGGGAATAAGACCCGCAAGCTGGAGCTTCTGGTGGCAGAGGCGCAGGCCAACGCGGCGCGCACGCTGGTAACTGCTGGCGCAGTGCAATCTAACCACTGCCGACAGACAGCTGCCGCCGCGGCTCGTTTTGGATTGGATTGTATCCTTGTGCTTTCAGGTCAGGAGCCATCGATCGCTTCTGGTAACCTGCTGTTGGACCGGTTGTTCGGCGCTGAGCTGGTCTATGTTCAACGAGCAGAGCGCGATCAGCGCCTCAAAGAGACCTTCCAAGATGCCTGGGACAAAGGGCGCAGGCCGTACCTGGTGCCGTACGGCGGATCCAGCCCAACCGGGGCTGCCGCCTACGCCCTGGCAGTAGAAGAGCTAATGGAGCAGTGCCGGCAAAGTAAGGAGGAGGGCTGCCCGCCTGATTGGATCGTCTTCCCATCCTCATCGGGAGGCACGCAGGCCGGGCTTGTCCTGGGATCGCGCTTATATGGCTACTCTGGGAATGTTTTGGGGATCAGTGTGGACGAGCCGGGTGATGTGCTCAAAACCAGGATTGCAGCGTTGGCTGGGGCGACGGCTGATTTGCTCGGTGAGTGCCTCACGTTTTCGCCGTATGAGGTCCTTGTCGAAGATAGCTACCTGGGGGGCGGCTATGGAGTCCTCGGAGAGCCAGAGCGCGAGGCCATCCGTCTATTCGCGCGGCACGAGGGTTTGTTGCTCGACCCAGTGTATACCGGCCGTGCTGCCGCCGGACTCATCGACTTGATCCGCAAAGGCTTTTTCTCACGCGGCGATACAGTGCTCTTCTGGCACACAGGCGGCACTCCTGCCCTGTTCGCAGATCAATATAGAGACCTGGTTTAATCCGGTACTGGGGGAGTTCGCTATACCCCGAATCTTCTTTTAATCGATGCCCTGAAAGAAAGCCGGCGAATTTCATTCCCAGCGTTCTGAGCTGATACCTGGTCAGCGTTA
>Ga0153916_10002508_pt1 | contig 13421 bp, 8 predicted proteins | sample Opewatmetagenome_FD_109642 | JGI IMG/M metagenome (GOLD analysis project Ga0153916, IMG submission 109642) | Freshwater wetland microbial communities from Ohio, USA - Open water 3 Core 3 Depth 4 metaG | ecosystem: Environmental > Aquatic > Freshwater > Wetlands | place: USA: Ohio, Lake Erie, Old...
CTATGCGGTAGGTTTCATCTTTAAACCGTGACTTTACTTCTCGCGGGTCGCCTTTCTCAACAACTTTTGCTTCAACGTTAACCCGTTTCATGCCATCCTGCAAATCTTTGATTGCAACCATTACTAATCACTTCCAAACTTCTAACTGTGCTAACATTTCCAAAAGGTAACTTCAAGCCATATAAATCTTGCTAACATGCTACCAAAACGAGAAAACTCTTAAAAAACAGGGATGGATGCCCTTGCTAAGCAACGCCAACAACGAAGAATATCAGTACTAAGACCGTTACAATTATGCTGACCGCTGAAATAGCTGCACGCTTAGGTGCTGACAGTTCTGGTATCAGTGCGGCAAGTATAAGGCTGGCAAGGGCTCCTAGCCACACGTATGATAGTACGAACATTCCTGCAGTTACCAAATTGAAAGTTGATGATAATGCGCCAATGTTGGCTACTGCGGCTTGCGAATCTGCAAATAATGTGCCTGCTGCTTGCGATGAATAAAATGTTGTGCCCCATGGAGTTAAGCCAACTCCAGGTAATAGGTCAAAGGTGTAATAGAGCGCTGGCAGCGTGAGCGTTGCTACTATGTTTACTAAAGCTCGGATAACCAAGACTAAGAGTGCAAAGCCTGTAGCGATGAAAAGCGGCTTCCAGTTAATGTTGGTTTTCATCAATTTAAGCAATAGGTAGATCAACCCTGTTATAAGGAACCAGCTGAAGAGGATTTGCAGTGAAAATCTCTGCAGGAAATTCAATAGCACTCCATTGGTGTCCTGCTGGATGGGTGTTTGGTATTGACCGCGGAAGAACAAAGCGCCGACACGGATAGTAATATTAGAGGTTTCAGGATAATTAGCGCCTAGGGTTAAAGACGTGATGTTTGTCCACGATGGTGAACCGGCAGTTGTCCAACCAGATGCGCTTTTGCCTACTGGAATGGTGAGGTTGCTCCATTGGCCGCTTGCTAAATTTGATAGCGATGATGTTAAATCATATTGGAAGTAGTTTGTGTCACTAAGTGAATATAGCGTTAAAGTGGCATTTTTGGGTGCAGTTTGAGGTTCCATCATCTTCACTGTAATCGAAAGATTTTGGAAGCCGACTTCACTGCAATCAGCGCTAGATGTTACAATTGAACCATCATTTGAGTTTCTTGAAAACATGTTTGTCAAAGCAGCTTGGACGTTATTTGTGTTTACGCCGCTAATTTGTAGGCTGTTGTTACCGAAGAGGTTGGGGTAATACCCGTATGCAGTGTAAATCGTGTAGTTGAAGTAGTCATTGAAGTTGTTAGTTATATTAACATTTGAATCACTTATCCAGTACCCTGAAGAAGCGTTTGTGTAGTCCGATAGATATGTGATTTGAGGTTGGGTTTGTTCGGTGTAAGTTTGTGAGAACTGGATATACTCAAATCCAATTTGCAGTCCGATGAATAAGACTACAACTATTATTGCTCCAAGGTATTTGGGGTTCTCAATAATTCGTTTGAATGCCTTGCGTGGCGAATAAAGAACTTGGAGTAAATCAGTTCCAATCAAAGTCAAAGCTCCCTTGCTATGTCACAGTCCTTCGGGATTTATTTAAGTATTTACTACATTCCAAGCTTGAGTCGTCGGTAAGTTGTATAATCCACATACTCAATGAACGGGTTCTCAGCTTGGAACTTTACATTAATTTTCTGGCGACTGCGTTTATCAAGAAGCTGACCTGTGGTTCTTAGCAAATAAGCGTCGCTTCCAGCGCCGGAACCGTAACTAGCAACTAAAATACGCTCATTAGGCTTTGCAACATCTAAAACTGCAGCCAAACCTAATGGCGAACAACCAGAATATGTGTTACCAAACTTGTTAATTTGAATAGCAGGCAAAAACTGATCATCTTTAAACCCAAGCTCACGAGCAATACGCACTGGAAATGTCGGGTTGGGCTGATGCGGCACAAAATAGTTCAAGTCTGACGCTTTTACGTTTAAGCGCTCCATAAGTTTAGATGCCGACTTACGCACATGCTTGAAATAGGCTGGATCACCTGTGAATCTTCCACCATGCATTGGATAAGTTTCCCCATCTCGTCGCCAAAAATCAGGCGTATCAGAAGTGCAAGAGTACCACCCTTCCACTTCAGCAATAACGTCCTGTTTGCCAAAAACGAAAGCTGCACCGCCATAACCAACAAACATATCCAGCTCGCCACCCGGACAACCTCGTGGGGCTGATTGAGAGTTATCTGCGCCAATAACCATAGCGTACTTTATTCCCGACCGTGGATAACTGACTAGAGCAGAGGCGTCTTTGAACATGCTTGAAGCCGCTTTGCAAGCAAACTCCGTATCAACTGCGTCAACGCTTTGCACATCACCATCTTCCTCTCCGAGTCTCAGAACTTGAGCAACCTTCGAAGCAATTGGCTTAACAGCATATGGATTGGACTCGGAGCCAACGTAAACTTTCCCAACCAAGCTACTGTCCAGTCCTGAATGGATAAGCGCAAGTTTTCCTGCCTCAACCGCTGCTGTGACCGCGTCTTCGTCGATAAAGGGAACGGAGCGTTCAAGCCCTGCTTCTTTTATGCGGAAGCGTGAAGTGTAAACACCGTAGCCTACAATACCTGGCAGCTCGTAGTCTTTGCTTGACTGAACTGTTTTGTATTCTTGGTGTGGGTAGTATTCATCGGCTAATGTGAAAGCTAAAGAAATCGTTGGGATAACGTCACTTTTGTTAACTGAATAGCGCCTTCGGAATCGGGGAATGACTTCTCTTCCTTCAAGGCTTGCAAGGTCCACGTCCTTGCCGTCTGCTATCAACTGATCTGTTATTCTTCCGGGTACACGGATTTTTCCGTTGTGGAACGAGACGATGCCGTAGACGAAGTTTGAGAGTTTCGTGAACTTGTTTGTCGGTTCATTGATAAATGTGCATAACTCAAGTTTTCCCTTGTCGTAAAAGAGGTCTATGCTGCCCATTTTTCCATAGCTTTTTCTGCCGCAGTTACTACAGTAGTCCCTAACCTCAAAATACTCTTTGCCGCAGCACTGGCAGCGACTGGCTTTGAGCCTGTCACCCAAATAAGAAACACGACGCTCAATAGGTTCACTGCTCACCTTGTTTGCCTCCTAAAACGGTTGCGTATGCTTTAGTTCCAAAACCTTCATATTCCAAAACACAACCGTGCTCAAGTGAACCATTACTAAGACTAATTTGCCTCTCGCCCGCTTCCCCTCTCAGTTGGCGGAAAACTTCAAAAATCTGTGCTCCACCAGTCGCGCCCAATGGGTTGCCATCTGCTTTTAAGCCTCCATCCGTGTTAACGAACAGTTGCTTACCATTTATTTGGTAGCTGCGTTGATTGCTTTGCAAGCCATCATGTATACTTTTCCAAGCGGTTCCTGGTTCGCAGAAGCCTAAATCTTCAAGCGAAACCAACTCCATAACAGTAGATTGGTCGTATACTTCCAGCAACTGCAAGTCTGAGAGAACCACCTTTGCCACTTGAGAAACGTTTTTCATAGCAAGTTCAGCTGCCACAAATCGTGATAAATCTTTTCTCGTCGTATAGCTAAGGTAATCTGTTGCAGACGCGCAGCCTAAAATGTAAATGGGTTTATCCGTCATCTTCTTAGCTACATTTTCGCTTGTGAGAATAAGTGACGTTGCACCATCAGACACGGGAGCGAAATCGAACAATCCCAGCGGCTTGTGTGCCATTTTCCTTGCTTTTAGGACTTGATCGACAGTTATTTTTTTCTGGTATTGAGCATACTTGTTTTTGGTGGCGTTCGCGTGGTTTTTAACCGAAATCTCAGCTAAAGCCAAATTCAGCTTGTCAAGGTTTTCGCCACTGATATTATGCTTTTTGATGTATGCACGTAACATGAGTTCATGGTTTGATTCTGGGGTTCCCCCAGCAAAGTAGCTCCAAGGGTCGTCTAGAAGCATAAGATCGTCGCGAATTTTGTCCCAACGGTCAGTCATTTTCTCAATGCCACCGACTAGAACCTTGTTATAAACTCCTGCCTGAATTGCATGACAAGCTGTCATTAACGCCGCACTGAAGGAACGTGTAACCTCCATGGGCACGTGAAGTTCTGTTAGTTCTGAGAGGAAACCTTCCTCAAGGCCTAGTTTGTTGGTGATGGGGAGAAAACAGTCAGACATGTAGCACGCCTCAAGGTCTTTGCGTTCCATGTCACATTCGTTTGAAGCGGCAAGCCAAGCTTCCTCGATCAGTTTTTCAGGTTCTTTGCCGTAGTATTCTCCAAACTTGGTGCGGCCAACAGCAACGATCGCTGGGCGGTTTTGCATACTGGGGTCTTCCTTTTTTATAGCATTACACCTTTTCTTAAACGACTATTAAGTGTTTGCCATATTTGCACAGGATATGAGATTAACATTATACGGACAATGGAAATACGATATGACGCTAACAGAGAAAAAGTCAAGTAGACTTCACAGAGAATTTACGTTCTTTTACTCGTGTGAATATTGATAGGAATGGGAAGATAACTATGCCTCGTCGTTAAGGTGGAAATAGCTGTTGCGATGAATACAAAAAAAGAAAGGGCAATAGAATTTACTTGTTTTAGAGAACTTCATGGTTAATTTCGTTTTTTGCTAGCTGGAGTTTTGTTTTTTCTATTAAATCTTGAAGCTTTTTGCTTAGTTCAACAGGAAAAGTTGGAGCATTCGTGAATGCTTTGTATTGTTCTGGAAGCTTCGATAAGTTCTCAGTAGTTTTAGCTCTAATTTCATTGAGGGATGGGAGATTCCGTAGCAGTTTGCCTTTCTCCATTACCCTGATAAGCAATGGTTCATCATTCACATGTTCATCTGCCAGGGCAATCACATCTCGCTCGTAATTGCCATCGGTCTTCTTGAAACGATAAACTTGCTTCCTGCCGGGTAAAGTCATTTTGTCTTTGCTAAGCTTCATTATAGGTGAGAACCTGCCGTTTGCGGCTTGAGTTTCAGAGAGCTTGTAGATTACGTCGAGATATGGTCTGTCGGCCGAAGTCCCCATTTTTGTTCCGACGCCGAACGAGTCGATCCGAGCCCCCGAGTTGAGTAGTTCGGTGATTTTATATTCGTCTAAGTCGCCGCTGGCAAAAATTTTAACGTAATCTAAACCTTGGTCGTCGAGGATTTTTCTAACTTTCTTGCTCGTTTCCGCCAAGTTACCGCTGTCTAGGCGGACTCCGCTGAGTCTTTCGCCTCTTGCTTCCATTTCTTTAGCTACTACAGCGGCTTTTTCTGCTCCTGCAATGTCATCGTATGTGTCAATGAGAAGGGTGGAGTTGTTGGGGAAGGTTTTTACGAAGGCGCGAAAGGCGTCGATTTCTTTTGGATAGGACATTATGAAAGAGTGTGCCATAGTTCCGAAAACTGGGATGCCATACACCATGCCTGCTAAGACGTTGCTTGTTCCTTGGCAACCTGCAATATAGCTTGCGCGTGCGACTTTCATGCCAGCGTCAACGCCTGGTTCGCGTCTTAAACCGAATTCTATGACGGATTTTCCTTTGGATGCGTGGATGACGCGGCTGGTTTTGGTAGCTATCATGGTTTGCAGGTTAATTGTGTTTAAGAGGAATGTTTCTATAAGCTGTGCCTCGATTATGGGCGCGGTTACGCGAATGAGGGGTTCGTTTGGGAAGGTCACTGTACCTTCTGGTACAGCCCAGACATCGCCTGTGAACTTGAAATCCCGTAGATAGCTGAGGAAGTCTCGGCTGAGGCCCTGCTTTTGTAGGTAATCCAGGTGTTCTTCAGTGAATTTCACGGTTTGCAGATATTCTACGGCTTGCTCTAAACCTGCGAAAAGGAAGTATGAGCGGTTTTCGGGTAAACGCCTGATGAAGAGGTCGAAGGTGGCGAGTTGGAAGTTTTTGTTGTCGAAGTAACTGGCGCACATTGTGAGTTCATAGTAATCGGTGAACAGACTCATGTTTTCCTCTTTTTGGCAGGCAAGAAAATCTTTCATGCGTTAACAGTAAAGGCATAATAGATTTAATTGTTTCTAGCTTGCTTCTAAGTCGCTTGACACTCATTTTTGCTGTTCTAAGAAGCAAAAGAACAGGAAGAAGATACTGAAACAGCGGATGGCCACATCCTAAAAAGCAATCCTTCAATATTGGCTTGCAGTTGAAATTCCAATAGTGGGGACAGGCAGACTCACTCTAGAGGAGTTAATTAACAGTATGTAGCTCTAATAAAACAAAGTAAATCTTATCCTTCTTAGCACTATATAGATAACTGGTGAGTATATGAATCCTACAGAAGATTGGTGGGCAACTCCAAAAAGAAGACTAAGCGAGATTCCAAAAATCATAACATTAGATAATAAAATTGACTATTTCTGCGAACGAATTAATGGCTGGAAAATTGATATTGCCGACCATCTAATTAACGGAAAGATAATTCAAATTGAAAACGGTTTTTTCCAAATGCCGGGAGAACCACAAGCGGACTATGCAACGTTAGATATCATATTAAGCTATTTTGAAATGATTGCAAAATACTCTGATGGCTATGTTGGAGAAGAATCTGCGGAATATTTCAAAAAAGGGATTCGTATGGTTTTTCCGAATGCAAGTCAAATTGAAGAAAAAGAGCTCAAGTCGCTATTGGATGATTTATTAAGTATTTTATATGGTGGGGCACGTTGCGGAGCTTATCATGCTGGATTTCCAGATTCTAATATCTTATTAGCGCATGGAGAAACCGAGCCAATAGTATTTCATGCTAACAGGCGAGTGACCATAAACCCACAGAAACTAGTTCTAGAGATTCGTAAGCATTTTAATGATTACATCAAGCAACTGAAGGACACCAAAAACACAACTTTAAGAAAAAATTTTGAAAGAAGATTTGACATGGATACTTCAACGGGTAAAAAAAGGTATCAAAAAACATCGCAAAAGGATATTCGATTTTCTAATGTCCACTCTGCAGAGACGATTAGTTAAATAACTAACTAGCTCAATATCTATTAATAAGAACGGTTTTTTAGCCCACAAACTAAGTAGAATTATTGAATATTTTATACCAATTAGCAGATGTGTAATGTGTCGTGTCGACTTGACAGATTCCCGTATTCTCTTACCTCTTACACTGCAGACTATGTTAATGGAGATGATTGCTCCAAATATTGGACTTACAGACTGATATTTCGAGAATACAGTAACTAAACTTGAAACTGCAAATCTGCGAACTTATAAGAACAAACTGTTCTGACAAGTAGATTTAAAAGCAATTAGAGTCAAGAAGGATTGACTCTCTATGCTGCTATACCCGATTAAGCACGTTTTTAGGAATTGGAAGCTTTTTGTTGCGCTCTTAATCGGTGTAACGCTTGCGGCAACCTTTTTCGCGGGCATAGGTGTAAAGGCTAATTTAGCGGGTGAACAGGCACTTGACAAACGACTCAGCACGTTGTTGACTGATATGGAGTTTCAGGCGAGTCTGAACTCTACCAATCTTCCTCTCGCTTACCAAAACATTACAGGTATAGATGGGGTAAAGAATGTTGATATGGTTGCTCGATTCCCTGCTAATCCTGTAAGTTTACAAAGCGATAACTATACCAGTGTATTGTATCCTCAGATGGCTTCTTTCCCCAACACTTCAAGTATATATGATGAATGGCTAAACAAACCGGACAGTGAAATTCTGGAAAACCAAACTTTCCTTATTGCAGGCACGCAGCTTGCAGACAAAGTGAAAATTGGTGATAACATTACAACGATGGTTCAGTTTCCAACCCCAAAGTACTACAACACAACCACTTTTTATGTCAACTTGACAGTTGCTGGTTTTGCTGAATTAACTGATGCTGGATACGCTCTCGTGTCAGGCAATAACTTCTATCGTTCGGTGGCGCCAGTACCAGCTGGTTACCAAGGGAGTGTGTACACTGGTTGGAGGGGTGATTTGATGATTGTTAGTTGGGAAAATACGCTTGAGAGACTTTGGGCTGCTACTCCGGCCACTAGTACCATTAGTGTGACGTTTTCAATAAATGTCAATCGGGACAAATTGATTAGCCCTTGGAACATTGAGACGTCAATCAACAATGTTAACACGGTAGCTGACGATATCCAGAATCAGCTTCTTTCAAACTATCTGTCACGTGCTAATGTAAACAATATGCTTACGCCTATTCTAATGGGTTTTCAGAGCAATTTCACAGCAACCTTGATCAATTTCATAATAGTCTCTATTCCAGTGTTCTTTGTCGCTTGGTATCTAGGATCAACTGTTTCTGATGTGTCCTTTAACATCCGGCGACGAGAAATCGGGCTCTTGTCAACTAAGGGCCTTTCGAGCGGACAGATCCAAAGAATGTTCTTGTCTGAAGCCTTAGTAATCGGTCTTGTCGGCGGATTATTAGGAGTAGTGGGCGGTTTAATATTAAACCAGTATTATGTAGGAGGAATAGACCTAAACAACCTCTTTACTCCACAACTGTTTAGCCCCGAGATTATGGTAGTTACCGTCGTTTTTGGAGTCATTTTAGCACTTATCTCCGTTTTTTGGTCAGCTCGCAGAGCTTCGAGATTACCAGCTGTCGATACACTGAGAAATTACATGCCTACTGAGTTAGAAAAGCCACATCGAAAAATATTGCCGATAATTGCTCTTATCCTCGGCAGCTACAAACTCGTAGTTTTTGCCTTAGGATTAAATATACAAAGAATGCTTAGTCAACTGAGTTTCTCTGGCGGAGGCTTCTTTCTTTCCATAGTCTCTGTGCCCATTCTCTATTTTGATTTAATACTAACCTATTTTGGTCCTTTCCTTTTCTTCTGGGGACTCACCAAACTGTTAATCCGAGACTCAACCAAATTCCAAAAATTGGCAACTAAAATTTCATCATTGATAGGCGACTTAGGCGCACTGGCTGCTAAAAATGTTAGAAGGAACCCCGCCCGCTTAGCTGCAATAGCTTTTCTGATAGCCCTAATTATTGGTTACAGTGTCCAAGTTACTGGTCAAATTGCAAGCCAACAAGATTACATGGTAAGGCAGGTTCAAGCTGATGTTGGAGCAGACGTGACTGTTAGTGTTGCTAATGCCTCAAAAGGACAATTCATATTCGATGATATAATCGCTAATGTTTCTGGTATCAAGAATGCAAGCATAGAACGTTCACTTTCAACCACTCTTAGCGATGCATCGGGTTCCGGCATAAATGTGAGACCTATTGACCCTGACTCTTGGGGTGCATCTGCGTATTACGAGCCGGGATGGTTCAGCGGAAACAGCGTTGACCAAGCATTAAAGGAAATGGAAGGAAGCAATAACACAATTATTCTAGATCGCAGTATTGCCAAACAATTAAACTTAAAGTTGTATGATGAGGTAGGCATCGATTTTCGTTCGTGCCCACGTAAACTGCGCATTATAGGATTCTTCGGTCCAGAGCCCTCAACCAGTAGCGGACCAGTTATCAACTATCAGTCTGGACCAGGATTTGTCCAATCATCGTCATATGTTTACGGTCAGTACTGGTCATATGTACCAAACAATCTCTTCAACATAAGCGACCCATCGAGTGACATTTTCCGATTGGAGTCATTTAGTACAACTATCCGAATCAAACTTAACCCAGGTGTTAATGGAACCGAGGTGGCGAACCAGATTAGAGACTTGGAGGGGCTTGAATTATATGGCGTCGACTCCTTTGATGAGCAATGGCGGCAGTCTGAAGCTATGAACAACCTCTCGACATACGGCAGCCTGCAGACCCTTGATATTCAAAGCTTAGGACTAGTTTTTGCAGTTCTCTCTGCTTCAGTGGGGACTACACTAATAGCAATAGTCAGCTTGAAAGAACGAAGCCGAGAGGCCACCTTGATGAGCGTTAGAGGCTTATCTTATAGGCAACTGGTCTGGATGTTCCTCACGGAGAGTATGGCAATCATAACCTTCTCCGTAATTCTCGGGATCTGCGTTGGTATAATAATCGTTTATGGCACTGTGACCTCAGCCAACGCTTATTCTTCAGCACTTGTCATGCAACGCCTCATTTTCCCAGCCAACGCCGTAGCGACAATCGGGACTTACATTGCGCTGATATATGCTTCTACAATTGGAGCGATCATAACAATGACTTCACAATACGTAACAAAACTTGAGAGGATGGTTAGAGCAAGATGAACGGATTAAACGTGAAAGTAAGAGAGCTAGTTAAAGTGCATCACACAGGAAAAATTGAAGTTCAAGCGCTCCGTGGTTTAGATTTGGATATTTCGGCGGGTGAACTTGTTTCCATTATTGGTCCGAGCGGAAGCGGAAAAACCACTCTCCTTAACATTATCGGCGGCTTAGACAAAGCAACCGCAGGCACCGTTCAAGTCGGCGACCAAACCGTAACATCATTTTCTGTTAGGCAACTTGTCGATTATAGAAGAAAAGCAGTCGGCCACATTTTCCAAAACCTCAATCTGATTCCAACCCTAACCGCCCAAGAAAATGTCGAGTTCTCCATGGTCGCCTCAGGCGTTGGGCGAGGAAGACGAAAGCAACGTGTTCAGGAACTTTTGGAACGCGTTGGGTTGACGGACCGCGCTGACCACAAACCCGAAGAACTCAGCGGTGGAGAACAGCAGAGAATAGCCATTGCGGCAGCCTTAGCAAATGACGCGCCCGTATTGCTGGCAGATGAACCCACAGGCGAATTAGACACTGCGAACGCCAGAATCATCGTTGAATACCTCGTCAAGGTGAACGAGGAACTCGGCAAAACCATCATCATGGTTACACATGACCCAACCGTCGCACGCGCCTCAAATCGCATCCTTCGAATTGAAGACGGCGTAATAAAAACAGCTCTTACGCCATCGGAGGTCATTGGTGGCAAAGATACAGGACGCGCCCACGCTGTTTCTTACACTGATCAGATAAAAGCCAGAATAATCGAAATCAACACACAGCTTGAACAGTTAGATAAAGACTTCAAATGCGACAAATGCAATGGCGACGACTACATGCAACAACGCCTAACTCTAAAGAACATCCGAGACAGCCTCAAAGAGGAACTCTCAAGAATGGGCGTCATACCTCCATAAACTCTTCAAACAGCCAACTAGGGGCACAAATGAATATACAGCTACGTTCTCACAAAATTAACTGAGCAACAGGTTCAAAGCTTAAATGGAACGTGTTATATTTTGACTTCGCAAGAGGAATAAGTATTGGTTAATGATAGGATTGCTGAAGACGATTACGTGCTTATCTATTTGGATGCTCGACGCACCTATATGATTAAGATTGAGGCTGGAAAAACCTTTCATACCCACAAAGGCTACCTTAAGCTCGATGAACTTATCGGTAAAGAATATGGTGAGCCCATCAAAAGCAGCCTTGGCATCTATTTTACTACGCTAAAGCCTGGGTTAACAGACTATATTATGAAATCTTCACGCAACACTCAGATAACTTATCCCAAAGACGCTGCGCTTATCGTTATGTTCAGTGGCATTGGACCGGGAAGTAGAGTTGTTGAATCTGGTACAGGGACAGGCGCATTGACGACCGCACTCGCGCATTATGTTGGTGCTACCGGCAAGGTCTATACATACGAGTTGCGAAGTGAATTCCAGAAAAACGCCGCTAAAAACCTACAGCGCTCAAAACTCATCAATAACGTGGAAATGAAAAGTGGCGATGTTACATTGGGCATTGAAGAAAGAGACATTGACGCAGTAATTTTGGACCTTGCTGTTCCATGGCTAGTTGTTCCGCACGCGTACGTAGCGCTAAAGTCATCAGGCATCATCGTTTCGTTTAGTCCAACAATTGATCAAGTTGTTAAAACCACGGAAGCTCTCAAGGAAAATGGCTTTGTTTTCATAGAAACCGTTGAGCTCATGATGCGAGCAATGCAGGTTGAAAGAGGCAAAACTCGTCCGCAGACTTTGATGACTGGGCACACAGGCTACATTACTTATGCTAGGAAAATCCTAAAGTCAACAATACTGGAATCTAAGCAGGAACCGCAACTGGAAGCCCAACAAGAGACAGAAGTGCAACAGCAAGAAAAAGAGGAGTCAGAAGAAAAAACTGCCCAAATAGCAGCTAGTTTCTACTCTTCTTAACCGTTCTTGATGTTATTTGCGGCATGCTCAGTGTATAAAACGCCTGCTTGAGTTGTTCGCCTCGTGTTAATCCATAATAGAAGCCTGCAACTTTGCCAAAGTACGGAATGACAACGTCGTCAAACGCTTTGTACAGCAATGGATTGTTTAAGCGGTTTCCAAGGAAAGTTGGCTTCCAAATCTTAATGTTGTATTCCCAGCACTTCACAAAGAAGTCCCAACGTGCTTTGGAGAGCGAATCCATTTCTGCACCTTTTTTGTTCATCAAAACGCAGTTTTCCAGTGGTACAAAGAACAGCGGTACATAGAACGCATTGTAATCTTTCAGTTTATCCATTAGCTCAAGCGTTTGCAGCATGTCTTCTTCTTTCTCGTCAGGAAGACCAATAATCAAGGTCGCTAATGGATACCAATCATTATCATTCAGAATGCCAAAAGCGTTTGTTACTACTTCCTGCCACTGTTCAGGCTTAAAGGGCAACATTTTACCTGCCATGTATTTCTTCATCAATCGGGGGCTTCCAGTTTCAATGCCTGTTTCAGCTGTGATAATGGCTTTTTTGCCAAATGAATACCAACTGCGCTCTATGAGAATTTCTGCAAGCTCTTTAATCATCAGTGGATTGTGCATTACAGGGGCAAGCGACATGTGGGAAGCCTGAATACTCCTTACGCCAGGATAATCAGCCACACTCTTGACAAGTTTCACAACGGCTTCCTTGTTAGGAACAAACCGTTTGTCTTTAGTGCCGTAAAGGAACAAGTCTTCAGTGATCAAAGTTATGTGGTCGCTCCCTTCAGCTGTTGTTAATGCGACCTCTTTCATGATTTTTTCAAGCGGAATATCAATTTTATTTTGCATTGTGGGCGTGCAGAACTGGCAGTTTCTTCCACACCCCTTAGAGATTTCCACGGCACCATGAATTGCGGCATGTTTGATTAAGGGCATCTCCGAATTATAGTCCCAGTTGGCTAAAGATTCGTCAGCCTTTACAATACGCGGAAGCGGTTCACCGTTGACTGCCTTCTGAAATGTTTCAACGATCTGTTTTGGCCTACCGCCAAGAAGCACGCAGTCCACACCGTAACTATCAGAAACATGCTTACGTTCCAGTTGCCAAGAACCAAAGCCGCCAACGATAATTTTTGGTTTGTACCGTTTGATGCTGGGATGCGTGACAAGCTTTTGAAATTCTACGGCATTCATTGGTTCTCCGCCGCCAATGATTGACGAATAAGTTTTGCTTACATACCCCATGCCTGTTGGATCCATAGATGATATGCCAACAACTTTGGTTTCTGGTCCAATGAAGTTTTTAAG
>Ga0153916_10002509_pt1 | contig 13419 bp, 11 predicted proteins | sample Opewatmetagenome_FD_109642 | JGI IMG/M metagenome (GOLD analysis project Ga0153916, IMG submission 109642) | Freshwater wetland microbial communities from Ohio, USA - Open water 3 Core 3 Depth 4 metaG | ecosystem: Environmental > Aquatic > Freshwater > Wetlands | place: USA: Ohio, Lake Erie...
ATAAATGGTGATGGCAAAATCCTGCAAATGAGGATCGTCGATCCCAACGGCGATTGGAAAATCAGCAGCCTCGACCTCCGCCTGATGGAGAAACGTGATCCAAATGAAAATGATGGCACTTATTATCGCCTGTTTACTGAAGGCATATTGCAGGATTTTGACGGTTATATCATCAAGATAGCCCGCCCTCTCGAAGGGTTGGATTTCAACCGCAATTTTCCATTCGAGTGGCGAACCGAAGCTGACCAGCAAGGTGCCGGTCCCTATCCGGCCTCTGAGCCCGAGATTCATGCACTGGTGGATTTCATCGCCAAACATCCCAATATAAATATCGCTATCACTTTACACACCTTCAGCCGGGTTATCTTGCGTCCGTATAGCACCAAATCGGACGATGACATGAATACCGATGACTTGTGGGTATATAAAAAGATCGGTGAGCTGGGATCGAAAATTACCGGTTATCGTTGCGTATCCACCTTCCACGATTTTAAATATCACCCCAAAGAGGTCACTACAGGTGCATTTGATGATTGGATGTACGACCATCATGGAATCTTTACCTACACCATCGAGCTATGGGATTTGCCCACCGAAGCCGGCATAAAGGACCGCAAATGGATAGAATGGTATCGTGATCATCCCCATGAGCAAGACTTGCAGATCCTCAAATGGATCGACGAGCACGCTGCCTCCGATGCCTACGTCGAATGGCAAGCGTTTGAACACCCCCAGCTGGGGCATGTCGAGCTGGGAGGTTGGAATAACATGTATACGTGGCGAAATCCCCCTCAAGAATATGTCGAGGCGGAGGTAAAACGGCATTATCCCTTCATCCTTAGTCTGGGAGAAATGCTTCCTAGCCTCACTCTCAATTCCGTTGTTGTCACTAAAATCAGCCCCGAAAAATTCCACATTAATTTGGTAGTTGAAAATGGTGGTTTTTTACCCAGCTACACCAGCCAGCAAGGCAAATCACGTAAATCGACCCGGCCTGTGCGGGTTGAGCTGGAGCTTCCAGATGGTGCTACTCTTACCAGCGGGAAATTAAGAGAAGAATTGGGTCATCTGGAAGGTCGCAGTAACAAATTGGACGTTACTGCCTTCTCGAGCGACAGTCCCACGGATAATCGGGCGAGGCTTGAATGGGTGATACAGGCCGCTGAGGGTACAAAAATAAAGCTCAATATCCTCAGCGAGCGTGCTGGTGCACTAAAAACCGAGGTCCTGCTCAAATAATATGGGTTGGTGGGAAGAGGATGATATGAGCACATCATTGGTGCAAGAAAAGGTACAGCAAGCCGTTGGCATATTGCAGGAGCTGGGTATTGATCTGTGGTTGACCTTCGTCAGGGAGACCACTGCTGCTAAAGATCCTGTCCTTCCTCTCATCTACGGACTGGATCTGACCTGGCAAAGTGCACTGATCCTGACCAAGTCGGGAGAGCGTATCGCCATTGTCGGCAGACTGGAAGCTGAAGCTGCCCGCCGCACAGGTGCATACGATACGATTCTCCATTATGACCAATCCATCCAGCCCGCCCTCATCAGCCTCCTGGATCGACTAAATCCTGCTCGGATCGCGATTAATTATTCCCTCAATGATGTCCATGCCGATGGTCTGACCCATGGGATGTATCAGCTCTTGTGCAAATATCTGGCCAATACCCCCTATTTATCCAGGCTGGAGAGCGCTGAAAAGCTGCATAGCGCTTTACGCGGGCGCAAAACACCCCAGGAGATTGAACTCATCCGCAATGCCATTCGCACCACTTACACCATTTTCCAGCGCACCTTCGATTACCTCAAGCTGGGTCTCACTGAGGTGGAAGTCAGTGATTTCATGCATGCCCAGCTCGACGCACTTGGTCTTCAGCCTGCTTGGGAAGCGACCAATTGCCCGGCAGTGAACACCGGTCCCGATTCATCCATCGGCCATGTTGGACCGACCCAGCTGAAGATCACTCCCGGTCATCTTGTCCACTTTGACTTCGGAGTGTTGCAAGATGGCTATTGCTCCGATATTCAGCGTGTGGTTTATTTTCTTCGACCTGGCGAGAAGGATGCTCCCCCTGAGGTGCAGCATGGTTTCAATACGGTCAGGACAGCCATCCAGTGTGCCCTGGCGGCGATGAAACCAGGCGTTGTTGGTAAAGAGATCGATCGGGTCGCACGGCAGGTGGTCATGGATGCGGGTTATCCCGAATACCCGTATGGAACCGGGCATCAGGTGGGAAGGGTGGTTCACGATGGAGCTGGTTTGCTCGGCCCTGAATGGGTGCGCTACGGTGATACCCCCAATTATTTGCTCGAAGCCGGTCAGGTGTTTACCATCGAGCCCGGACTGGCTGTCCCTGGATATGGTTATATTGGGATTGAAGAAGATGTCCTTGTGACAGCACACGGAGCCGAGTATCTGGCTGATCCCCAAAAGCAGCTGATCTTAAAATAAAAAAATAATCTTTATAACACGGAGATTGCCTGAGCCAGATTATGGCGAAATTCAGGACGGCTAAATTTTTGCCATAATTGTGGAAATGCCACCATCAGGCGATAACGTTCTGCATGTAAGTATGCCAGGTAGGATACGATGGGTTCCGGGTTGATCCGCTCAGGTATTGGTTGTTGGGTCTGATTTTCCTCCCAGCTTTTCAAAAAACCTCTCACCAGCTGGCACCCTACATCAGCATCATGCAGCTCTCCCAAATGGTCCTGGTACTGTTTTAGTTCGTTGATCGCTTTTCCTGCACTGTCATCCAGGATCTCTCGGAAATATTCAAGTGTGTAGCGGAATTTCTTGATTTCAATCCGCAAGGCGTGCAGCTGGCCTAGGGTGGCGATGGGCAACACGGAATCATATGCTCTCACAGCGGCATACCTGCTGTACACCAGCATCGGGACGATATCTCGCAACCGGTTTGTGGTTTCATACTCAGCACTGCTGGCCGCTGCTTCATCCACCTCTGCCTGCAAGAATTCATTGAAGCTTTGCTTGAACCGTTCGTAAGCTTCGCTTTCAAGATGCTTGATTAATTTGGTACGTTTTTTGTTAACTTGCTGCTTCCAGCGATCGATCAATGGTTCCAGACCTGGCTGCGCCTGTTCATCCAGACTCTTTTGATAGGTGAGGGCTCGCTCGAGGATCACATCCATGTCTCTAACCTGTCCCAACACACGCCCGATAGCACGTAGTCCCTTGAGATAATGTTTCATCAGCCTGGGATCAAATGCCCCAGCAAAGATATCGAAAGCCGTTCGCATGCGTCGCGTGGCTACACGCATATCATGCAATTCTTCAATTTCCTTACCCAGGTGTGTCCCCACCTCATGGCTGATCATGAGGGCAAAATGATATAGCCACACTTTCTTACCTGCCTGTGCTAGGCTATCATCCACTTTGATCCCGATTACCTGTCGAGGTACCGGATATGGAATCTCCTCCCTAGTTGGATTTTTTTCCTCGGGAGTCTCTGCTCCTGCAGGTATCCCTGGTATATTCTCGTCGATTGCGTATAACCGTTTTTCTGGAGTTACCGCGATATTATCACTGCTCAGGCTGGCAGCAAAAATGCCCATCCCTCTGGATAAAAATTGACGTTTCCAATAGCGTGCCCTGCCGCGCGAAATTCCCGCTTGCCTGGCCGCTTGCAATGTAGGTTTGCCTTCCGCATATGCCAGGATCAGCCGTGCCCTACGGATGAATAATTCGGGGGCTGATCGCATGAGCGACGCTAATTTCTGTTTTTCGTCATCGGAGAGGGCTATATTGGACATCTGAACCATTATAGCATGCCTGATATTTTTGCTCTCAATTTGCGCGCTGCCTTTCTCACTGTATTTCACCCAAGCGTAAAACCTCAGGTATATAGACTATTCGATTTGCTTGAAATATAAAACACTACCAACAATGAGTAAATACCTTCCGGTTGGTCTTGCGCTGGGATCATCCCCCTACATAACCATTCGACAGTGCCACTGACAGGTCCATCCCGTTCCTGACCAGGCGGAATGGCACCCCTAGCAATTCCACGCTGACTGCTAATTCGTCTGTGCCCGGCTTTCCACCAAATGAAGCCGCATCGATCAGTACGATGATGGGTTTAAGCCCTCGCCGGATGAGAAAATCCACCATTAAGGCGACTTCACGCGAGGTGGAAGGAGTTATCAGCACCACCGTGCTACCCCTCACCATATGTTTCACCTGGGTTTCGATCAATGCCCGCAATGGCAACTCGCCTTCCGCTCGCGTAAGTGCTAACGCTTCGAGGATTTTACCCAGCTGTCGTCCACCTCGATCGGGCGAGAGTAAAGTCAGATGCTGTCCCGCACATACCATGCCCACCGCCCTGCCCCTGCGCAGATAATCGCGCACCACTGAAGCTGCGATGGTGATGCCATATTCCTCTGTTGTGGGAGGCAGGGTGATCTTTGACGATTTTGCCCATACATCCTTGGCGTGATAATCGGATTGACCTTGATCGCTGGACGCCTGTACCGTCGAAGCTGCATCCCAAAATATCCACACATCTGCCAGCGGATCCAGCTCAAATTCCTTTACCATCAGGCGTCCACGCCTGGCAGTGCTTAACCAGTGGATGCGGTTCATCGGGTCACCAGTATTGTATTCGCGTACTCCTGCCGCATTTGGAGTGATCTGGTGTGTACGGCGGCGTAAAGCTTCGCCTCCTGGCAATAGACCGGGAGGATTTGGAAATCCGCTCACATCCACCATCATCGGATAAACCAATAGGGAATCTTGGACCGGAATTTCATGCTCCACCGGGAAAAGTCCAAACACATCCCCTGTTGCCAGCATGGTAGGTCCGAGCGGGAAGACTCCCCGCCTGACCAATCGCGCCCGCCCTAAATATGACCTGGACTGTTTTCCCCTCACCATGGTCAGCACGCGGGAGCCATCCGAGCCCGGCAGGCTGGACTGGTCACGCACCTCGATCCACACGCGTGGAAAACGATTGAGGTTCTGGACTTCGAATCTTTCCTCGAATACCTGCCCCACTTGAGCCCGCAATGTGCGCGCCGAGCGCTTGAATGCTAAACCGCGGATGGAAATAGTCGACCACAGCCAGGAGCCCAAAAATAGGAAAATCCAAAAAATGGAAAGCCGGTAGTACAGCTTTCCTCCTGTTGCCAGTCCCGCAATAATGCTCAGCATAAATGCTGTGATTACGACCTTTTGACCAGTGGTCATTCTTACCTGCTGGCCTTTAAATCTCCCCCAGGGACTGGTACTCGGCTGATGACTTCATCTAAAATCTGGTCTGTGCTAAGGTCACGCAGGCGTGCTGCTGGACCGAGGATCACACGATGAGATAGGGCGGGCTTGACCAGGGCTTTGATATCATCCGGCAATACAAAGTCGCGCCCATCGATAGCCGCCCGTGCCTGACCAGTCCTGAACAATGCCAGGCTGCCGCGCGGGCTGGAACCCAGGTAGACGTCTGCGTGCTGCCGGGTTTGGCGCGTTAGCTCGACGATATAGCGTTTGACCGCTTGAGAGACGTGGATCGATTTTATCGCTTCCTGTGCTGCCATCAGCTCATCGGCTTGTGCAACCTGGGCCAGATCGATCACCGGGTGTTGGAATTGTTGCCTTTCAAGGATATTGATTTCATCATTCAGGTCGGGATAACCCAGCTTCAATCTGATTAAGAAACGGTCCAATTGCGCTTCAGGTAAGGGGAACGTTCCTTCATATTCAATTGGATTCTGTGTAGCCATCACCATGAATGGGCGTGGTAAGGAATGGGTTATTCCATCCACAGTGACCTGACGTTCTTCCATGGCTTCCAGTAAGGCTGCCTGTGTTTTAGGAGTCGCTCGATTGATCTCGTCGCTTAATACGATCTGGGCCATGATCGGCCCAGGTCGAAATTCAAATTGAGCAGAAACTTGGTTATAGATGGATACACCTGTCACATCGCTTGGAAGCATATCGGGAGTGAACTGGATCCGGCTGAAAACACAGCCTAAGGACTTCGCCAGACTGCGGGCGAGGACCGTTTTGCCCACCCCGGGCACGTCTTCGATGAGTAAATGTCCCTGGCACAATAGGCTGATGATCGCCAGCTCAACAGGTCGCCGCTTTCCCACGATCACTTTTTCAATGTTGTTGATGATTTTCTCGGTAAAGGTTTGGACTTCTGTCATGATCTACTCCCATTTGGAAGATATCCGGGATTTTATCCCTATATGGTCAAATATTATCATATTTTCTAAACCGGGCACCAATAGTTTTACTCAACCGGCATAAATCCGGTTCACTGTAGACGTTTCTACGGGGTTTTATGCTAAAATCCTCCCGGGAGGAAAATGCTATTATGACGGCAAAAATTATCCTTAATCCTTATGCAGGGCGTTGGAAGGGTTTGCAAAAACGTGAGCAGATCATCGCTGCGCTAAAATCCATTGACTTGGATTTCGAGCTTGTTATGACGGAGGCACCTAACCATGGCACTGAGCTCGCCTACCAGGCAGCGAAAGATGGCTTTTCTCCTATTATCTCCGCAGGTGGTGATGGCAGCATCAGCGAGGTCATGAACGGCATAGTCTCTGCCGCACAGGACACCCACACCGATCCCATCCCACTTGGTGCCCTTCCGCTTGGCACTGCCAATGACTTGATGGTTAATCTGGGCATTCCCACTGAATTTCAAGGTGCAGTTGATGTCATCGCTGCCGGAAAAACCCGCCAGATCGATCTCGGACAGGTCATCGCCTGGGACATCGCCGGAAAGAACCAGAAAATCCGCTACTTCGATAATAACAGCGCCATCGGCCTGGAGCCGAATGTCACCTTGATTCAACAACGCATATCGTGGCTACGCGGTTCTATCCGCTACATCGTAGCTACCTTGATTGCAGTGGCAAAAAATCCACAATGGAAGATGCATCTGCAATGGGATGGTGGAGAATTCACAGGTCCAGTCACCCTGGTGACCGCTGGTAACAACCCACTTACTGGCGGGGTCTTTTATATGGCCCCTCATGCCGATCCATTCGATGGCATGCTGAATTGTGTCTATGGTTATATCCCTTCCCGGTTTGAAATTCTACGCGTCCTCCCTCGTACGATGAAAGCAGGTCCGGGGAATTATGTCGAACACCCTGCAATTCGCGAGATCAACCTTACCTGGCTTAAAATCCATACGGACCAACCCACCCCTCTCCATGCAGATGGTGAAATCCAATTTGAAGCCACACAGGATATTGAATATCACATTCTGCCAAACTATCTGCCTGTATTGATGTATGGGAAATCCAAATAGCCAGGGTAGTTTCACCCATCTGGCATTACCAAAACACGTTCTCATCGTTTTATTACGACTATTTTTTTATCTCCTGTACCATCAATTCGCCTGGACCTATGATTTGGTTGCTTTCATCGTCTCAACAGGTGCCTGGCAAAGCTGGGTTAAATCCGTCCTTCCCTATCTTAAAGGTCCGCGCACGCTTGAAATTGGATTTGGTCCAGGTCATTTGCTCTTTAAGCTACAGCAGGAAAGTGTTGCGGCATTTGGTTTGGATGAAAGCTCGCAAATGGCACATATTGCCCGCAGACGTATTCTAGCAATCAATCAGCACCCAAATCTGATACGTGGCAGAGCCGAATACCTTCCGTTTGCAACTGAGAGTCTCCATCAGGTAGTAATGACTTTTCCAGCTGAATTTCTGCTGAAACAAACGACTTTTTCGGAAATCAAGCGTGTGCTGTTGAGTGGGGGAAGCGCAATTGTGCTGCCCATAGCCTGGATCACAGGCCGTAAACCCTGGGAACGGGCTGCTGCCTGGCTCAATCAAATTACTGGTCAGGCTCCTGAATGGGATGAGAGACTATTGCAACCATTGAAAAACCTTGGCTTTGACATAACCTGGAAAATGGTCGATTTTGCCTCTAGCAGGGTCCTCATCGTTCAGCTCACAAAAACCTCTTAGCGGTAGCTGGATCTTTTCTCCATTAGAAAAAAATTGTTGTACAATTCAGGATATGGAGATCAAGCTGGCGGTTGCCAAGATCAATAAGTATGCTACCTCCGAAAGTGGTGATTCGGTCGAAGTCGTTGAACGTCCGAATGGTGGCATCTCTGTGGTCATGGCGGACGGACAGAGCTCCGGTAAAGGCGCCAAGCAAATTTCATCTCTCGTAGTTAGGAAGGTCATTTCTCTTTTGTCTGAAGGCGTGCGTGATGGTGCTGCTGCACGTGCCGCCTCCGACTATCTCTTCGCTGAACGCAAGGGCAAGGTGTCAGCGACACTCAACATCGTCTCGATAGACATGCAAACCGATACGATGGTCATCACCCGCAATAATCCAGTGCCAGTCATTATCGCCACCCCTGATGAGATATGCGCCTTTGATGATGAGTGCAATCCCATTGGATTGTATCGCGGTACTCGGCCTTTAATAAGTGAGTTGCCTATCGAGCCTGGACTGAAGGTCGTCGTCTATTCCGATGGCCTGGTGCATGCAGGTTCACGTAGTGGTGAAAGCATGGACATAAAGGCTTTTCTTCAAACACTCTTCGAGGATGAATTCGATGAAGAAGAAGCCAGACCTCAGGAGATTGCCGATGCCCTGCTGACGCATGCCGTGATGCTGGACCGCGGCAGACCTGTGGACGATATCAGCGTGGTCGTCGTTCAGGTTACCAGTCAAAAAACCGATTCTGTGCGTCGCATGATGGTCGAGTTACCTATTAATTAACTTGATCTTGGGTGTTAGTAATTAATTCTTCCTGTGACTATCAATCATAAAAAACCTCGACTTCGAAAACTAAAGGCTGGATGGCGCGATACCTGGTTGTTGCTCGGTGAATTTGCTTTTCCGTTGCTCATCTTTACGCTGGCGATTTTAGGAGGCGGGCTCGGTTACTATTTCCTATCCGCCAGTGCAGGTGAACCTCTGGCGACTCCTCTCGAAGGAATATACCAGGTCTTAACCATGACATTTCTGCAACCGGCAGGAAGTTTTCCTCATACCTGGTACCTGGGGCTGTTTCATTTCATTATGCCCGTGATCGGGCTCATCATCCTGGCGCAGGGAGTGACGGAATTCACTATCATGTTATTCAACCGTCGAGCACGTGGAAAGGAATGGGAGATCGCTGTGGCTTCAACTTTCAATAACCACATCATCCTGGTCGGACTAGGTCATCTGGGTTTTCGCGTGGCTGAGGAGCTATTGAATATCGATCAGGATATCGTCATAATCGAAGCTAATCCGCAGGCGGATTTGACTAACAGTGCTAAAGCGCTCGGGGTCCCCGTGATCCAGGATGATGCTACCCGGGAATCCGCTCTCGAATCCGCCGGGATTCAACACGCACGCGCCATCATCCTCTGCACGCAGAATGACAGCCTCAATCTGAAAGTAGCCCTCAAAGCGCGACGCTTGAACCCGCAAATCAATGTCGTTATTCGCATCTTCGATGAGGATTTTGCACATGCCTTGCATGAACAGTTCGGATACACAGCATTCAGTGCCACGGGTATGGCAGCCCCCGCATTCGCTGCCGCCGCTTCGGGTGTGGATATGACCCGACCGATCACCATTGAGGGTCAGTCGATGAGCCTGGCATACATAAAGGTCGAGCCTGCTTCACAGCTAATCGACCAGACTGTTAGCCAGCTTGAACAGAAATATAACCTCAGCGTGGTGCTCATCCGCCGTAATAGCCTGTCCGATTTCCACCCCCCAGCCGATTGCCCTGTCTCATCTCAAGATATGATGGCTGTGTTAGGGGGTCCCCACGAAATCAGATCCCTCGCCAGCGATAACCAACCGGCAAGGTGACAGAGGGTGAAAAATGCTTATTGGTGTGGTTGGACCTTGTGGCGCCGGGAAATCCTCACTGGTGGCCGGATTAAAATCTACTGGTTATTCACCCCGCCATATCGCCCAGGAACACTCATATGTCCCTGATATGTGGCATAGGTTGACAAATCCCGACGTCTTGGTCTACCTGGATGTTTCTTATGAAAATACCATCGCACGTCGCAAACTTGATTGGACCTATAGCGAATATATGGAGCAGATTCATAGGTTGCGGCATGCTCGCCAGCACGCTGATCTTTATATTGATACCAACCCCTTGACGATCGAGCAGGTGCTTCAAACGGTCATATCGTTCGTAAAATCCAGCCCGTTTTCCTCGATTCCCAAATAGACAATCACCTTATTCGGGGGTATAATCCCGTCCGCCAGTCGATATTGGTAATTATTCCAGCATTCGACTGGCGTTTGCGTGTATCATGGAGGTTAGAATCGTTCGATGAGCCGTACATCGCGTCTTCTTATTCCGATTGCTGTAATCTTATTTTTGGCAATTTATATCGATTTACCCAAAAGCCCCGGGATTCATTTTATCGGCATCAATCGTGATTTTTCCACTCACCTGGGTTTGGATCTGGTCGGAGGCGTGCAAGCCTTGCTGGAAGCGGATGTGCCTACAACTCAGACGATTAATCCTGCTGATATGACCGCTGCACAGAAAATCGTGGAGAACCGTGTCAATACCCTGGGTGTATCGGAGGCAGTCGTTCAGCCAGCCGGCTCACGCCGTATCGTCGTGGAATTACCTGGGGAGACTGATCCTGCCCAGGCCTTGCAGACCATCAGGCAGACTGGCTTGTTGGAGTTTATCGATATGTCTTCGCTCTCTAGGCAAGAAGCTCAAGCCCTGGTACGCTCGAAAGTCAGAACAGACTGGGTTTCCACTAGCAATCAGCCTGTTGCTGAAGCGACTAGCACGCCTTCATCGTCCATCATCCCCACGCCGACCACTCCGGTTACTTCCACGCTGGCACCTGGAATCACCGCAACACCCACGATCACTACCACTGTTCCACTTACACCCACCCAGCCAGCGCCGGCTGGGCCAACCTTCCACACCGTCATGACCGGTGCTGATATCACCAGTGTCGGCGTTGAGACCACTCAAGCCGGTGGGTACGTGGTTGGTTTTGCCCTCAATGCCGCTGGCGCCAAAATATTCGGGGATTACACCACTACTCACATTGGACAGATTCTGGGGATCACTCTGGATAAGGAAGTAATTTCAGCCCCTTCCATCAACTCTGCCATCACCGGCGGCAAGGGTGTGATCGAAGGAAATTTTACATCCCAATCTGCTAATGATCTGGCAGACTTGATACGCTCTGGATCGTTGCCCATCCCATTGAAAGTGGTCACCAGTGAGACTGTAGGACCAACCCTCGGACAGGACTCGCTTAGAAAAAGCCTGATCGCTGGATTGATTGGCATGAGCGTGGTGATCCTATTCATGGCTCTGTATTATCGTTTGCCCGGATTCGTGGCTGACCTGGCATTATTGTGTTATGCCCTCATCACCTACGCCCTCTTCCGCTTGATTCCGGTCACCCTGACCCTGCCGGGTATCGCTGGTTTTGTGCTCAGTGTTGGCGTGGCTGTTGATGCGAATGTCTTGATCTTCGAGCGCATAAAAGAGGAATTACGCTCGGGAAAACCCCTCAGGTCTGCCATCGACCTCGGATGGAACCGTGCCTGGCCATCGATCCGCGATTCGAACTTCTCCACCCTGATCACTTGCGGCATCCTTTACTGGTTTGGAAGCACATTTGGAGCCAGCATCGTTAAAGGTTTTTCCCTCACCCTGGCGATCGGTGTCATGGTGAGTATGTTCACTGCCATTGTGGTGACACGTACCTTCTTGCACCTGGTGCTGGACAATATCAACTTCACCCAGCATTCACGCTGGTTTGCTGTGTAGGAGCTCGCATGATTGATATTGTTAAACGGCGTTATTTGTACTTTGGGATTTCATTATTGGTTATCGTCCCCGGTATGCTTGCGTTGCTGATCTGGGGCTTACCCCTGGCGATCGATTTTAAAGGCGGCAGTCTCCTGGATATCCGCTTCGATACTGGTGTTGTTCCCCCACCAGCTGAGGTTACCACCTTATATGCTGAAAACGGATTCAGTGATTCAATTGTCCAAACCACGGGACAGAATGGGCTGGTCATTCGCTCGTTGGAAATGTCAGATAATCAGCGTGACCAGCTGGTTTCATTGATGGAATCGCGTTTCAATGCCACCATAACGGTTAATCGCTTCGAATCGGTCGGCCCTTCAGTGGGTCAGGAAGTAGCCAAGCGTGCAGCTGGCGCGGTAGGTCTGGCAGCTTTGGGTATCTTGCTCTACATCACTTTGGCTTTTCGGGGTATTTCACACGCATTCCGTTACGGCATCGCAGCCATCATCGCCATGTTGCATGATGTGGCAGTGGTCATCGGAGTCGAGGCCATTCTGGCACACTTCCTCAAATGGGAAGTTGACTCACTCTTCCTCACTGCCCTCCTGACGGTGATCGGCTTTTCTGTCCACGATACGATCGTGGTGTTCGACCGCATTCGCGAAAATTTGAATATCTACCGCAGGTTACCCTACGAGACTGTGGTTAATCACTCTATTGTGCAAACTCTGGTGCGCTCGATCAACACTCAGTTGACTGTCATGCTCACCTTGTTAACCCTGGCGATGTTTGGCGGCCTCACCATACGCCATTTTGTCGTTATCCTCCTGGTGGGTGTATTCAGCGGCACCTATTCGTCGATTTTTAATGCTTCCCCCATCCTCGTGGTGTGGGAAAAGCGCGAATGGCGGAGCTGGTTCAGGCGGGAGCCCAAGCCCGCTTCCAGCTAGATCGCTCATCCCCCTATCAACGCCAGCACCAGATCCCGGAAAAATATAAAAATAACTGCTCCCAGAACCAAAAATGGCCCATAAGGTAAAGCCATGAACGCCTGGTATCTGCGCGTGATCAGCTTGATGATAAGATAGACCAGGCTGACCACTCCACCGGTCAAGACAGCTGCCACGAGAGCGTAGATAACCAATGGAGAACCGAGCATTAGGCCGAGCACCCCGCTCAAGTTCACATCCCCGAATCCCAGAGCTACGTCATTGACCGGACGACCACGCGCCCGGCTAACCAGCTTGATCAGAGCCACTCCCAGAAGGTAGAGCAACCCCATGATGGCAAATCCAACCACCCCTCCCAATAATGCCTTTGTCCAGCCAACTCGCATAACGCCCACGCCCAGACCCAAAACTGCCCCTACTATGCTCACGGGGTGCATGATCAGACGATATTCCAGGTCAATCAGTACCACTACACCGAAGTACACCAGGACGACCAGCCCTATAAGGTATCCGAGCCTATAAGGTGGATACAGCATGAGCAAGACACTGGCGGCAATGTAAAATGCTTCCACCAGCCATACACGTAAGCTCCTCCGCTGACTGCACACCGGGCATCGTCTGGGCCAGACCAGGTAATTCAGCCAGGATTGGTTCGTATCACAGGCTATGCAGAAAGGTTTGGTCAGCCGGCGCCTGAGCGGCAAACCATCAGCCAGATA
>Ga0153916_10002510_pt1 | contig 13417 bp, 18 predicted proteins | sample Opewatmetagenome_FD_109642 | JGI IMG/M metagenome (GOLD analysis project Ga0153916, IMG submission 109642) | Freshwater wetland microbial communities from Ohio, USA - Open water 3 Core 3 Depth 4 metaG | ecosystem: Environmental > Aquatic > Freshwater > Wetlands | place: USA: Ohio, Lake Erie...
ATCTGGCCCTCGATCTCGCGCATGCGTTCTTCCACGTCCTTGTTCACCGTGCTCTGTTCGGTCTTGATCGTTTTCATTTCCTCGAAAGCGCGCGTCAGGCCGTCGCGGGTCTCGGCGTGATGCACCTCGAGCCGCGCCAGTGTTTTCAGGCTCTCATCGATCGATTCCATGGCTTGCTCGATCTTGCCGACCGAACGCTCCAGATTCCGCACGCGAATGTCGATCACCTCGGATTCCATGCACCCCCTCCCGTCAGGTCCGTGTCCGGTCATACCAGCCCAGCGCGAATTCCTCTTGTGTGGGGTCGCGCAGCATCAGGTCCCAGTAATAATTCCCCTGGCTCTGGTTCATGAACTGCAGCAGCCGTGGTTCGCCGCGGGCGACGAGACAGGACTGTACCGCGCCGAGCGTATCGTGCCCCATGCGGCCGTCCACTTCCACATCGCGGTAGAGCGCATTGTTGCGGTTCAGGAGATTGAGCGCGATCTGCAGAAAGCGCACGCCATTGCCGGTGCCGCAGTTGACGCTGGCCTCGAATAATTCATCGGCAATCGCCTGCGGCAGTTGCTCGCCCAGGATCGGCCGCCAGAACTCCTCGCGGTAGAATTCGCGCTCGGCGTCACGGAGTTCTGCAATCTGGCCCAGTATCTCGGGGAAACCCGGCTGGTAGCGGACCTCGTCGATCAGATGCCAGCCGCCCCACCGCGGATGCTTCTTGCGTGCGATGCCGTTCCAGGTCTCGCCGCCGCGATCGGCTGGGTTGTCGGCCCAGCCGCGTTCCTTCGGCTGCATTTTGCCGTAACTGATGAGGAAGTCGGCCATGCGGGCCTCAGAATCGCCGCGCCAGGGTGAAGGTATTGATGCCCTGGATCGCGCCGTCGTGCGGCTTGATCTGCGAAAAGCGCGTGGCCTCGAGCGACCAGGCTCCGACGCGCAGGCCGAGGCCGACCACGGGTGACCAGCCGTATTCGATCTGGGCATGGTAATCGGTCAGCGCCGAGTTGTACGGGGCCGGGCAGCTGATATACGTGTGCCAGGTCGAATGCCAGCGCAGCATCCCGAGGCGCAGGTACGGCTCGGCGCGGCCGAGGCGGCCGTAGACGAGCCCCGAGAGCGCCGCGCCCTTGGTGCGCGACTCGCTGTAGCCGTATTGCGTCGGCTTGCAGTTCGGCGGGCAGGTGCGCGGGGTCTCGATGTCGTCGTAGGCCCACAGGCCGAACTGTGAATACTTGCCGAGCTGATGGCCGGTGAGTTCGGCGGCGAAGCGTGGCGAAAACCGGTAGCCGACGCCGAGGCTCCACACCGGCGTGGCCGGATCGAAGCGTGCGGCATAGCCGTCGCCGCGCTGCTCCCAGGCGCGGTCGTGCTCGACCGAATTGAAATACTTGCCCTGGCCGAGCGCGGCGGTGCCGTACCAGTCGGCGCGGGCCGACAGCACCAGCGCCGCCAGCAGCGCCGCCGTCAGCAGTGCGCCGAGCGCGAGGCCGTGGCGGAAGGATAGCCCGGTTTGATGTCGGATCATTTTTTGTCTCCTCAGTTCCATGCCCGCACGATATAATCACAGGAGAAATTGGTGCCGACGCCGAGAATTTGCATGGCATTGATCGCGCCGGGGCTGCTGTTATTCCAGAAATGCCCGGCGGCTTCCAGGTCTATGTAATCTCCCGAGACATTGTCGTAACCATAACTTTCGGTTCTGAAAAGACGGAAGGAATTACTATTGTATGGATCAATAAACAATAAACGTGCATTCCATGTGTAGGAAGAATTGTTTGTGGTTTGAGCGGTCAATGAAATATAAGTGGCGCTATATCCGTTCCATACACCTGCCGTCCCGCTAACTTTTCCGTAATTGCCACCCATCTTGTAATCGGCCGCACCAGATTTCCAGTTGGCGCCATTGTCTACGGATACGCGCGCGGCGACATTGGCGTTGTTCGTGGCCACGCTCAGGTTGTAGAGCTCGATTTCGTAGAATTTATAGGCCGAGGTAACGAGGCTGGTCAGATTGAACGACGCCACGCCGCTGACGGAACCAGAAGCGATAGGTGCTCCACGATTGGCCACCAGGGCGCTATCCGTACCATCGTGCTTATGGTCCTGCACCGCGCCGGCATAATAGCTGGCGCCGAGCCACTCACGCAGGTGCGTGGTGTTGTCGCGCAGCGCGGTGACGAGCGCGGTGTCGATCGGGCTATCGGGATCGACAGCCGAATCGGCGATGGCGGTGAAGCTCTTGGTGATGGCGGTCATGCTGTTATCGCCTCGATTTCGACGGCGTAGAGTTCACGATCCACGGGGAAGGCGCAGCGCACGGCGAATTCATGCTCGAATGGCATCGGTTTGTCGCTCTGCATGCGCTGTGTCAAGCCACGGAAATGTTCGCAGCTGTCGCAGCGCTTCGCCTGGCGCAGCTTCCACGCCACCATCGGGCAACGCACGAACACATGTTCCGGGATAGTCGCATCGCCGAGGTTTTCCTGTTTCTCTTCCATGGTTTTATCCATCAAATAATCAGATAACCGCCATCGCCGTTGGACATCAGGCCGCTGGCGTCACAGATAAAGGCATACTCACGCTGCGCATCGGTGGCCGAGGGATAATTCGGATAACCATTGGGTGCGATGAAGGCATAGCGATTGCGAAAAGTGGTCGAAATGGCTTCGGCTTCGCGCCGGCGTCCCGTGTCGATGACCTTGGTGATGCGGCAGCGGGTGACGTCATTGGCGCCGGTATAGTCGGTCAGCGCGCGCACGCTCAGATCCTTGAGATCGCCGGCGCTGGCACTGTCCTTGGGATCGAGGGAAAACTTTATTTTCTTCTGCGCGTTGCGCCGGTAATTCACGGTGCGCGCCGCCCAGGCCTTCATGGCGTTGCTGTTGGCGGCTCCGAACCAGCGCGAGTGAATCAACGTGGCGCGCACATCGTTGTATTCGTTCGCGCCCTCGGCATCGGCATCCACGTAGATGTCGGTGCGCAGGTAATTGCCCTGATCCGAGTCGTTGTCCACCGGCGAGGTCTTGGCGTAGCTGATGGCGGCGCGCGTCAGGCGCTCGGCGTCGAGCGATTCCACGACCACGCTGCCTTCGATCAGGTTGGCGCTTTCATCGAGCGTGCTCACGGTCGCGCCCGGCACCGCCGGGGCGTTCACCTTGAACTGCACTTTCTGCGTCAGCACGTCGAACCACAGCAGCGAATTGCTCTGTTCGAGCAGCTCCTTGATGTAGGTCGAGATGTCGGTCGGCTTGATCAGGCAGGCGGTGATGTAGTATTTCGAGCCGAGCCAGTTGGTGTCCTCGCTCGTCATCTGCGCCGTGTCGATGTAGCTGTTGCTGATCCCCGCCTCGTTGAGCAGATCCTTGAGCGCGTTGGTAAACACCGCACTCGACCACACCCGGCACAGCTGCACGTTGTCTCCGCTGTTGTGCGCGGCGGCGACCGAGCCGAACTGGGCGTGGCCGCTGGCGTTGACATTGAGCGTGTCGGTGCTGCGCGAGTCGATCTTGATGATCTCCTTGCCCACCAGCACCCAGCAGGGATAGCCATACTCGTCGTACTGCGCGCCCTGGCCGGCATTGAGCGGCAGGGTGGTAGTGCTGCTGGTGACGGCCGAGGCCAGCTTGCCATCGGTCGCGAACGGCGATTGCACCCGGTCGGCCAGCTTGAGTGGGTCCTTGAGCGTGATCGTCATCTCGCCCCTGGCCGGGCCTTTGATGGCGTCGATTATGTATAGCTCAGAGGTAAAGCCGACATCGCTCGTGGTCCAGATCGCGCGGCCATTGCTGTCGGGCAGCACCAGCTGGCGCTTGACGCGGGCGAAACGCCCGGCATAGTTGTGATTGCGCGCCAGCAGCCGCGACCAGAAAGTGCCGCTGGCGGCGGCGCGGGTCGAAATATACGGATCGGTATCGACGTCGCTGTCAGGTTCGTCGGTAAGCTTGACCGTGATGCTGGCGCGCTTCGCCAGCCCCTGCTTGGTATCGATCTCGGTCGGCGAGCCGGACACGTCCTCGATGTAGGGCCGCACCAGCTCGCCCGCCGGCAGCGGCGAACCGCGCCCGCAGAAGCGGTAGGTCTTGGTGCCCTTGACGTAAGTGGCCTTGGCCTGGCAGGTCTTGTAGGTGTTGTAGCACTCGCTGCCGGCGGCGCCGCTGGCGGTGCAGGGGGCCACACCATAGGTGTTGGTGCATTTGTCGAGGTCGATTTCGACCAGCTCGATCAGCGCCCGTCCGAAGTCGCTGGCGGCCATTAAAGGAGCCCTGCTTTTGCCATAATCATCAGGTAATTACCCCCGTCACCGGCAGACGCAGGTCGCACAGGCTGCCGGACTGGTGCGGCGTGCTGAATTCATCCCGGGCCGCGACCAGCACCAGCTCGGTGGGGTGATCGCCCGGCTCCCAGGCATACACGAACGGCTTGTCGCGCAGGTGCGCGCGCCACGCCGGCAGAAAGGTGTTGCGCGCCCAAGTCCAGCCGGTGTCGGTGCTCACGAGCGTGAACTTGAGCTCGTCGCTCCATTCCTCCCAATCGGTCACGCGCCCGAGCGGATTGCCCATTACCGAACGATTGAACTCGCCATGCACCTTGCGCCCGAGCGGATCGAAGCCCTGATCCGGCCAGGCCGGGATGGTGAGCGCCGCGCCGATGCTGGCGATGGCAATCGCCGGGGTGCCGCTGGTGCTTTTGACGCGCCAGTACTGATAGCTGACGCTGGCGAACTGCACCAGCCCGAGACCGGTGGCGGTGAGCGTGATCGTACCCTTGAGCACGTCGCTGGCGCCGAAGTTATCGGTGGAGCCGCGGATCTCGTAGGTTCCGGCCTCGGCGTAGACCAGGCCGTAGTCGGCGGCCTTGGCGCTGCCGCAATTGACCGTGATCGTGCTCGGCGAGGCCGTCGGCTTCCACCAGGTGTAGGGCCGCCAGTCGCGCACATTGAGCACGCTGTAGCCGGTGGCCGTGGTGCTCGCCGCCGGCGTGGCATCGCTGAAGCGATTCTCGTAGAGGATGATGGGCTGGGCGGCGCTCATGCGATATTCAAGGTAACGCCATCACCGAGAGCATCGTTGATGCTCGGAATCAGCTGATCGCGAATCCATTGGGTCGAGACCACGCCGGAATCGCTCTGCACCATGACGGTGACATTGCGCGACGGCGCCGGCTGCTTGGGCGATAAATCCGGGACCGAGGCCTGCGTGTCATACACCGGCGTGGCGCTGCCACCGCCGATGGAAGGCGCCGACGAGGTCGAGCCATAGGACAAATTCTTGATGGCGTTCACCGCCGGCAACTGCAGCGCCACCGCCGCCGCAGCCGCGATCGCACCGGCCACCGGACCGCCATGGCGCGCGCCCCATGCGAACGAGGTCACCGCCGACTCATACATGCGCATGACGGCAATGCCGACGCTCATGATCTTGTTGACGGTGAAGGCGGCGCGATTGTGCTGGGCCGAAGCCGAGGACAGCTGCGCGAACATTTCCAGCATGGTCTGCGTCTGCGCCGTGGCCGACATCTCGCTGATCTGCTGCGCCCGCAGTTCACCCTGGGAACGCAGATCGCCGAGTTTGGCCTGGTGTTCGAGTTCCAGTTGTTCGCGCGCCTGCTTGAATTGCGCCTCGGTCAGGTATTCCGACTCGCGCGCATCGTAGAGCGTCTGCAAGTCGTTGGCGTATTTCTGGTTGGTGAGGTCGGTCTCGCTCGTCTGCGAGATCAGCAGCGCCTCAATGTCCTGGTCGCGCTGTTTCTGGATGGCCTCCGATTGGCGCAGCCGCAGTTCCTGCTCTTTCTGGAATTTTTCCTCCAGCACGCTTTCGCCCATGCGCGTGAGCCCGGCTTTGCTGAATTCCGGGCTGATCTCGCCCTCGGCGCGGATCGCGTCCTCGGCCGCCTTTGCGTTCTCGATTGTCGTCTTAAGCCGTTCTTCTTCGGATTTTTTCAGGCTTTCGTTGAGCTTCTTGATGCGCTCTTCTTCGGCCTCCTTGGCTTTGACATAGCCTTTGGGCGCTTCTTTATCGATCTGTTCCTTGAGCTTGGCGAAACGCGCCTCATTGGCCGCCATGTCCTGATTGGACAGTTCTATGATCTTCTTGGCCTCCGCGAATTCAAGCTTGGCGGCCGCCGCGCCGGCGGCCGCCAGCGAACCGATGGCCAGCCCCATGTTCTCAATGGCCACGCCCGCGCCCATTGCGAACAGATGCGCCTGCTTGATGGCGAGAATGAACGGATCGAGCCGCCCGGCATCGGCGGCGGTACTGAAAAATTCCTTGGTGATATCGTCGAGCCGCGCCATTTCATCGCGCCATTTTTCGGTGCTTTCGGCGTTGGCGCGAAAGAACGCCAACAATGAGCCGACGCCGGCGAGCTGCAACATGTTGCTGGTGAGCTTGGTCACCGCGAGCGCAGTGCGGCCGGTGTTGCGCTCGACGGCGGCGAAGGCGGCGGCGGTGCGGTCCTCGGCGGTGATGATAATTTTGCTCTCAGCGGCCACGTTTTGCTTCCTCGCTGTGAATTCTGTTCAGGGTGGATTCGATCAGGCCCATGGCCTCGCGAAAGGCCGCCGGTTGTTCCAGCGTGCCGCCGCTCCAGGGCAGGTAACCGGCCTTCCATTCATCATGCAATCGCAGCCAGGCGCGCGAGGCGGCGGTGAGCATGGGCAGCAAACAGATGCGCGATTCGATGACGTCACGGATGACAAAGCTGGGAAACCCCGCCGCGCCGCGCGAACCCGGCCATGCGCGATCATCGTCGCAATGCCGACCCCATTTGCACCGCTGGCAGTTGAATCCATCGCCGGCTGCCGCCACGTGGACGGCGATGGTTAGTTTTTTCTTTCGGCCTCATCGAGCGCCGAGACTTCCAGCACCTTGGCTCCCAACAGCGGCAGCTGCGATATCGTCAGGCGCGCGATGTTTTCCGCCTGATTGGAGGAGAATTTGACTTCCTTGCCGTCCTCGTCGGCAAAAAATGACCAGCCCAGCAGAGCGCGCTGCAGGATATAGGCATAGGCATCGCCGCGCGTCTGCGTCGACATGATTTCGCCCGCCGCCAGGTATTCGTGCGCCTGCAGCGGTCGCAGCCGGAATATCGTCGGCTGCGCGGCATCCTTGTCGGATTCCAGAACGTGATCGAAAGGCGCGAGTTTCTGTGCGGCGGTGAGCATGATGAAACCTCGATGAATGATTTACATGGATACGGCTGGCGACGCGCGCGTCAGGTATAAACTATCGAGACTTCGTCGTCAGTCGTGGACTCGACCGCGCCAAAGCCAACCTCAAGCGTGCGCACGCCTTCGCGGTCGCCGGGACCCATCTCGGAGTAGTACACCGCCGGCATGCTAATGGCCCAGCGATTGCCCGCGGTGCTGCCGATGGTGCCGGTGGCAAGCGCGCCGGTGGCGCCGGTGCGCCACTTCGTGATCCAGTCGTAGGTCGCGATGAGGTTGTATTCCGGGTCGAAGCTGCCCTTGACGCCGCGTTTGGTGATCTGGATCGTGCCGTAGCCGTCGGCGGCACTGGCGTTTCCCGGTTTGCCGATGGCGTTCCCGAGGCTGAAAGCAAGCTTGGTGATAACAGCGGCATAGGAATCGACCGTGAACGACGCGCTGAGGAAAGGTGGCGGCGTGGTGGCGTCATAGGTCGGCGTAGGCAAGGCGGCGTCGATCGGTGCTACGCTGTGGCCGGTCATAGTGAAGTCGACCATGGCGCGGCCACCTACATCAACGCTAAACGAGGGTTCCCCCACGCAGCCGGTGAGCTTGTGCACTACGCCGTCCTGATAGTAATAAATCGTGCAGGACTCCTTGCCGCTCGATACCGGCTTGTAGGTGACCGAGGTCACGGCGACGATGGTCTCGCCCAAGCCGCAGGCCCGCCATAGCGGGCCGATCTCCGGGGCCGTGCCGGCCGTGCCGGAGCCTTTAATCTCGCATGTGATTTTGATTTGTTTGAGGCTGCCGCCGTAGACAGCCTTGAGCGGCGCCAGCGAACTGCGCACTGCCGGCCGTTCATTCATACGCACACTGTCGTGACTCCATGAGGCTTTATCAAAAAGCACCGCGTCCGTACCCACGGGCGCGGCGTCGGTGCCGTAAACAGTTTCGGTCTTGGCGAGGATTATTTCACGATTGACCAGCATCGTCGGTCTCCTTGGTTTCGGTCACGTTCGGGATTGGTGCCGGATCGGTCTCGGCTGATTCCGGCGCAGGCAACGTGCGCGAGCCGCCTTCGGTCGGCACCACGGTAAAGCGCGGCACATTCCGCGCCGGGGTTTCCTGGTCGGGCATGAATTTCTCCGGTCGAAAAATAAAAAACCCGCCGGTGGCGGGTTGTGTGTTACAGCGAGGGGCGGCTAAACGTCAGTCGTCGCTCACTACCTTTGGAGCTTTGGGAAAGCTGTGCCCAAGCGCCAGTAAATTCATTTTGACCTCCGCGATCCGTCCGCGCAGGCGTGCTGTATTCTTCTCGTCCATGTCGTTGTCGTTCTGGCGGCGCAGCGTATCGAGCCTGGCCAGATAGATTTCCTTGAGCTTGAGCGCCGTGGCGCTGGACTTGTCGGCGTTATTGATGGTTCTGTGTTCAGAGGGTTCCATGGATCATCTCCCGCATTTCATCTTAGTTCATCATTCCACTCCATCTATTCCCACATTCATTGTGTACACCAGTCCAGTCCGGCTTGATCTTGTTCTATCCCTACGGCATTGGTCTGGAACCACTTGCCGTTTGCCGGGTTTGTTACCGAACGAATCCCTCCCGCCATCACGCTCGAAATCGTGAACCCGTTTGTCGTTTGGGTAGACGGCGTAATGGGGTACAGGAAGCAGTTATGCCAGACTGTCCATAATATTGGGGTATCGTGACGTTCCCATACATGAATAGTTCCATTCGGATGAATGGTGAAGCGGTATTCCAGTTTGGTTGTAACTTCCTGAATACAGGCGGTGGAAATGACTTGTGCCGCATGGACAGGAAAAGTTATAGCCAATAACAGAAACAGCTTTTTCATGTGATGCTAATCACAGCAGGGACAACAACTTATTGGCAAAGGCAATGCCGATCTTGTTGTGGCCCTGCTGGCTCGGATGAAGATTAGTTGTCAGGAAATCCGCAGAGCTAATGTTGTGCCCGTTGAACAGATTAAATAGATCGACCTTGTAACATGTCGTCGGATTGGCCGCGATCACGGTATCAATCAATGCGTTGGCATCATTGCAGCGGGTCTGATAGATGGTCGCACTGTAGACCGGATCATTAATTGGTGAAACGACGTTCCCAATCAAAATAATGTCACCGCCATTGGTCACAAAACTATCAATCTGCGTCTGCCATGTCGTTGTCCAAGTCGCGTAGTCCGTGGCAAAACTGTTGGTACTGGAAATAACCTCATTAGTGCCGGACTGGATGAACGCAACTTTGAGGCGCTGGCCGTTCGCGGTGGCCGAGGTGATCTGTGTCGCCAACCCACTCACGACTGAACCGCTCGTGCCGTAGTTACGAATTTTTCCGACCGGAATATCAATACCATGTTGATGTAGTGCCCGATGGATAGCTGAAAGGCTGCCAGCTTCTCCAACCCCCTGCGCCGTATCACCAACGATCAGGTTGCCGCTGGCAAGATAACCGCCACGATCCGCGAAGGAATGGCCGAGCATGGCGAGGTGGGAAAATTTTGGGAAAACCGCTAGCGTCACGGGGCGATTGCAGATCATAAAATTCTTGATCCGGTGTGCGACCGGCGCAACGCCAACCGTGGAGCCGCCGAGGCCGATAAAATTAGCCGCTGGAGATGTGTCTGGAGGACCAAAACTCAATTCCGTTGCTGGTAAGTAGTCCTCATAGAACTTGGTCTTGCCACCTCCGTAATACACCATGTCAACGCGAGTGTGTGAACCTTTACCGATATTTTTTACCTGCGTAATCTGCGTCCCGGTGTTTGACAGGTTTGCGCCAGAACGGCCTTGCAGATAAGCGCCGCCATTGCCCTTGAGTCCCGTGAAATAACTGGCCGCGCCACTCATGCCCATTAGATGCTCACCGGCGGCAGTGCCGGTATATGAATCCGCGATCCACGCCGATTCCACCCAACAAGTCAGTGTGAACCCTTTAACCAGTGCGGCTTTCTGAGCCGCCGTGAGCGCGTTCACGAAGTTTAGTGACGCCGTGGCGCTCAACTGGATTCCATTGTCCGAATAGGTTACAGACCCTGCTCCAGCCCCGGCCAACGTCGCACCGCCAAGATTGCTTGCAGAAGTACAGGAGGCATAAGCAATGATTGATGGGTCATTGCCGCAATCCTCCCACTGCGGAAATCCATTGGCGGGCGCATAGGTGTACGACATTACACATTCCCCGAGAGGAAGCGCACGGCGCTGGCGGCGATGGCTACGTCAGCCGCGCCACCGTTCAACAACATCTTCGCCCCGCGTATTTTCAGGCCACCGCCCACCGCTGAAAGCACGGCATAAATACCGATAGCATTTAATCCGGTGGCTCCGGCAATGATTGCTCCCGTCGCCAGATTGAGGAATGCCAGCGGGGTCGCCGCGTAATTCGTCCCGTCCACGGTGGGATAAAGCTGAAGAATGGGTGTCGTTCCGGTCGGCGCCGCCACCACTTCGATAGTCAATGAGTTGTAGGCGGATAAGTCGCTAGAAGTCCAGCAAGTTCGTCCGATCGCGCCCGCCGTCAGTGCAGTGTTATCGCTGTTCGCAATCCATTGTTCAGGAAAAGCGACTTCTGTGGCGGTCTGACGGGAATGCGGCGTCAAAAATCCATCCGCATCCTGTTCAAATTTTATTTTATCTCGTGTCTGCGTCGTCATAATCGTTCCTCACTATTAAATTAAGCGATTACGCCGCCGGATCGCTGCGCGAGCGGCGGTAATGGAATTGCCAGGTGAGACGCATCACGCCGGTGCGCTGGTCGCCGTCGCCGGAGAGCTCGGGCGCATCGGCGCCGGCCTCGATGGTATCGAGCACGTAGGCGAGGCCCTGGGTATGATCGGCCATGAGCGCGACCGTGATCTCGCTGCGGATCAGGTTCAGGGTCGTGTCCACCTGGGCGCTGGCGGTTTTCACCACTGCCTCGAGATAGAGCGTGAGCCGCCAGTCCTGCTGGCCCTGGCTCAGATCCAGCAATTTGTCGTCCGGGCCGAGATAGACGAACAGCGCCGGCAATTCCGATTCCTGCAGCGGCCGCACCCGGCCACGATAGGCATGCGTCGTGGTGGTCGTGAGATTGTCGACCTTGTCGAGCACGGCGACGATGATGCTTTCGGCTCGATGCGTCATGGCGGCGCTCTTACTGTTTTTCCAGCATCAGCTGCGTGATGCCGGTGCTGTCCGGTTCGACGCCGACGATCTTGTAGGTCACGCTCGAGATTATCAGCGTCTGATTATGCGTCGGGCTGGGGATATCGGCGGTGCGGCACCAGAAAACCGGATGGGTCGACTGAATGCCGGCCTCGCCGGCGGCGACCTCGAAATAGGCGTTGTCGAAAATCCCGTTGACCGAGGTCGTGCCGTTATAAGTCGCGGTCACACCGAAGTCGGCCGGATCGAAAAATCCGGCGCGATCGGTGGCATCCTCGACAGCCATCAGGGCCTGACGGATTTACCGCGCATCTGCGCCGGCCGCGCCATGCGGTTGACCGGCGCGCGCAGCGGCTGCGGCGCGTCGATGATGTCGACATAGCCGTTGGCCACCAGCCAGTCGCGCAACGTGCCGTTGGGCTCGATCACATCGCCGACGCGATAGTTCTGCCAGGCGAGTTTGAAGCGGACTTTTTTCAGGGTGCCGGCCATGTCATGTCTGTTCCATGTTGTATTTCGTTTCGATAGTCGAAACTCCATCCTCAACCTTGATAACCCTGAACCACATGCCTGGTGGGGTCGGTTCGCCAATTGTGCGCAACAATTCACCTGAGACTATGACGCCGTAGATCGTGGCGAGATCACGCTCATCATCAAGCGTGATATTTTTCGACAGTGGTCCACGACAGTGCAGGCTCATTGCGCCACCTTCACCAGCGGATTCGGATGCGCCGTGTGGTCATAGCGCTGCTCGATTTCTGCGGCGGTCGGCGGCGGCCCGGCGCACTCGGTAAAACTGACGATATGCTTTCCTTCGTCATCGCGGCCGATCGTCACGTCCAGCGTGTCGTAGCCATAGAGCCGGTCGCGCACCGGTTCGCAGCCATCCATGAGACTCGACCGTTGCGGAATAGAAATCTGTATGCCGCGCGCGGCGGCAATACCGAGCCAGAATTCCACGCAGGCGCGACCCTTCTCCGCATGGTGCGAATGGGCATAGGTGAAATCCATGCCGAACAGCGTGATCTTTTTCACGCCCAGGAACACCGCGAATGCCACGGCATAGGCCGCCGTGCTGTTCATGTAGGCAAAGCCGGTGTCGCGCACCACCGCCTCGAGCGGATACGGCACCAGCCCCGGATACTCCGGGTGCGGGCGGCTGGTATAAACCGGCCCCGGATGTTTCCGGAGCCACGGCAGCAGCGCCGCGATGTTGCCGTCCGGTTTGGCCTGCGCGCGAATCTCCTGGATGCGCACGTCGTCCATGTGGAACACGCGGTCGCACTCGAACACGTTGCCGATCGCGTTGATGCCCCAGACCTCGTCGCAGAACTTGCTGCGCCCGCCGATGCGCTTGGTAAATTCCAGAAATGAACTCACCGACGGCCCCAGCGCCAGAATCGCCACATGCTGCGGCGCCGGCGTCGGGATCGTGCTCGCGCCGAGATCGATGACCGGCGGCGGATGCGGCGCGGCCTGCTTCTGGCGCGGCTGGCACACCGCGATCAGGGTGCGGCCATTCAGATCCTTTTCGACTTCCGATTCGGCCCCGGCCTGGCCATACCACTCGACCACGTCCCAGCCGCAGGCCTCGAGCAGGGTCTGGAACTCGCCCGAGGTATAGTGCCGGTAGTGAAACGCCGTGTTGTTCCACGGAAACACTTCCTCATTCGGCACGCTCGCCAGCAACAGCGGCGCGACCGCGCGCAGACGGCGCAACAGCGGTGCCGGATCGTGCAGGTGCTCGATCAGCTCAAAACACACGGCGGCATCGGCTCTAGACGGAACGACTTCTGAACAAAAATCATCAGCGCTGATCTGCATGAATTCAATGCGATCATGCGCGTAATGATCGCGGGCATAGGCGATGGCCTCTGCATCCGCATCGAACGACATCACGACATGGCCAGAATCGGCCAGAATTTTCGACCCGTAGCCGATGCCACAGCCGGCATCGATTGTTTTTGGCCGATACCCTGTTTTATCGTCCTCGGTCTCGATCAGATTCCGATTGTAGAGTGTCCCGTAAATGTATTGCGCCGCCCACTGATACCGCGCCACGTGATCACGGCGGATATCATCCAGCGTAGGCGCGACTTGTCGTTCACCTTG
>Ga0153916_10002511_pt1 | contig 13417 bp, 13 predicted proteins | sample Opewatmetagenome_FD_109642 | JGI IMG/M metagenome (GOLD analysis project Ga0153916, IMG submission 109642) | Freshwater wetland microbial communities from Ohio, USA - Open water 3 Core 3 Depth 4 metaG | ecosystem: Environmental > Aquatic > Freshwater > Wetlands | place: USA: Ohio, Lake Erie...
GCACTTCCAAGAGCACACATGTACTCGACCCAGAATCACCCACCGAGCGTGGGCCCACACTTGAAGAGGTGCTTGCGCTAGAGGCTACGTGAGCCCTCTCTTCTTTTCGACCCAAATTTCGATTCTCACAGAGCGGCATGACTGCAAAGGCCCGCGATGTTCATCGCCCCCCAAAGGAATGAATGGTGCCGAGGGCGAGACTCGAACTCGCGTACTCCTACGAGAAAGGATTTCTCATCGGAAGGCCGACCAACCATCAAACATCTTGAGTCCTTCGCCGTTGGCCTAGCTTGGCTACCTCGGCACGCTGGCTGCCAATCTCTCTAGTCTGTATATAGCCGTTTTCCCTTGTCCTTCCTGTTCGACGTATCCAAACCAGAGAATCGCTTTTCCTAGTCAGGCTTATCAGGACCGCCCTGAACTATACATGTCTCAGATACTGTGCTTGGAGCCAAAGTGAATGTCGTATCTAACGATAGAAGATTTCTCAATGTTCTACAATGTATCCGGCGAGGGTAAGCCCGTCCTACTGATACACGGGTTAGGGTCGGATCACCGTGGCTGGGAGTTTCAGGAGAATGACCTGAAGAGTCATTTTCAGCTTGTAATCCCGGACCTCCGTGGTCATGGGCAGTCGAGGGGCGGCATCACTGACTTTGTTCCGGCGCGGCGGTTCGCAGAGGATTTGGACACGCTCCTGTCTCACTTGCATGTTGACAAGGCACATGTTGTAGGTGAGTCGATGGGCGGAATCATAGCTCTTGAATTCGTCCTTGATTTCCCTGAGCGCATTGACAGACTGGTGCTAATAGGCACCACACCCAAAGTGACCGAAGAGACAGCTGACGTTGTGTACGGTTGGCGCGAGGCACAACTGGCGGGAGGAAATGAAGCATTCTTCTGGGCCTCGTTAAGAAGCGGGTTCTCATCCCAGTGGATCAAGAAGAACCCAGAAATCGTCGAACATCTCAGACAAAAAGCTCAGGGTATGAATGCGGATGGCGTCGTCGTCGCCGGTCTTGGTCTAGCAACAACCGATGTGACAGATCGACTTCCCGAGATCAATGTGCCAACGCTTGTTGTTCATGGAGACTCCGATAGAATAATCAACATTGAGATGGGGCGGGTCATGAACAGAGGCATAAGGAACTCAAGACTGAAGGTCCTAAAGGGATCTGGTCATTCTCCAACCGTGGAAAGGGCGAAAGAACTCAATCAACTACTCATTACGTTCCTAAAGAGTCGAAACTGAGTGTGCCGCCAGGCAATTCATTCCATAAGAGTCTAGGAAGTAGCTCTTGACTTCTCTTCAAGGAACGGTCTAATCTGTTTGTAGAAGTCAGCGATAATCTTGCTTTTCGTCTCTTCAGTCTCGAGAATGAACAAACGAATCTGTTGGCCGACTCTTATTTCCTTGACGAAGCCAATATCAACGAGAGGCTGCATGACTCTGTGAATTGTTGAGTGAGCCAAGCCCGTGTCTTTGGCTATCCTGCTAAGATTGAAGAATTCCTTCGGTCGGTCAAGAAAATGTTGAACGACTCTTGTTTGGGCTCGTGAGGCGAATATCTTCTCAAGAAGCTTGTGCAACTGTAATGCCCTCCACTCATCACTATATCAAAGCAGGCACTATAGTGCTCCCGACCTTTTTGCCCTTGAAGAACCGAAGAAGGTTGTCAGGATCCGTGCCGTCAAATATCACTGTCTCAATCCTAGAACGTTCCACGACTCCGATTGCCACGGGGTCAAAGAGTTCATATTCACCAGCGCGTGTTCCACTTCTTGCAAGTATGGACTTGAGCTGAGCAACACTAACTGAGTCTAGCTTCTTGGCACCGGGCTGTTTCGGGTCACGGTCGTAGACGCCATCCACGTTTGTGGCATTCAGTAGTCTGTCTGCGTGCACCAACTCTGCCGCAAGGGCCGCGGCAGCATTCGTAGACTGACCTGGAAGCAACCCTCCCATCAGTATAACTCTGCCAAGGCAGTTTGCCGTTGCGACTTCATCCAAGCTCTCTGCCACCTTTGGGTAGGCCACATCTCCCAAAGCAGTAATGAGCAGCTCTGCATTATGTCGTGCTAACTTAATACCGAACCAATCACACTGGGCTTCACTCGCGCCAAGTTCCCGAGCAGCACTGATGAAGGCTCTTGCAGGCTTTCCACCACCCACAACTACAATCAGCTGATGGCCTTCTCTTACTAGGCTCTTGACATTCATGGCGTATTTCTTGATTCTCTCCGTTAGTATGTTGCCTGCGTCATCGTAGAGGAGAGAGCCTCCTATCTTGAGAACTGCGCGCATAGCCTGTCCCTGCCGGATTGTCCAAGAGTTGACTTCTTGGACTCACCTAAAGAAGATTTCTTGAATGGAACGATTGGTCGATATTTCGACTGAACGCTTTTCAATGCCCTACAGGTGGCACATTGTTCCGAGAGTGTACTGATTTTCATGGGGTAGTGCACGAGTTGCTTGAAGGATAAACGAAGTTGCCCACAAGCCTTTTAGCACGACGGCAATCTGCGACTTGAACGCGGCCCCTGTCCGGTCTCCACAATAGCCAGAGAGGCTAAAGTGTAATGTCAAAGTTCACAGCGAGAATCGAATCCAACCGATGGACTCCAGCAGATGAGGAGGCGCTCTTGGAGACTTGGGGCCAGGAGGAAATCTATGCTTTCGATCCCCGCGCAAAGAATCTGTACTCGGTTGACACGCCGCCTCCATATCTGTCAGGACACGTTCACATAGGTCAGCTAGTACACTACACACAGATCGACATTATCGCAAGATATCGGCGCATGCAAGGTCTTCAGGTGAATTTTCCATTAGGCATTGACCGCAATGGCCTTCCGGTTGAGCTCCGCGTGGAGAAAGAATTCGGGATGAATATGCATAATACTCCACGGGAGGAGTTTGTTCGTAAATGCAAAGAGCAGCTCGACATGTACGAAGAAGAGGTTGTCGAGAGCTTCAGGAGACTGGGCATCAGTTTCAATGCCTATAGCGGCGACGGAGTCTATAGAACCGATAGCCCGAAATATAGGGCCGTAACACAGGCGACTTTCATCAGTCTTTGGAAACAAGGGCTAGTCTACAGTGACTACAGACCAAACAACTGGTGTCTGGATTGCGGCACGACCATTGCTGACGCAGAGGTAGAGTATGAGGAGCGCCAGACGACTCTATACTACCTCTACTTCCAAGTGGAAAGAATGGAGCCCATTAAGATAGCAACGACGCGGCCAGAGTTGCTTTGCGCATGCGGTGCAATCTTCGTTCATCCTGACGACGAAAGGTATCGCGAATACAGAGGCAAGAAAGCAAGAGTGCCTATATTCGATATTGATGTTCCGATTATCGAAAGTGCAACCGCACAGGTTGAATTCGGCACCGGTGCCTTGATGGTCTGCAGCTACGGTGACATGGCTGATGTCATGGCTTTTCGGAACTTCGGCTTGAAGCCTATTCCTGCGATTTCTCCCGAGGGCAGAATGACGGATGCGGCAGGGAAGTATGCAGGCCTAAGTACGAGCGAAGCCAAGAAGAAGATAGTCGAAGACCTCCGGGCAAGAGGAATCCTCTACAAGGAGGAGTCAATCAATCAAAGAGTCCCCATTTGTTGGAGAAGCAAGACGCCGATTGAGTTCATCGCGATGGACGAGTACTACCTACGCCAGACCGAATTCACTGATGCATTGATGAAGATAGCACTGGAGACCAAGTTCTTTCCCGATTTCCATAGACAAATACTCATCGACTGGATTAACAGGGTCTCCGTCGATTGGCCTGTGAGCAGGAGAAGGTTCTACGGAACGGAGATGCCAATCTGGTACTGCAATGCATGCGGAAAGCCCGTCTTGCCAGAGCCTGGCGAGGTCCGGTACTACCAGCCATGGCGAGAAGATCCACCATTCAATAAGTGCCCAGAGTGTGGTGCCGAGAACGGATTCAAGGGCGAAGAACGAACGTTTGACACTTGGATGGACTCGTCCATTTCGGGTCTGCAGATAATAGGATACATGCGCAATGATGCTTTGTTCAGGAAAGGCTTCGGCAATGTGATTCGACCCCAAGGGAAGGACATAGTCCGAACGTGGCTCTATTATTCGCTCCTCCGGACGTATCAGCTTACAAAGAAAGCCGCCTTCAAGGAGGTGTGGGTTTCAGGGCACGTGGTGGACGATAAAGGCGAGAAGATGAGCAAGTCCAAAGGCAACTCTCCGCCACCAAAACCCATTATTGACAAGTATGGAGCAGATGCAATGCGCTTGTTTGGAATTTTGGAGGCTGGATTAGGCAGTGATGTCCGCTTCTCGGAGGATAGGCTCGCTGGTGTATCCAAGTTCATGACCAAGTTGTGGAACATAAGCCGCTTTCTATCCATGTTTCCAATACCCCCGAGAATGCAATATTCAGACTTGACAGCTGTCGACCGGTGGATTCTGGCTGAAACAAACAAAATGATTGAGGGGATAATTCCCGACTGCGAGCTACTGGACTTTCATAAGCCGGCGACTGATGTGAAGTCTTTTGCATGGGGCTTTTTTGCGGACCACATCGTGGAAATGTTGAAGGCACGATGTCTGAACACTGATGGCAGCTTTACAGCCGAAGAGCAGCAGTCTGGCTGGTATGTTCTACACGAGACCCTCAAGGTCATACTCAAGGCCCTAGCACCCATAACGCCGTTCATAACAGACAGGGTCTATCGGGAGCTGTACAACAAGAGGGGTATTCATCGTGAACAGTTTCCAAGTGTCAACGCCGAATGGCAGAGCCCCTTGACAAAAGAAACCAACTTGGTTCTCCAGACCGATGCGGCTCTATGGAAATTCAAACGCGATAGTAACATGTCTCTCCGCCAGGGAATTCCGGAAGCCTGCATTCCTGGAAGGCTGAAGTCTTGGGCCAAGGATCTCAAGGCCATGCACGGAATACAGACACTGCGCTTTACCAAGCCCAAGGGAACTGGTTTCACTCAGGTGCCCATCCCGGAGTCAGACGAATTCATTTACGTGAAAGGGGCGCAAACCGCGGAATCATCTAAGTGAAAGCACATCAGCCGCACGTTCGTTTGTCTGAATGTCTCCTGACCTACTTTACTGTCACGGTGTTCTCGTGTACGACCGGGCATTTCATGCTGTTCGAGACCAAACAGTACTTGCCAGCTAGGTCGAGTGCACGCTCAGCTTTCTGTGTAACATCGTCTGAGCTCACTGTGACCTTGGTCTTCAGCACAAGCTTAGTGAACTCGTACCCCTTCTCGACTTTCTCAAGCGTACCGATTCCCTGACATGAAAACGACGTGAAATCGAACCGAATCTTCCTTGAGAAGGTGATGAATGTTGTCATGAAACATGCCGATGCTGCGGCGACGAACATGTCTTCGGGGGTCAGTATCCCGCTCGGTCCCTCAAACTCCGGCGGCGGGGCAACTTGCACTTTTGGTTTTCCCTGAACGATGAGTTCACCCTGACGATCACGTATCCAGTCTACCCTGACTTGATATTCATGCGTGTCTTGACTCAATGTCCTCGCCATCAAGAGAACTCGAAACCCAACGAAAAAGCGTTTGGGTTGGTATGAACGACTACATGGCTACGACTTTGTTCTCATGTTCAGTTGGGCACTTCATGCTGTTGGATACGTAGCAGTACTTCGCACCCAGCTCGAGTGCCCTCTCTGTCTTACTTCTGAGCTCTTCTGAATCGATGATAACTGTCGTCTTCATGTGCATTTTCGTTATCTCGTAGCTCCTGTCCACCCTCTCTAGGGTGCCCTTGGCCTCAACTTCGAATGACTTGAAGGTGATGTGCATTTTCTGCGTGAATACCATGAAAGAATTCATGAAGCATACAGATGCAGAGGCGACGAAGAGTTCCTCAGGTGAATGAAACTCAATTCCACCTGACTCGGAGGAGCGTCCAGTTTTGATTACTGGCTTATCTCCAACCAATACGTCACCAGACTTTCCACCGGTCCAAACCACTCTTACATTATATTCACGAGTGTCCTCGCTCAAGGAATTCGCCGACCTACCCATGACGTTCATGATGAATAATGTTTGGGCACGAACGAACAGTCTGACGGATATAGGAATCAATTAGTGGTGTTGAGCATGAAGGAGATGATGGTGGACCAGGCGAGAATCGGACTCGCGACCTTCTGAATGCGAATCAGACATTCTGCCACTGAACTACTGGCCCACTTATCCAGGACTACCGTCAACGGGTCATCGAGGGCCGACCTCTTAAAACCTTGTCTGATTAGATTTCTATTCCGAACGCTTCAGAGAAGCGTTCTACTCTTGCAAACTCCCTGAGGAACTCATATCCCTTCTCTGTCAGCGAATATGTTCGGTTGTTCTCATTGTCATCCGTCGGTTTGATCAGTTCTTTCTGCACTAGCTCATCCAGATACTGTGTAAGTCTGTCGTGTGACAGGTTGGCAATGTAGAGGATTTTTGTCGGGCCTGCTCCATTCTCACCTTCGTCTTGTATGGCACGCATCATATCGGCAAGGATGCGCATTTTCGAACGATAGGCCTTTTTCGATTTCATACCTCCCGGCCCGCCCTCACCAACATGACTAGGAGCGCAATGAACCCTAAGAACTGAAACACCTGACTCAGTATGTATCCTCTCTCAGCGTATGCCGCTGACATGTGGCTTAGCAAAAGCAGACAAAAGCCCACCAGCACGTACAACGCGTAGTGACTTCTGATGGCGAGGTAGTTCATTGCTGACTGCAGTACGACCACAACGAGTATGATGATAGCAACCACGTCTAGTCTCGGGTCGATGAGTATCGGTAGAGCCATGAAGAGACCTAAGGCCGGCGAATGACCGCCACCTATGGGCCGGGTTGACAACGCAAACAGGATGTATGCCATGATCTTCATCGTGCCATATGCTATCGTTACCACGGAGAAGACCGTGCTCCCTTCCAAGGACCCAATATCGCCACCCTTCAGCACGAAAAAGTACCACGTTCCGATAACATGTCCGAACATGGCCGCTGAGAGAACGAGGAATCCGGTGGCAAGGTCCGAGAGCTTCTTTTGACCAGTCAGTCTGAATGCTTTGTTTGCATAATGGCTCACAGCTAGAGCAATGAAGCCAGCGATGGATTCCAGCAGAAGGTCCAATCTGATTAGTGAAAGCAATACGTCCTGCATGGATTGTCGCCTATTCTGGGTCTGTGCTCTCTGGTCTTATTGGCATTGTATGATTCGTCTATTGTTTTTGTCCGAATCTGTGACAGAGTGTGGTCGGCTTGAAGCACTTCTTGTGCGCTGTATGAATCATCCAGAGGCATCCTTCATTGGCCGTTTATATAAGCAGACTACTCTAGTTCGTGTGATTCATGTCCAGTACGTCCGTATCCGTGCTGTAACCAAATGATGGAAGCAACCGAGGAATGCAGGCATCTGATATTCACAATAATACCTATGCCATTAAGGTGGGGTCAAGCCCGCCCTTCCATCACCTTTTATCGGTCGCTAACGACAGTAACTAGAACAGTCGACTTGGCGAGTCTAAGGAGTTGATTATTCGGATTGGACAAGTGCTCGGTCTGCGGAAAACCGATTCCTCCCGTGGCTGCAGAAAGATTGAGGCAAGCTCTCGGCGATGCGCCTTTGATGTGTCGGCACTGCATCGCGATGAAAGTCGGATCCGGCCAAGAACCAGTTCTCGCGTGCAAGAACTGTGGCAATCCCATTGAGCCTAACATCGCCCGGAGAATTCTTGTGGCAAGACGGAGAGGACTGGCTGCGCCGCTGCTCTGTAGGAATTGCTACATAAATCGTAGACAGCGAGCTGCTATGCCCGAGCAACCTCCTGTGGCTGCAGCGAAATTCAGCGTCAGTGAATGGGCCTGCCTGAAGTGCGGAGCCGCGCTCGAACCTGAAGAAGTCGACCAGATAAAGCACGGGAAGACGGTGGAGTGTGTTTACTGCGGAAGTACTGTAACTCTGGACCTTTTCAGGCGATGACGAAAGTGAATACGTTTTGAAGTCTGATTCCTTGGCGCATCCTTCAACCATTACAGAGCCAACGTCTTAACATGCAGGGACTCTTCAGTTCGGACGTTCCTTCACTTCTGCTCTTCCTTGTCCTCCAGAATTGCCTCCACTTTGGCGAGTCTATCCTTTAGGTCTCTATTCTCCTTTTCGAGGGATTCGACACTCTTCCTAATCGAATCTAGCTCGGTGGTATCCTTCTTCTTGCTAAGCGCTCTGGTTGCGTCCCTTGCATAGCGCACGATGCGCCCCTCGACTTGACTGTCGGCGATATTCTCTAACGCAGGAATGAGGGCGGCATCTCCGTATGTCTTGGCTGCACGAAGTGAACTCACTACAACACGGAAGGACCTGTCCTGAAGGAGTATTTCAAGATCCGACTTCACTTCAGGCCGTTCTTTCTTGTATCGCTTGCCTAGACGTGCCAGCAGCCCGGGGATGATTCTTCTGATTTCATCCGGTGTGCCCACTTCTGAGTACGGCTTGATGATGTCGATTACTTCCTCTTTGTCAGTTTCGGCAAGACCGTTCAAGTATCCATTCTGCACAGTGTACTGCCAGCTCGGTGCTGCCGTCTTGAGGCCCTCTCTTAACAGTTGCAGGGCATCATCGTGCTGAGTCTTGCCTATCGATGTTGCCGCAGCTGCAACCACAAAGTAACTGTCTTGGTCTTCTAGCATCGTCTTCAGAGCTTGAAACGCCCTGTCGCTTCTGTAGAACTGGCCCAATGCGGCTGCCACCGCCGTCCGCGCTCTCGTGTTTGTGAGATTCGTGGCCTTGAGGAGCTCATCAAGTGCGGATTCGCTCTTCATAGAGCCGAGGACTTTTGCTATTTCGAACTGTACCCCCCAGAACTTATCTTCGAGAAGCGCTTTCCCGAGAGCTTCGATGCCCTTGGGTGATGCTTTCTTTCCAAGAGCTTGGGCCGCCCTTATCCTTTGTATCACGTTGGTTCCGTTCAGAAGTTGGTCAATCAACATGGACTCGGGTGCCTCGATAGTCGCATCCATCAGGACCGCGTAGTCCGGGTCTACGACTATCTGCTTTGGTTTCTTCTTCACAGGGTAATAGAACGAATGAATCCGTTCCATCACTTCCATGGTGTATCTTACGCGGCTGTCGTCATCACCCACGAACTCTACGGTCAATGGGAACCTGAAGACATCCGGAGTCATATTGTCTCCTCTCTGGGTCTGTTCAATCTTGACCAAGGCATGACCATTCTTCTCATCATGCGAACATGTAATCTTGCATTCAGGATAACCTGCTCTATACAACCACTGTTCGAAGAACCATCCGAAGTCTTCTCCTGTCATCTCTGAGAAGAGTTCCTCGAGGTTGTGAGTGTATACTGAACTGAAGGAATAACGACGCATCCATTCGCCCAGAATTTTCCACCACTTGTCCTCGCCAACAAGGTGTTTCAGCATATAGTATCTCCAAGCGCCACCTGGGTAGAGGTGTCGATCAAACACATCCGCTCCACGTTCCCACTCGTTCTGAACAATGGGTCTTCTATAATTCTCCTTGTCCTCTTCGAAGTAGGAAAGCTGCTTGCCATACTGTTCGTAAAGATACTCGTCATCACCCTTGTCGTGGTGCTTCCATTCATTCTGCATTTGGGTTGCCCAACCTTCGTTGAGCCAACCATGAGACCATGTGCGGCAGGTCACAAGGTCGCCGCCCCATGTGTGCGCCAATTCGTGTGAAACCAGCCCGTCAGAGTCAAAGTCCTGATGTGCCTTCTCATCATGCAGAGTAGCATCGGTAAGGGTCGTTGCACTTACGTTCTCCATACCACCATAGATGAAATTCGCTACAACAACCTGGGCGTACTTATCCCATGGGAATTTGACACCAAGTTTCTCACTAAAGAAACGAATCATATCCGGGGTCTTCTTGAACGAGCGGTATACCGTATCCCTGTCCCACTTCGGATGAGCATAGTAACTCACCTCAAGACCATCGAGGTCTTCCTTATACTCTGCAAACTGGGAAACTGCGACCGTCATCAAGTACGCTGGCATCCGTTTCTCGTTTAACCAGTGGAAGGTTTCTGTTCCATCGTCATTGCTCTTCCTTTCTACGAGGACACCATTAGACATTGCGTAGAAGCCGTCAGGCACTGTAACAAAAACCTCGACGGTGTGCTTGTGGCTAGGGTTGTCATAGATGGGTACAACGTAACGAGCATAGTCATCCTGAAGCTGTGTCCACGCGCTGGTCTCAATATTGGGAAATTCAGGAGATGGATTGGTGAAGTAGAGACCGGCCCTTGGATGGTCTATCGTGTAGGTGAATGTCAGTTCGTTTCTTTCTCCCTCTGACAGGTGATTGCTCAGTATCACCACCAGATGTTCGTCCTCGGGTCGGAGTTCCCATTCCAATTCGTTGTCTTGGGAGTCCCTAACTCCACTGATATTCAGTTCTGCCGCATGCAGAACAACTTGGTCCAGATTCGGCACTATTGATCTGATTCTCAGCTTGGATATTGCATCTACGTGCTCCCTCTCCAAGTCCATTCTCCAGTCCATTACAAGATGCTCCACTTCGTAGTGACGCGGTGGGGCCCATTGGGGACGTGCCGTTGCAAACGTAAACGGCTCGCGTTCTGCGAGTAGTTGGCTTTCTGCCTCACGGATATCACCGCGGATTAAGGATTCAAGATAACGATGGAAGTCAGTCATAATGATGCACCCATATTTGCGTTTCATTCATCGAGTTGCTGCAGGCGGATTCTGCTCCGACGATAGTTACGGCTGTCTCGGGGTTGAAATAAACCCTATCATCTCTGTTTGAGGTTCAGGTGCCCGAATTGTGGCTGCTGTGAGGAATGAGAAGGTTTGGATGGCATCATCGGACTCACATTTTCCAAATAATCACAATTCTGACACATTGGATGCTCAAATAAACGGACTATCATAGGGAGTCATGCCATCCAATACAAACCACTTGGAAAGCTTTTTATTGTGTCGAAGGGGTGTATGGGTGCTTCGCGTCATACGGTGTCAGGTCTGATGCAGAAGGCAATCGCCGAGCGATGATGACCGGTTGCTCCAAGCGCGATCAAACAATGCGGACCGGAGATAGACCGGCGCGTGGTTGTGCCGGAATGCCCTCGGGTCTAAGACATGCTCAACAGTGTGCAGGCTGAAGGGGTAAGCTCTCCCAGCTATCCATTACGCCTGTACTTCATCAAGCCAGCTCATAGTGTGCAAAGACGTGCATGAGTACCAAACTCAGTTTGGTCTACCTTGCCAGTCATGTACGGTATCAGGATGACTCTAGTCGATCCTGCTAGAGGGCACTGCTATCGACTTGGGGTTAAGACATGCAAGTGGAACGAACTCGCATCCGAGTTCGTCGCGAACGGCTCAGTAGTGTCGTTAACCTACCCTGTGGAGGTGGATAACGCCGGGAAACTGGCGGTAATACACCGTAGGAGCGTCGTTCTGGAAATGATGTTGCTCTAAGATGGCGGTCCCAGGCATGTGGGATTGTCCGCCGCAGGACGGGACGGCACCGGATCATACTTGTAAGTGGGGTAATGGCCCACTTAGGTTATGACCCGAACGGGCGATGTAAGTCGTGGCCCGGAGAGGGGCACTGAGACAAGGGCCCCAGCCCCACGGGGTGCAGCAGTTACGAAACCTCAACAATGCGCGGAAGCGCGATTGGGCCAAGTCGAGTGATGGGGGATAACTCCATCTGTAGTGGATCCTCAGTACGGACCACCAGAAAGGAGAGGGCAAGGCTGGTGCCAGCCGCCGCGGTAAAACCAGCTCTTCGAGCGGTGCCCACAATTATTGAGCTTAAAGCGTCCGTAGCCGGTTTGGTAGGTCCCTGCTCAAATCCGGCCGCTCAACGGTCGGACTGGTAGGGATACCGCCTTACTGGGGGACGGGAAACGGCGACGGTATTCCACAGGTAAGGGTGAAATCTTATGATCTGTGGAGGACCACCAGTGGCGAAGGCGGTCGCCGAGAACGTGCCCGACGGTGAGGGACGAAACCCAGGGGAGCAAAGCGGATTAGATACCCGCGTAGTCCTGGGTGTAAACGATGCCCGTTAAGTGTTGCATTGGCCACGAGCCACTGCGGTGCTGAAGCGAAAGCGATAAACGGGCCGCTTGGGAAGTACGGTCGCAAGGCTGAAACCACGAATTCTTCCAGATTCGTGGCAGCTAACTTAAAGGAATTGGCGGGGGAGCACCACAAGGGGTGGAGCTTGCGGTTTAATTGGACTCAACGCCGGAAAACTTACCCGGCCAGACAGCCGAATGAGAGCCAGACTGACGATCTTGCTCGACGAGCTGAGAGCTGGTGCATGGCCATCGCAAATTCGTGCCGTGAGGTATCAGCTTAAGTGCTGCAACGAATGAGATCCCTGCCACGTAGTTGCCAGCCGAGGGTTACAACCCCGTCGGGGCACACTACGGGGACCGCCAGCGATAAGCTGGAGGAAGGTGGGGGCCACGGTAGGTCAGTATGCCGCGATATGGCCGGGGCCACACGCGTGCTACAATGGCAGCGACAATGCGTTACAACACCGAGAGGTGAAGTCAATCGCCAAACGCTGCCGTAGTTGGAATTGTGGGTTGGAACTCATCCACATGAACCTGGAATCCCTAGTATCCGCGTCTCACTACGGCGCGGAGAATATGTCCCCGCTTCTTGCACACACCGCCCGTCGCTCCATGCGAGCGGCCTTGGGGTGAGGCGGCGTCCATAGGATGCTAACGAATCTTGAGGTCGCAAGTAGGGAGAAGTCGTAACAAGGTATCCGTAGCGGAAGCTGCGGATGGAAGAAGATGAGACTTCCTCATCATCCATCAATCACCTCCTACGTTTCTACTCATAGAGGTAGAAGCAGCTTGTTCCTGCTCTTCGGAGCAGGGAAGTACGGGCCTAGCGGGTAGTGTAAGGGGACTTGCCCTAACTGGCACTGTTGAGCACCCTCTTTCTCATTCACAGGTTCGCGATTGCTTAGTGAGCCAGCTACTTGATAGGCAGTGTTGCCGCGGACCTTAGAATCCCTTCTCATTCTCGAGCTGGCGCTGACTTATTCTTTCGATTGCTTCGAATACTTCATCCACCATCTTGCGAGAAAGAACTGTTCTGACCGCATCAAGTTCGGCTCTGTTTTTTATTATGACACCTATCTTGCTGATTGGATTTCCGCTCTTGTCGACCGGATTGATTTCAACAGCTAGATACGCTGGTTCATCCTTTGAATGAGGTATCTTCCTGATGAATATCCCGGGCTCAGTAGTCCTCATCCGTTCGAATTTTCTTCCGTGCTTGAGCATATCTCTCAGTGATTCTTCCATTCAAATCACCCAATCATTTTAGTCATGAGGTCGATTTTGTTGGTAGTGGAGCGGTCGCAGCGCC
>Ga0153916_10002512_pt1 | contig 13414 bp, 12 predicted proteins | sample Opewatmetagenome_FD_109642 | JGI IMG/M metagenome (GOLD analysis project Ga0153916, IMG submission 109642) | Freshwater wetland microbial communities from Ohio, USA - Open water 3 Core 3 Depth 4 metaG | ecosystem: Environmental > Aquatic > Freshwater > Wetlands | place: USA: Ohio, Lake Erie...
TGCGATCAGGGTCTTCCCTGTGCCCGGCGGGCCGTAGAGGAGAACCCCCTTCGGGGGATCGATCCCCAGCTTCCGGAAGAGCTCCGGGTGCCGCATGGGGAGCTCGATCGTCTCCCGCACCCGTTGCAGCTCGTCCTTGAGCCCCCCGATGTCCTCGTAGCTGATCTTCTTTAAACCCTCGAATCCAGCTGCCGGCTTGTCCGAGAACTCCACCTGCGTGTTCCGGGTGATGATCACCGCCTGCTCGGGCTCTACGAGGACCGCCTTGAAGGCCACGAGCTGCGGTTGCATGAAGGGGAGCCCCGCCAGGATGGGCACCGAATCGTTCTTCACCACAGGGAAATCGATGAGCCGGTTCGCGGCGCCCTGGTAGTTGATGGGGATCTGCCGGGGCATGTCCTCGGGCGGGGCCAGCACCACCCGTTTTGCCTCGATCTCGTCCTCCACGGGCTGGATCCGGACCCGGTCCCCGATGGAGACCCCCGCGTTCGCCCGGGTGAAGTTGTCCACCCGCACCTTCCCCTGGTGCCAGTCCGAGACCATGGAGCGCCAGACCTTGGCCACGGTCCGGCGCTTCCCCTCAAGGACCACGATGTTCCCGGGAGAGAGCCGGAGCTGCAGCATGGTGTCGGGATCCAGGCGCACCTTGCCGGCCCCCTGGTCCTCGGGGTAGGCGGAATCAACCTTCAGGTAGATCTCAGGCATTACCTTAATGGTCTCCTATGAGGGGACTTATAGGTACTGGTGACGGATGCGCGTCCTTCTCTTCGATCCTTTCCATGGCGCGGCGGGTGACATGGTCACGGGAGCCCCCCTTGCCCTGCTCCCGGACCGGGCCCCCGTGATCCGGGCCATTGCCTCGGTGGTGGGGGAGCCCGACCTTACGGAGGTGGATCGGGCCGGCATCCGGGCGCTGCTTGTCAGGACCCGGGCAGGGAAGGGCCACCGGACCCTGGAGGAGGTGGAGGCCCGGGTCGCAGGGGCGGATGCCCCTGCCCCGGCGAAGGAGATGGCGCTCCGGGTCTTCCGGCGGATCCACGATGCCGAGGCCCGGGTGCACGGGACCGTGGCCCACTTCCACGAGGTGGGGGCTGATGACGCCATTGCTGACGTGGTGGGGGCCTGCACCGCCCTCCACCTCCTGGCCCCGGAGGGGGTGGTGGTGAAGCCTGTCGCACTGGGGAGTGGCAATGTCCGGGGATCGCACGGCACGCTGCCGGTGCCTGCCCCGGCCACGGCCGCGATCCTGGCTGCATCGTCTCTTCTGGCTGTCGCAGGCCAGGGGGAAGGGGAGCTCTGCACCCCCACGGGGGCTGCGCTGCTCTCCGAGTTCGCCACCCTGTCCTCCCTGTGGGCGGAACCGGCCCGGATCCTGGCCACGGGCCACGGGGCGGGCAGCCGGGACCCGGAGGGTGCCCCGAACGTGCTCCGGGCACTCCTGCTGGATGCCCCCGGGGACCAGGCCGGGGACCGGGTGGACGTGCTCGAAACGAATGTTGACGATGTGACCGGCGAGGTGGTGGCCCACGCGATCCGGCGTCTGATGGAGGAGGGAGCCCGGGACGCCTGCGCCATCCCTGCGGTGATGAAGAAGGGGAGACCCGGCCACCTGGTCCGGGTGGTGGCGGCCCCGGAAGACAGTCCCCGCCTTGCCGCTATCCTGGCCGGGGAGCTGGGCACGCTGGGGGTCCGGTGCACCCCCATGGTGCACCGGTTCGTGGCGGCCCGGACCACGGCGGAGGTGGAGGTGATCCTCGGGGAGACGCGGTATACCGTGCCCGTGAAGTGCGGCCGTGCCGGGGGTAAGGTCATCTCGGTAAAGCCGGAGTTCGAGCAGGTGCAGGCCATCGCAGCGCAGAGCGGGCTTCCCGCACGGGCGGTGGCCCGGGCCGTCGAGGATGCGGCCTGGAAGCGTTTCGGAGTGGACCGGGCATGATCGCCGGGCGGGTCTCGACGGGAATTTCGGAGATGGACGCGCTCCTGGGGGGCGGCCTGGAGCGGAAGGTGATCACCCAGCTCTACGGCGACCCCGGCTGCGGCAAATCCACCCTCTGCCAGATCGCGGCGGTCGCGGTATTACGGGCCGGAGGTTCCGTCGTGTACTTCGACCCGGAGGGCTTCTCCGTTGAACGGTTCCGCCAGATTGCAGGCAGCGATGCGGAGGCGCTCGCCGAGCGGCTCTTCCTGTACGAACCCATGGACTTTGACCAGCAGGGTCTTTTGATCGCGGAGTCAGAGAAGGTGCTGAAACGGGAGAAGGTCGGCCTGGTCGTTGTCGACTCCGTCACGGTCCTGTACCGGACCGAGCTCGGGAGCGGGAAGGAGGCCCAGCGGAAGCTGGCCCGGCAGGTGATCCTGCTCCTGGGACTCTCCAAACGCTACGATCTCCCGGCCCTCATCACGAACCAGGTGTACATGGACGTGATCCGGAACGTCTCGTGTCCCCTGGGGGGAACGGTCCTCTCCCACCTCTCCAAGGCGATCGTCCGGATCGAGGTGCACGAAGGATTCCGGCGGGCGGTGCTGGAGAAGCACCGGTCGCTTCCTGCGGGCGGGAGCTTCGACTTCGAGATCACCGGAGACGGGATCAGAGCGGTATCGCGCCCGTGAACACCGTCCGGGCCGGCCCCTCCATCTCGTTCACGTCGCCCAGCCGCACCGTGAGGGGGCCACCCCAGGTCTCCACCTGCACGGTGTCCCCCACCATCCCCAGCTTCCGTGCCACCGCAGCGGAGGCCATGGCCCCGGTGCCGCAGGAGAGGGTCTCGTCCTCCACCCCCCGCTCGTAGGTCCGGATCCGCAGGGTGTTCTCCCCTGCCTTCTCGACGAAGTTCACGTTGGCGCCGTTGATAAAGGTAGCATGGTTCCGCACCAGGGGCGCTACCGTTTCGATGTCCACGCTCCCGATCTCGTCGACGATGATCACGGCGTGGGGCACCCCCGTGTTCACCGCGTACACGGTGTTCCCAAGGATCTCCTCCTTGTATTCCCCCTCGCCGGTGGCCGGGATGTCGCTCCGGGCGAACTTCGGCACCGGCATGCCGATGGTGGCCAGGAATTCGCCTTCGGCGTCGTACCGCATCTTCACCTTAATCTCACCGGCCAGGGTCTCCACCGTGCACTCGTCCTTCACATACTCCCTGTCCTTTGCGTATTTCGCCAGGCAGCGGATGCCGTTCCCGCACATCTCCGCCTCGGACTCGTCCGGCTGGAAGAGGCGCATTTTGAGCTCCGCCTTCTCCGATTTCGAGAGGAAGAGGATCCCGTCAGCGCCGATCCCGAAGCGCCGGTCGCAGTACAGGGCAGCGAACTGCCGCCGCGTCTCGTCAGGGACGACGGTCCCCTCCATCTCGTCAATCAGCACAAAGTCGTTCCCGTTCCCCTGCAGCTTGGTGAAATAGATACACCCTTCCCTGGTTTCCCCTGCTTCATCAGCCATGTATTACACCCCACTTCTTCAGCGCCCGCTCCAGTTCGTGATGTTCCCGGGCATACTCCTCCAGGGAGATCCCCTCCATCCAGGCATCCACCGCCTGGCGCATCGCCCGGGCACCCGCCGCAGTCCCGTCGGGGTGGCCGTGGATCCCGCCGCCGGCCTGCAGCACGATGTCGTTCCCCAGCACCTCCAGCTCCCGGTGCACGTTCCCCGGCTGCAGCCCCCCGCTCGCGACCGGAAAGACGCGCTTCAACCCCAGGCAGGGGCCGGTGAGGATCCGGTTGTCCCCCGTCACCTCGTCACGGTCATGGCTCATCTTGCCGCTGACAGTACCGGTGTGGAGCTGGTCCCCACCCAGCCACCGGACCAGGCGGGCGAAGAGGCGCATTGCGATCCCGTGGACAGGGCTCCTCGTCATGGCCGCGTGCATGGTCCGGTGGACGTGGATAGGAACCCGGATCTTCGGTGATTCGGCGAGGGCCTGCAGCGCCGTGAAACCGGCGGTGATGACATCGATCATCACCATGGTGGCCCCCAGGTTCACCGCCTCCTCGGCCCGTGCCACGATCCGGTCGGCACGGGTGGTGATGTTGACCGCATAGAGCACCTGCCGGCCGGTCTCCTCCTTCACCTCTTCCAGCGCCTCCATGACGAGGGACACCCGCTCCCGCAGGGGGCAGAAGGCCTGGTCCGTGAGGGTCTCGTCGTCCTTGATCAGGTCCACCCCGCCCAAAGCCGCCTGGGAGGCGACCGCTGCCGTGTCCTTCGGGGAGAGGCCGACCTTCGGCTTGATGATCGTGCCGACGTGGGGCCGGTCAAGGGTGCCGATGAGCCCCCGGATCCCCCGGATCCCGAACCTGGGGCCGTGGAACGGGATCAGGGACTCGGGGAACTCCGCGTCCAGGAGGCGCACCGATTCCAGTTTCTTCAGGCCGAAGAGGTTCCCGGCCACCACCGAGAGGTACTGGGACACGTTCCCGGGCTCGAAGATCTCGGCCGGGTACCGGATCCGGGTCACGTACCCGTTCCCCCGGGGGGTCACCTCCAGCACCTCCCCGTCCAGGCGGCGCACGTATTCCACCCGGGTGCTGATCCCGGTCCAGGTCCCGGTGGTCTCCTCCTCCGCGATCCAGCGGGCGGCCTCCTCCGGCGCGGTCCCTCTCTCCGGCACGAAGGCATAGGTGGCGATGACGTCCGGCATGGCGCTTCACACCTGATCTCGGTGGTCGATCTGAAATGTCTTGTGGAACTCCTCGAGGGACCAGCCCAGGTAGTCCCGGATGATCAGGTAGGCAAGTGCCGGGGGGATGGCACCCTTTTCCGTCACGATCAGGTCCACGTAGGCCGCGGGGGTCACGTCAAAGACCGGGTTGTGCACCCGGACATTGGGGAGGGAGGAGGCTTCAGCGGGCGAGAGGACCTCCCCCGGATCCCGCTCCTCGATCTCGATCAGCTCGCCCAGGATCGTGCGGGGCGCGAACTTGTAGGTCTCGGCGGCGACGATGAAGGTGGCCCTGGCCTCGTGGGCGGCGAGGGCCACCTGCGAGGTCCCGATCTTGTTCACCACCGCGCCGTTCACGGTGACGGCGTCCGCGCCGACAAAGACCCGGTCGACGCGGTTCATGAAGTGCCGGACCGCAGAGTCGACGATGTAGTGGGTCGAGATCCCGGCACCGGAGAGGGTACGGAGGGTGAGGAGCCCCTGGTTTCCCGGCCGGACCTCGGTCGCAAAGACCTCCATCTCCCGGCCCAGGCGGTGGGCCTCCAGGATGCAGGCCAGCGCCGCCTCCGAGTTGCAGTGGGTGAGGACCGTGTCCCCGTCCCGGATGTGGTGAGCCCCGATCTCCCCGATCCGGTGTACCGCCTCAGCGGACGAGCGGAGGAAAGCCTCACCCCTCTCCTTCACCGCCTCCCTGGCCTCTGCCACGGTGGCGGCGTCCTCCATGGCCTGGAGGACCAGGTGGATGGCATTGGGGAGGGACACGGCCGTGGGACGGGTGGCGAGGAGGGCTGCGGCCGTCTCCTCCATCCCCTTCCGGTAGGTGGGAAGGTCCCGGGCTGCGAGGGAATCCGCCTGCGACACCAGCGCCTCCACGGCGGCGCGGGCGATCCTCCCAGCCCCCCGGATCTCCATCCTTTTTATTTTCTCCGCAGTCTCAGTTACGTGCATCGGCACCCCATGAGAGGGTGTGCGCGGGAGGGATAAAGGGTTGCGGAGGGATGTGCCTGAGGCTGGCCGTGGTCTTTGACAGTGCCGGCACCCTCCTGCGCACCTACCGGGTGGTGAAGGATGTCATCCACGGGAAGATCCACCTGGATGTCGAGACGACAACCCTCACCGCCGCCTCCCCTGACCGGGCCCTCCTCGTCCTCCACGTCACCTCCCGGGAGATTATCGAGCAGCCGCCGGAGGTGCTCCTTTCCACCTACCTGACAGGCCGGAGGATCGGCTTTGGCGTTGCCTGCGCCCGCTCGGTCTTCACCCCGGACCAGGTCTCGGAGATCCTGTACCGTGACACCCGGGCTACCCTGGGGGACCTGCAGGAGTGCATCCGGGAGGTCTGGCGCCACTGCAAACGGGAAGCCCTCCTTGTCATGGACAGCGGGGTGATCCTGCACTTCGGGGCGAAGGCCATCGAGTTCACGGTCACGTCCGGGGGGAGACCGTTTGCCGGCGCACAGGAGACCATCACCGCCCTGCACCGGAGGGGGATCGCCACCTACATCGCTTCCGGTGACCGGGTGGCCAAGCTCGAGAAGATCGCGGAGCATCTGGGGATCCCCCTGGACCGGGTGCACGGGATCGCCACCCCCTCCATCAAGGCCCAGATCGTCTCGGACCTGAAGGAGGAGTACGACGCGGTGGCCATGGTGGGGGACGGGATCAACGATCTCGCAGCGCTCCAGCGGGCGGACGTGGCGATCCTCTCCCTCCAGCAGCCGGGGGAGAAGCCCGCGGCGCTCTACGCGGAAGCGGACCACGTGGTGGGGCGGGTTGCGGACGTGGTGCCCATTCTGGAGCGGATCGCCCGGCGGTGAACGGGGGCCTCCATCGAATATAAAGCATAATATGGGACAAGTGAAACATTAGTGGTTGAGAGGATGAGGATGGCCCCATTGATTACGGTCGACCGGCTCGGCATGAGTTTTAACGGGAAGCCCGCCCTCAAGGATATCAGTTTTACGATGGGCGAAGGGGAGATCGTGGGCATTATCGGCAGGAGCGGTGCGGGAAAGACCGTGCTCATGCACCTGATCCGGGGCGTGGACCAGCCGCCCACCAGCGGAAAGGTCATCTACCATGTGGCGGTCTGCGACACCTGCGACAACATCGAGGTCCCCAGCATGGCAGGCCAGCCCTGCCGAGCCTGCAAAGGAACCCTGCAGCTGGAACACGTGGACCTGTGGGACGAGAAGAACGAGTCCATGAAGCGGCGGGTCATGCACCGGACCGCCATCATGTTCCAGCGCACCTTTGCCCTGTACGGCAATGACCGGGTCATCGAGAACGTGCTCCGGGCCCTGGACGACATCGATTACCCTGAGGAGAAGTCCATCAACCGTGCGGCCGACCTTCTGGACCAGGTCCGGCTCTCCCACCGGATGATGCACATCGCCCGGGACCTCTCCGGTGGCGAGAAGCAGCGGGTTGTTTTGGCCCGGCAGCTGGCCAAGGAGCCGTTCCTCCTCTTTGCCGATGAGCCCACCGGTACGCTGGACCCCGAGACCGGCCGTCTCGTGCACGACATGCTGAAAGAGGCGGCAGCGAGGGAGAAGATGGGCATGGTGGTCACCTCCCACTTCTCCAGGGTCATCGAAGACGTGGCATCGCGGGCGATCCTTCTCTCGGACGGGCAGATCGTGGAGATCGGGACCCCGAAGAAGGTCATCCGACGGTTCATGGCAAACCTGCGGGACAACGAGAAGTTCAGTGCAGCCCAGATCGGCCAGAAGCTCCTGGTGGCCCGGGACGTGATCAAGCGCTACCTCTCCGTCGACCGCGGGATGGTGCGGGCCGTGAACGGGGTCACCTTTGACGTGGGGGAGAAGGAGATCTTCGGGGTCATCGGGAAATCCGGGGCCGGGAAAACCACCCTCTCCCGGATCATCGCCGGGGTCATCGAGCCGACGAGCGGCGAGATGAACATCCGGATCGGCGATGACTGGGTGGACATGACGAAGCCGGGGATCGACGAGCGGGGAAGGGCCAAGGGCTACATCGGACTCCTGCACCAGGAGTACGACCTGTACCCCCACCGGACCGTGCTCGACAACCTGACCGATGCCATAGGCCTCGAGTTTCCCAAGGAGCTCGCGGTGAGAAAAGCGGTGATCACCCTGACGATGGCGGGGTTCACTGAGGAGAAGTCGCGGGAGGTGCTGAACCGGTACCCGGCCCAGCTCTCGGAGGGTGAGCGGCACCGGGTGGCGCTGGCCCAGGTGCTGATCCGGGAGCCCCGGATCGTGATCCTGGACGAGCCCACGGGTACCATGGACTCCATCACGAAGATCGATGTGAAGCATTCGATCCTCCACTCACGGCAGGACATGGAGATGACCTTCATCGTGGTCTCCCATGACATGGATTTCGTGAAGGACATCTGCGACCGGCTGGCCCTGATGCGGGGCGGGAAGATCGTCCAGATGGGGCTCACACCAGCAGTGCTCTCGGGCCTCACCGAAGAAGAGCGGACCATCATGTCCAGTCCCAGCCCCGAGGTGTCCGAACCCGGCGCCGCAGAGTCCGGTACCGGCACCGGGGAGTTCGGGCCCAGCCCCGGGGAGTGAGCGGGCGGATGGAGATCCTCCTCGACGGGAGGAGGCGCCAGGTCCCGTCAGGCACCCGTCTCTCCGAGATCCTTGAGGCGCACGATCCCTGCTGCAGCATCGCGGTGGTGCGGCCCGCAGCCGCACAGGCCACCCAGACCCGCACCATCCTCGTCGCCACCACGCGGGGGGAGGTGGTCATTGAACTCTCCGCATCCCCAGGTATCACCCTGGATATCGCGGGGCTCGCAACGCCCCTCCCCCTCCACTGGGCCGACCGGTACGCCGCGGCCTTCGGTCCCTTCCCCCTGGAGTTCACCCCTTCCCGGACGCCCCGCCCTTACAGCCGGGGGGACGTGCTGGTGGGCTGCGGGGGGTATGACCCCCGGCATTCCTACCTGATCTTCTCCCGGATCCGCCACCTGGCCGACCACGGCGCGGTTGGCGAGGGTGGTGTCGTCGGCCGGGTGGTCTCCGGCGGGGGGGTCATTGACCGGTGGATGGCCGGGGACCGGATCGAGCGGATCGAGCGGGTCATCTCCTGGGAGGACCGGACCACCGCCTTCACCACCACGGACCCGTCATCGCTCCCGCTGGAGGACGGGATGCAGGTGGTGACCCGGGTGGCGGTGGTGGCGCAGGGCTACACCCCGGAGAAGGTCGATACCTCCCTCGCCGCCACGGTGGAGCACCTGCTGCTGGTGGTGCAGCGAGGGCATTTCCATGTCCACCGGGCGGCGAGCACCCATATCCGGGATGAGAGCCTGTCGGGATCCGACCTCCCGACCGAGGAGAAGCAGTTCCGGGGCGAGGGCACGGTCACGGTCCGTTCGGAGGGGCCCGGCAGGGGCGACGTGTACATCTACCGGACCGATCTGCCCGGTACCCCGGCGCATTCCGTGGCGGGCCAGGTGGTGCATGGCATCGAACTGGTGAAGCTCGCGAAGGCGGGGGAGATCCTCTGCATCTCAGTGAGCCCGCCGCGCCTGGATCTGATCGGGATGACTGCGGAGAAGGCAGTGAAGGTGGCGGGTGAACGGGGCCTCACGACGGCACTGGATACCCAGGACCTCTCCCGGCTGGTCGTGGACCAGGACCCGGGGACCACGATGGAAGCCCTTGCGAAGCGTTCGGTCACCCTCAGCACCGCACCGGAAGGGAAGGTGATCGGGATCCGGCTCGATGACGACCGTGCCCCGGCCAGCTGCGAGATCTTCCGGCAGGTGACGGGCCTCAAGGTCCACGCTCTGGGCAGGATGCCGCTCTTCTTCCGGTTCGAGGACGTGCTGCTCTTCCGCCCGCCCCTCCGGCAGGGGAGGAAGATCCTGCCCGAGAACACCCCCGAGGGGGAGGTGCCGGCGTATGCCCTGGGGATGACCAACGACTCCCGGAAGGGGGCCGGAGCCGTCGGGATCCGGTCCTCCCCCCACCGGGAGTTCGGGCCCACGTCAGAACCGTTCGAGGGCACGAATATCCTGGGTGTGGTGGTGGACACTGGGAAGCTGGGAGCACTGAAGGAGAAGGAGATGATCTACGTGAGAGAGGTGGGGCCATGAAGGAGTACCGGCCGAAGTACCAGGGAACGCATACCGTCTACGTCTTTGTGGAGTCACCGGATGTCACCCCGCAGGACCTCTCCCTTCGGGCCTACGAGGCAGCCCCGGACCTGATGATCAAGGAGACCTGCTTCGGCCTGCAGATCACGGGTGCACCCGAAAGGGTGGCAGAGGTTGTCGCGACCCTGCGGGCCCTGGACCCGAGCCACATCTTTGTCAAGGACCGGGGGTTCCCGCCCGGCGACCCCCGCCGCTGCCGGGCCAACATGGGCGGGGCCCGGCCGGGCTTCTTCGGGCACGAGTACGAGCTCTCCCTGATCCGGTTCATCTCCGGGGGGCTGGAAGCCCTCGCCCGGCGGGAGGCCGGGGACTCGGCCCTGGATGCGCTGGAACGGAAGAAGAAGAAGCCGCTGGATCCCGACCGGCTGAAAACAATCTTCGATGCACAGGAGCCCTCCCATGGCTAAGATCTTCATCTACCCGACGACAAGCCTGATCCTCTCGGACATGGTGGCCCGCTTCGGCCACGAACCCCTGGGGGCCGCCCTGGGGATCCGGGAACGGATCCAGACCGCGGGCTTCGACTCCCCGCCCCTGCAGGTCACCCCCGAGGAGCCGAAGAAGGGGCTCCGATGGGCAGCTGTTGAGGTGCCGTCGGGTGTCCGGGGCAGGATGGCCATCCTTGGCCCCCTGATCGACCATGCGGAGGCCGCCATCATCATCAACGATGCCGATCTGGCTTTCGGCTGCATGGGGTGCGCGAGGACCAACGAGCTGCTCCTGTTCCTGCTCCGGCACCGGGGGATCCCGGTCCTGGACCTGACCTACCCGAGATCCGAGGAGGAGGGCGAGATCTTTGTGGCCGCGATCCGGGAGTTCCTGGAGAAGCTGCCGAAAGGGGGGAAGGCCGAATGACCGACAAGGTGCGCATCGCGCAGCTGGCCTGCGGGCCGGAGTACAGCGGGGTGCAGAAGGAGATCAACGACGCGGCGGCCGCTGTGGGGGCCGAGATCTTCTTCCCGGATATTGCTCTTTCGGACGTGAAGCGGGACCTCACCCTCTTCGGCCTGGACGTCCGGTCCCCGGACCTGAAGCTGGCCATTGCCCGTGCGAAGGAGCTGGTGGAGGGGAGGATCGAGGCGGACGCCGTCTTCATTGCCACCTGCTTCCGGTGCGCCGAGGCCGCCATTGTGAGGAACGAACTGCGCCGCTACATCGTGGAGCACTCCACGCTCCCGGTGGTCTCCTACTCCTTCACCGAACGGACCACGTCCGGGACCCTGCTGACCCGGATGGAAGCCCTCACCACCATCGCCCGCAGGAGGGCGCTCCTGGCCCGGGAGGTGCAGGAGGGGCTCACCCTGGGACTGGACTCGGGTTCTGCCACAACAAAGGCGATCGTGATGCAGGACAACCGGATCATCGGCAAGGGGTGGCTTCCCACCATCGAGGTGCTGAAGTCCGCGGAGGACGCCATCGCGCTTGCCCTGGCCGAGGCCGGTGTCTCTCGGGAGGAGATCCAGGCTGTGGGCACCACCGGCTACGGGCGCTACCTGGTGGGGCAGCACATCCATGCGGATCTGATCCAGGAGGAGCTGACGGTCAACTCCAAGGGTGCCGTGTTCCTGGCCGACCACCAGCACGGTCCCTGCACGGTCATCGACATCGGCGGCATGGACAACAAGGCCATCACCGTCCACGACGGAATCCCCGGCACCTTCACGATGGGTGGGATCTGCGCGGGGGCCAGCGGCCGGTTCCTGGAGATGACCGCGAAACGGCTGGGAGTGGAGATCACCGAGCTCGGCCCCCTGGCCATAAAGGGCCTCTCCACCCGGGTGCCCATGAACTCCTACTGCATCGTCTTCGGGACCCAAAGTCTCGTGAACGCGCTGGCCGCGGGATCCACCCGCGAGGACGTGGCGGCGGCAGCCTGCCACTCGGTGGCCGAGCAGGTCTTCGAGCAGCAGCTGCAGGAGGTGGACATCAAGGAGCCCGTGATCATGGTGGGCGGCACCTCGCTCATCTCCGGCCTGGTCCATGCCATGGGGACGCTGCTCCAGACCGAGATCCTGGTCCCCATCCACTCCCAGCACATCGGTGCCGTCGGCTCAGCGCTGCTCGCATCCGGGTTCATCCGGGAGAAGCGATGAGCGGTCTCGATTACTTCGTGGTGGAGAGCCCTGAGCCGACGGGGAAGGCGTACTACGAGCGGATCGCAGGGGACGTGCTCCAGGACCTGAACCTGCTGCAGGTGGTGGAGAAGCTGCATATCTACGTGGACCCGAAGGTCCCCATCTTCGTGGCCGTGGGGGTGACCCGGAAGCTGCCCTCGCAGGTCCGGGTCAGGGACTTTGCCTCGGTCGTGCCCCTGGAGTCCCGAATCACCCTCTCCATTGGGGACGAGACGTACCTCGCGCCCCTCCTCACCCTCCTCTGGGACCGGTACGGGAAAGCACAGGTGGACCAGCCGGACCGGTTCACGGTGGTGGTGACAGCCCCCGGGGTCACCGCACAGGAGATCGAGGATACTGTGGTGCTGGACCCGACGGGGAGTCTCTACCGGGACCTGATCTATGCGCTCGTCTGCATCCAGCCAGAAGGATTCAAGGTCCGGAAGCAGAGCTACGGGGACGGCCGCTTCTACTTTGTGGCCAGCGAGGATACCCTGCCCGAGGACGTCGTGCAGACCCTCGTTGCCGAGAAGTTCCGGCTCATCGGGGTGAATCCGTGATCTTCGAGCCCGTTACCTACAAGGGCGGGGTGTACCGGTACGAGGAGATCTATGAGCTGATCGAGGACCTGGGAGGCTACATCGTGCAGCTGCAGCAGATCGCGGGCGACATCATCATCCAGGCACTGGTGCCCCGCGAGGACATCGAGATGATGCGGCAGATCGCGAAACCGCTGAATGGAACGGTGACCCTCTCCCCTCTGGTGGGCACCGAGATCGCGGTGGTCTCCCCCTCCCTGGAGATCCACCACCTGCCGCATGCCTCCTGTGACGTGGCCGAGTACCTGCGCCGGTTCGGCGCCAAGACCAACATGGTGGGCCTGGCCAGGGGGTTCGGGAAACGGATCGCGCAGCTGAATGTTGAGGAGCGGGATGTCATCAACGAGCATGACTGCGCCATCTACGTGCTGGGCAACTTCGAGGAGTGCATCCACCACAAGTTCACGGCCCTGCGCCGGGGGATCCAGGTACCCATCATCCTCACCGGTGCCCCAACAAAGGAGGAGCTCCAGCGCTGCGTGGACCCGCCGGTGGAGGGATACGTCGGGGGCATGGGCCGGATCGCCCACCGGGCCAAGCGCCCTGAGGAGCTGGAGAAGCTGGAGGAGATGGCGGCCGAGGTCTCCCGCGTGCTGGAGGTGCGCCGGACCGAGATCGCGAAGGACCCCCTGTCGGTGATGCCGCCACGGCTCATGCAGGTGATCCTGGAGAAGCTCCCGGCGATACACGACGTCACCTCCCCCACCCCCGTCACCGTCCAGATGGCAGGGCTCCTGGTCAAGCTCCCGTACGGGGAATATGCAGGAGCCGTCCGCGACCTGGAGATCGAGCGCGGGATCCGGGTGCGGGACGTGGCAGACGTGCTCCCGTCCCGGATGCGGACCTATATCTGGGTGCGGGTCAAACCCTTCTCCGAGACCA
>Ga0153916_10002513_pt1 | contig 13413 bp, 9 predicted proteins | sample Opewatmetagenome_FD_109642 | JGI IMG/M metagenome (GOLD analysis project Ga0153916, IMG submission 109642) | Freshwater wetland microbial communities from Ohio, USA - Open water 3 Core 3 Depth 4 metaG | ecosystem: Environmental > Aquatic > Freshwater > Wetlands | place: USA: Ohio, Lake Erie, Old...
ACTGCGGCAACGACTGTGGCATCCAAATCGTCACGGCTGATTCCTGCATCCTTGATTGCTAAGCGGAAAGCCTCGAAGGCCAGCTCCTGCACAGTGGCGTCGCTGCGCCGGCCAAAAACCCCGTGCCCCGCCCCGATAACTCCAACTCTACTCATGTATTTCTCCTTTTCCCTGATAAACCAACCGCCATCTCGCGGACGGTTGGCCTAATGCAACATAGACTACGAGATGACAACTTCAAATGTATTGTCCGCCATCGATCTTGATAACCTCTCCCGTGATATGGCGGGATAGATCCGAGCACAAGTAGGCTACCAGATGCGCACAATCCTCAGGCGTGGCAAAGCGACCCACGACGGTTTCGGCCAGCGCCTTGTTTTTAAATTCCGGCGCGAGATTGTCCATCATATCGGTGAGGACCATGCCCGGAGCGACCACGTTCACGTTGACGTTGAACGCCCCCAGGTCCCGGGCCAAAGATTTGGACATGGCGATTTCCCCGCCCTTGGAGGCAGAGTAATTCGCTTGGGCGAATTTTCCACGCAATCCATTGATCGATGAGACGTTGACGATCTTGCCATACTTTTGATCTTTGAAAACCACCGCGGCAGCCTTGTTATAGTTGAAATAGCCCTTGAGATTGACCCCGATGACCGTATCCCACTGCTCCTCGGACATCTTCCAGATCACTCCGTCCCAGGTGATCCCCGCGTTGCAAACAAGGATATCCAGGCGGCCGAACTGTTCCTGTACTTGCTGGACCATCTTGATGGCGTCGTTGTAACTGGAGACATCGGCTTTGACGGCCAAACCTTTTGACCCCAGCTTCTCAATCTCCGCCACCACCTGCTTGGCTTCGGTGTCGTGGCGCCGATAGTTCACGGCTACGTTCGCACCCTCACGCCCCAACTCGATGGCGATGGCGGCGCCGATGCCCAAACTGCCGCCAGTGACAATTGCTCCTTTTCCTTTGAGTCCCAGATCCACGGTTACGCCTCCGTTTCTTGGTTAATAATTTTGTATACCACTTACACGTTTTCCAGGTTGAACCATCAGACTTGAGGATTTGCGCAGGATTTCCTCCAAACCTTTTCCCCGAGTGAAGCGGTTGGCTCGGTTTGGTCCCAGGCAGGTCTCCAGTGCGTCCTATTCGTCCTTCCATTTGGGCGGCCGCTTTTCCAGGAAGGCCTGGATGCCCTCAACCGCGTCCGCCGTAGACATTAAGCGATCCAGGTAAAGCCGCTCGACTTCCTGGATGTGCTCACGGAAGTGCTTGACCAGGCTCAACTGTGTCGCCTGGTTGGCCAAACGCAGGGTCACCGCGCTCTTGGGGAGGATCTGCTTCTCGACGAACGTCTGCACGGCCTCGTCCAGTTTCCCGGCTTCGGCCACCTCGTTGACCAGTCCCAGGCGTCTGAGTTCCGTTGCCGCGAATTTCTCGCCGGTGAGGGTCATTTGCGCGGCCAGGGCGAATCCTGTCTTCTGCGGTAGGAGGATGCTGGCCGCAGGCGGAAAAACACCTAGCTGAATTTCCGGCACGCCCAGCGCTGCCCCTTCTTCACAGAACAGAAGCGGGCAGGCCAGCGCCAGCTCGAACGCCCCACCGAGGCAAACTCCGCGCACTTTGGCCAACGCAGGCACTGGAAATTCCAGGAGCGCGCCGATCAATTTATGGAACTTGGGCAACATCTCACCGACTTTGTCGGCGGTATGTTCTTCGACGCTAGCGCCGAAGGAAAAATGCTTGCCCGTCCCGGTAAAGATCAGGAGCTTTTTGTGCGGCGCACCCGCGACCTTTGCCATTTCGGCTGAGAGTTCGTCCATCATCTGGGCGCTGAGGATATTGCCCGGGGCGGGCCCAAGCAGGATTTCCGTTACCTGGCCGTTATAAAGCTCTGTTGTCTTGATCAAGGAGTAGGTCACTTTGCCGAATCCTTAGGTAGAATGCTTTCTATCAGTTCTTCTGTCCACGGCGTGCCCTTGGCCAGCGCGCGGCGCAGTTTGATGTAGTCCACATTACGATTGTCTTTGGGGCCTTCGTTGAAGGCCCTGAAGCCTGCCTTGGCTTCGGTCATCATGTTCAAGGCGAGCCAGGAACGGTTGGTCTCGCAGTTACGCTGCCAATGTGCCAGTTTCTGCTTGCGCAGGGATTCCAGCGTTTTGGAAACGCAGTCGGGCATGAGCATGGCCAGTGAGTAACAGAGACGCTCCACCTCCTGGTCCAAGAGGCTCAAGTCTGTTTCACACCCGGCAGCAATCTCTGCTGCGGCCTTCCTGTCCGCTCCAGTTTTGAACCTTCCGTACTTAGGGTTGCCCCATTCATCTACTTCCTCCTCGTAGACAAAAGGGTTGCGGATGAAAGTGCCATCTTTTTTCTTGAACACCGGGATAATTTTATTGACCAATCCAATGCGCACGGCTTGCTGGGCCGACCAGGGTTCACAGAGCACGCATGACTCAATGGCACGGTTGATGCCAACAAACAAAGGCAGAAAATCGGTGGCGCCGCCATCGGGCGCGGAACCGTGCTTGGGGCCGGCTTGGCCGAAGCGCGCGGTATCTGCCGCGATCGTAAAATCACAAGCAGTGCCGATTTCCTGGCCGCCGGCGATGCGTGCGCCGTTGCAGCGGTTGATCACCGGTTTGTCGCATATCAAAATGTGCGTGACCATGTCGTTAAACAGTCGCATGTATTGTTTATATTCCTGGGGGTTCCCCGCGTAATATTCGGCGTATTCCTTGGTGTTGCCGCCCGTGCAGAAGGCCTTATCGCCCACCGCCGTGAACACGGCCGCCACGCAAGCGCGGTCCATCGAGGCTTGGCGGAACGCGAGGATGGTTTCTTTCACCATGGCTGTGGTATAGGAGTTGAACTGGTTGGGGTTGTTAAAAATAATCCAGTAGTTGTACAGGCCTTCGACGGGGCGACCGTTTGAATCCTTCAACGGCCGTTTTTCGACCAGAAGTTCTTTGTATTGGTAACCCGGGACAATGTTATGATCCACGATCATATTTTTTTCTCTCCGTTGATTTTCGAAATGGATTGGAAACCGATGTCCAGACTCAAAATGTCAAAATCAGGCGTTTCGAAAGCGTGCCCTCCGACCCTCGAGAAATGGCACCAGGCCGATGACTGGCTCGGCCACAGAATGACGGTAATATTCGCCGGTGTTAAACGCCTTGCCGCTGACTTTCACTTTTGACTCTTCCTCACTCCGTATCGTTCTAAGCCTTTACTGTCCCCCCCCAAAAATCCGGCTGAATTTCGCAGGCAGGCTTCACTTCTCTCGTGCATTCTATCTTTATCCCCGATTGTCTATCGGTCGTTTTTCAACTTGCAACGTGAAACGCAATATATATGCCATGAGAAATTATCGATATTTAGCAGTGGAACAGGGGTTGTTTAAAAAGGAGCTTCGCAAAACTAGGAAGGAGAGAGAAAAATATTCTTAATTCTTGGCGTTGTTCAAACGTTCCACCCCCCCTATTTCTTTATTGTGGAATGGCACGCCCCTTGCTGTTCCGCCGCGAACGGTACGTTTTTTCCAACAGTTTGAACCCTGTAACCTTATGACTTATTCACGCCGCAACCTTTCGATCGGATCGAGACCGCTGCTTTTCTAGGGGCGTAGAAGGCGAAGAACAACTCCGCGGACCCGGAAAACACAAAAGCAACGGCTACGATGGTTGGGCTGAAGAGTGTCCACCATTGAGCCCGAAGTTTAAGCAGCTCACAGGGCTGGATCTGGGGAAAGAGTCTACGTCTGATTGTGCCCAGGTCCCCGGCGATTTTAACTTGTGGTTGGTGTCAAATATAGAATTGTATAGTAGTTCGTTTTTCCCGGGCAATGTTTTTAAGCTATTGATCAACTCCATACTTGAAAGAGAAACGGTGTCAGGAACCTTTATGAGTCTGACTTGTCGTCGCTCTCAGGGCTAACCAACCGGCAACTGCGAAACCGACCGGATCTCGAAGTTAGAGTTTTTCGTAACGCCAGGGAACCCAGGCTTCCCTAAGACTTCCCGCTCGATGAAATCCGCCAGGGGTTTGATCGCGTCGGGTTCAAAGCTCGCAACCGATGCGTCACCGGTTGCGGGTCCCACCGTGGCAAGCAGTTGAGGGTCCCCTGCGCAGCGGCGTTGAGCGTTTGGCGCGGACAGAACCTCGATCTTGAGACCGGGCGCCTTGTGAAAGCCCTCGGCCAAGACGATATCGGTTCCATTCAAGGCCGCGACGACCTCTTCTAACGATGCTCCGCCCGGTGTGTCACGGAACAGCGCGACATCGGTCGGCGTAACCAACGCGACGCCGCTCGCTCCCGCGCGGCGATGGCGCGAGGAGTCGGTGCCTTGCACGTCGACTTCCACGGGAAAGTCAGAGTGGTGATGCTTGACGGTGCCGACCCTGTAGCCGCGGCTGGAAAGTTCGGGAATGAGTTTTTCGATCAAGGTCGTCTTACCGACTTTCTTGTAGCCGACGATGAGAACGACTTTTGGACGGGCGTCGCCCGCTGCGCCGAAACGCAAGCTTCCCTGAGCGCAAGGTATGCATAGAGTGCGCTCGCCCACGCGAACCTCCCGACGGAGATTAATCCCTTCGCCGCACGATGCGCAGATCACCCTGACGCCGCGAAAGCCCGGCAGGTTTTCCTCCGCGATGTTGATCCTGGCGGGCTGGATCGAAAAAAGCAGTTCTTCCGGCATCGCGGCATAGGCCTGCTTTTGGGCTTCGCCAGGGGTAGCGGCACCGGGCGCGTAGAGCCGGGCCAGCTCTCTGGCATCGTCTTTCGCCAAAACCCGGACGGCATGTTGCGTCTCGGTGTTGACAAAGGTCGCCGCCATCTTACCATAGTCGAGGAATTTCAAGGTTCGCTTACCCAGCGAACAACCGGTGACGGCCTGAATGGCATCAGTCGCGCAGCGATCGATCTCCACGAGCACCACGAGTTTTTTGCATCCTTTCGGTTCGTCGATGCCGATCTCGCGGCATCCGGCCATGGCCAGGCGCACGCCGAGTACCTGTCCCGCGCAACGATGACCGTGGCTGGCAGAGGATTCATTCAACAGTTCTTCCAAGCTGCGCATGGCTACTTTCCTCCCGCAGCGGCACTCTTGCATGCATGGCCGCCATTGGTTGGCTCCGGCGTCGGGCTTGGAGTGCAGCCCGGCAGGAGCTTGGCCGCCGCCAGCGAAAGCCGGCTCGCTCGGTAAAGATCGGCGCATTGCGCGCAAAGTCCCATGGACGGCGTCCAGTTTGCGAAATCGCCCTTGATCGTGGCTAAGACATCCTCGCCGAGTTGATCCGGCTCCGCTTCGAACACGTGGGAGGGAAACTTGCACAGAGGGCAGTGCGTTCCGGCAACCGACCGGCCGGTCGAACCGCCGGCTGCGGCGCGAGGATCAAAGGCGAAAGCCGCCAGTTCCGGATGGGCAGGCTGTTCGGCGTCAAAAAAACGCTCGAAGCATTCTGCGCCGTCTTTTTCAAGCATGGGAAAAGCGCAGATGAAATCGCTCCATTGTTCGTCGCGAACCGACGGGGCGATCCATCCGCGCCGCGTCATGCGGCCGTTGATGGTCACATCCCACAGCACGCGGTAGCGGTTGGTGATCAGCGTGTCGTAGGTCGGCCCGCCCTCGGTCTTGGGCAGGGTCGGTTCGTAGGCGAACGCCGGGTCGAGCATGTCGGCGACGTGAAACAGTTCATGGCGCAAAAAAGTTAACAGGCGCTCGCGGTCGAGCAACGATTCGGGCTGCAGCGCGATGCGCGCGGTGCGGCGCGCGCTCTCCTCGGGGCGATGCGCCGGGGCGACGAAAAGCTCGGCGCCCTCTTCCTTTGATTGTGCGGCGCGAACGATGAAACAGTTTCCGACTTGCGCGGCGATGATCGGTTGCTCTTGTAGAGCTTCCTCAATGGTCTGGTTCAGGCCAAGCCGAACGAACCAGGAATGATACAGTTCGTTGAACCGCCTTTCCCGATCATCCGGATCGCCCACTTCGTAAATTCGATTGCGCTGTTCGTCCAGCTCTTTCAAGACATGGCTGTTCCGCTGGGCATGAAACACCCCTTCTTCGATAAAGCGCGGATCGTAACGGACTGCCAAAGTTTTGTTCATACGGAGTCGGCTCCTTCCGGCATGCAGGCGCCGGGCATAGCCGTGCATTCGGTGCCGCTGCCGCAAGCCATCGGCACGCGATCGTCGTCGGCCGGTCGTAGGGTCAGGTTCGCTCCTCCCAGGGGAATCGAAAACCGCGCGCTTTCCTGGGTCGTGAAACTCAGGCAGAGTTGCGCCAGCGCGGCGTAGAAACCGCACGGGTCGGCGTCGCCGAGTTTTTGCGCAAAGGTGGGCAGAAAACGGCCCAGGTGATCTTTGAGAAACAACTTTTGCGCCTTGTTGATCTCTCCGCGCGTCTCCGTGTCGCCCTGTTCCAACGCGTAGGCCTCTTTCATCGCCAGGAAAGAGAGAAATTCGCATTCGCAGCTGATGTGATCGAGCCGTTCGTGCGCCGCGCAATTTATGGTTAAGCCGAAGGCGTGGTAAAACCCCATCAAATCGCCCAATTCTTGCGGTTGCTGGAAAATCGCCTCGTTGCCGTACTCGGTTTCGTAGGGCGGAACGGCGGCGCGTGCGGTGTGGCCGAACAACGCGCGATGCGCTTCGGCAAGAGTGAGGAGTGAGTAGTGAGGAGTGAGGAGTGAAGAGACCGCCGCGAGACCGAATTCGTGAGTGGGGTCGAGGAGAACCGCCGCCCTTGCCAGAGTCGCCGCTGCGTCATTCGAGCCGAGACGCGCCGTGATTTCCTCCGTCGGCGGGCGAAAAGCCAGAGCCAGCGCGCTATAAAGCGTTGCGCGGGCGAGGGCGAGGTCGATGTCGGCGACCTGCGGATTCATGGTCGAAGTGTCAGCTTCCATCTTCGCTCCTAAAGCTTAGTAACGAGTAACGAGGACTGAGCAATAACAGATCGGTTGTCTTTTAACTCAGTCCTCAGCACTCGGCCCTCAGTCCTGCTTTATATCGAGTTCGCATGTTTATTCGGCCGCACATGCAGGGGTTCTTCCACCTGCGTGCGGAAGATCTCTTTGCCGTTCTGGCCGTAAGCGATCACGGTGTCGTTGTACATGGTCACTTTGCGGCCGCGCAACGTCGCTTCGTAAACTTTCGGTCCTTCCTTGATTTCGTAGTGGAAGATGATCCGGTTGGAGCGGCGGAAGAGCTGCAAGACCGCCAACAGCTCACGGTCCGGGTAGGTGTAGCGCTCGATCGCATCGTCGACCCCGGGGCCGAACATCTGGTGCAGGTAGTCGCGCGGCACCCAGCGCGGCGGGATATAGTAGCCGTTGGGTTCCGTGCCGAACTGAGGATAAAGGGGCAGGGCGATCTTCGCCACGTGGATCATATAGTAGAGCGGATTATAGCGGTCCTCGGCCCAACTGCCGTCCTTGTTCATTTTGACCAGCCCCTGCATGCGGATTTGTCCGATGCAGGCGGCCATGCAGCGGGTCTCCATCGGTTGCCCGCCGCTTTCCGGGTCTTTGCCCTCGACGCGCGGATAGCAGGCGACGCATTTTTCCGAGACTCGGGTGTTGCCGCGGTACATGCTCTTCTTGTACGGGCAGGCCTCGACACATTTGCGGTAGCCGCGGCACCGCTCCTGGTCGATCAAGACGATGCCATCCTCAGGCCGCTTGTAGATCGCTTTGCGCGGACAAGCGGCGAGGCAGGCCGGATAGCTGCAGTGATTGCAGATCCGGGCGAGGTAGAAAAACCAGGTTTTGTGCTCGGGCAGCGCGGTTCCTTCTTTGTCGATCTCGTTGCGCACGCCTTTTTTGCCCACCGGATTGTCTTCGTAGATATTCGGCAGGTTCCACTCTTCGTCCGTCGGCAGGTAGCCGAGTACGCGCGCGCTGTCGGGCGTGAGCATGTTTTGCGCTTCGAAGATGGTTTTGCCGTCGAATTGGCCGTAGGGTTTTTTCTTGTCGTTCGACGGCTTGCCGGACCATTCTTGGTTGCCCGGATTGGCTTTTTCCAAAAGATCGAGAATCTTCGCGTCCCAAAACTGCGGATAACCGCCGTAGGGTTTGGTTTCGACGTTGGCCCACCACATATGTTCCTGGCCCTTGCTGAAAGTCCAGGTGGACTTGCAGGCCATGGTGCAGCTCTGGCAGGCGATACAGCGGTTGATGTTGAAGACAAAGGCGAATTGCCGGCGCGGGAACGCTTGGGCGTAGGGATAATTCATCTCCCGGCCGATCTGCCAGTTGTGAACCTTACTCATCGTCGCTCTCCCTTCCGTTAAAGGATGAAGGATGAGGGATGAAGGATGAATCTTTCTTTTCCGCCTTCATCCTTTCGCCTTCATCCTTAATCGCGACTCGCAATTGGCCCCAAACGGCGAGGCACTCGTCGATAATCGAGATAATCTCCGTTTCACCCAGCTGTTGATAAGCGCCGTGGGCGCCGCCGTAAAAAGGATTCTTGAAAAGCGAAAGCAGCTGCTCGCGCGTGTAGCCGAGGCGGGCGAATTCTTCGGCGAACACATAGGCCATGTCGCGGGTCGCCTCGGCGTCGGCCGGCAACAGCACGCCGACGAGCATATTCGGATCGGTCGGATCAGGGTCTTGGTAGGGCACTCTTACCTCCTAAGGATGAAGTATGAAGGCGGAAGGATGAAACAGGGGAAGATGGACACAAATAGTTTCATCCTTCATCCTTCCGCCCTCATCCTTTGACCTTTGTCAGTTCTCCCGCCAGATAACGCTTCATCAAATCGCTCTCGTTATCCGGCGTGAAGCCCGTGGTTGCCGGTTTCCAGATTCCCTTGCCGCCCATGCCGCCGTCCTCGGCCTTGGTGACGCGGACGAGAGTTTCCTTCGGGACCGTATTGATCGCGTGGTTGTCGGCTTCGCCGCCAAAGATGAAAGTCATGGAAGCCTTGGCCTTGTGAAACAGCGTATCGGTCTGGTGCATCGGCATATGCCAGTTGCGCGTCACCGACTGCTGCGAACCGTAGCGCAGGTTGGCTTGGTAGCCGGTGTTCTCCGAGAGCGCGCGGCCGTCGGGTCGGGTCTCGTGCGCTTTCACGCTTTTCTCCGTGGCGATGAACGGCGCGTGCTTCATCATGATGATGTTGTACGGATAAGCGTGGTTGTATTTGACCCGCAGCATGCAGCGCGACACGCGGTAGAAAGGATCGTCCGGCTTTGCGCCCAGGTATGGCCGATCCGCCGGGTTGGCATCGACATAGACATAATCGCCGTCGTTGACGCTCAAGTCGCGCGCCGCCTGCGGATTCATGTGCAACTGGTGCTCGCCGACGCAGGGCGCGCGCTTGTCGAGACGATAGGGATCGCCGAAATTGGAGTCGTAGAGCATATGCCAATCGACGTTGGACCAGCCGCTGTGCACCCGGTGGCGCGTCTTCGGCGTCAAGCAGTAGAACTGGAAGCCCTTTTCCCACAGGAAATTCTTGGTCTGCTTGACCTTGCTCCAGGGCATTTTGATGTTGCGGATCGTGCGATCGTCCCAGTGCTCGGCGTTGGCGGGGATGCCGTAGTCCTCGGGCCTCACCAGCGGATTGGTGCTGACAATGACGTTGGGCAGGTAAGGCGTCGCCTCCGGTCCTTCGCGGTGGACGATGAAATTTTCGCCGTATTCGATCGCTTCGGGCACGTCGGCATAGGCGTGCATGCGCCCCGTGTCGGTGTGGAACGGCTCGCCGTCGTGCACTTGCTCGTAGAAGGGGATGCGCGGATAGGTGCGGAAATTCAGCAGGCAGCCACCCGGAGGCCCGTACTTGCCTGCCATGATGTCGGCGAGCTTATAGCCCGCGGTGGTCGTGCATGTGTCGAGCAGCCTTTGAATATAGATGTGGCGCTTTTCCGGCGCGGCAAAGGCGAAACAATCGCTGAAGCGTTTGTCGCCGGTGACTTTCGCCAGAGCATTAGCCATGCCGGCTAGGATGTCGAGGTCATCCTTGCTGTCGAAAACCGGCGGAATCCCCCCTTTCCAAATTTGCAGAAAGGGATTCGAGCAACTTGCGGTGATTTCCAGTCCTTCGAACTCGAGCCATGAGTTGGCCGGCAACGCCAGATCGGCATACTCGATGGAAGCGGTCATCTGAATATCCATCGAGACGATCATCTCGACGTTTGGGTTGACGTTTTTGATCATGCCGTAGGCCCACTTGGCGTTGTTGATGAGGTTGACGTTATTGAAGATCAGGGCCTTGGTGGGCGTCGGCATGTGGGTTTTGCCGGTAAAGTTTTTGCGGCCGAACTTCGGCGTGTTGACGATGAGCGCCAGATCGCCGTGGTTCCAGTACGCGGGCTCTTCGTCCTTGGTATAGGCGTGCGCATGGATTTCCTTGCCATGGGCGTTGGGATTCAGATTGATCTCGAACGGATCTTCCGCGACCCAGCCTTTGAAGCCCGGACCCGACCAAGCGGACCCCTGGAAGAGCGCGGCCTTGTAGTTTCCCGCCCAGGTGTGGCAGCCCGCTCCGGGCTGGCCGATATTGCCGGTGAGCATCAGCGGCAAATAGGCGGCGCGGTTCATTTCCGTGGCGTGGAACCAGTGGTTGATGCCTTCGCCCTGGTGGATCGCGACGGGCTTCATCGTCGCGATGTCTTGCGCAAGTTGCTCGATCATCGCTTTGGGCGCGCTGGTGATGTCGGCGACGGTATCAAGGTCGTAATCTTTCAAGTGCGTCTGATAGAGCGTCCAAAGGGTGGCGACTTCGACTTCCTTGCCGTCGACTAGTTTAATCTTGAACGTTCCGGCGAGCGTCGGGTCGAGGCCTTTCTTGGCCATCGTCTCGCCCACGTCGTCGCGCGTGACCGCCGCCGGGCCGTTTTTCTTCGCGTCCCAGATCACGAAATCGCCGAGCTGCGCGTGCTGTTCCGCCGTTAATCCCTGGATCTTCATCGACGGTCCGTCGGCGGCGAGGGCGGTTTTGTAATTCGCGAAAACTTCTTGCGCGCGCAGCCGTTTTAGGTTGTCGGTGCGCACCAGTAGCGGGAAATCGGTGAAGCGCTTGATGAAAGTTTCATCGTACCACTTCTTTTCGATCATCAGCTTGGTGATGCCGAGCCACAGCGCGGCGTCGGTTGTCGGACGAATCGGAATCCAGTAATCCGCTTTGGTCGAGGGCGGGCCGTACTCCGGTGCGATGACCACGATCTTGGCGCCCCGCTCCATGCACTCGATGAACCAGTGCGAGTCGGTGAGCTTGTTCTCGACTAGATTCTTGCCGTCCATGATGATGAGCTTGGAAAAGCGCAGGTCGTTAAAATCACAGTCGGACGCCTGCAGGCCGTGGACCCAAGGGTGTCCCGGCGCCTGGTCGCCATGCCATGTGTAGTTCGAGAAATTGCGCCCGGCGCGCGCTTTATCCGGGCCGACCCTGCGGATTTTCGCGTCGAGCAGTGCGAGGGAATTGTTGAGACGGTACATGCCGTATTTACCGATGACGCCGAGCAATCCCATGCCGCCGCGCATTTTCACGGCCCGTGTGCCGGCGCCGCCCATCTCCTCGACCATCTCGGGCTGGTAGCCTTGGGCGAGCAGCCGCTTTTTCCCTTCCTCGCCGCTGTAGCGCGTCGAAATGGCCACCAATGCCTTGGCGATATTGTCGAAGGCATCCTGCCAAGAAATCTGAATGAACTCGTCCTGGCCGCGGGCGTCGAACATATATCTGCTTTTGTTCTCAGGCGTCAATTCAGGAAAGCCGGCGTCGGCCCATGCCTTCCAGCCCTTGCGCACGATCGGATGGCGCAGACGATAGGGGCCGTAGAGCACCCGGTGGAAAGTGTAGCCTTTGGCGCACTGGCGCGGGTTCCAGTTGGCCGTCGCCTTGTTGCCGTACAGATCGGCATAGGTTTGATAGTCGTAAGTGGCGCCGAGCCGCGTCACGATGCCGTTGCGCACGTAAGCGCGCACCCGGCAGGCGTGGGTATCGTTGGGCGAGCAGACCCAGTCGAAGACTCTGTCGTATTTATATTGGTCCCGATAAATTTTTTCCCAATTTCGGTTGACCGAGCCGGCGAGCGGATTCCCGTCGGGGCTTGCCGCCGCGAGAAGATTCAGCGGCAGCGCGCCGCTCAACGCCGCAGTTCCGCTGCCGACGCCAAGCCAGCGCAGGAAGTCGCGCCGCGTGATGTTGCTTGCTTCTGTCTTTCGTTCGTTGTCCATGGTTTTATCTCCCCATCGTCGTGATCGTGGCTCGTGCTCGTGTTCGGATCTTCAACTCCTGCACGATCACGAAGCACGACCACGATTCGTCACTTCGCTATTTTCAACTCCTGCCAAATCGTCACCGATTTCTTCCCATCGCGATCGCCGGCGCTGCCATTCCAAACCGCAAACCCGATCGGTATGCTCGTTCCCGGTCTCAATACTGCTGCATCCTTGCCGGTCGGCGCTAAAGTCCGGCGAAACATGATGCGATAGGAGCCTTCGCTATAGATCCCTTTGGCGTCGACTCTTTGGTCGACTCGAGGACGGCCCGTCAGGGTGCCGAAACCTTGCGCTGTCAGATCTTCGGCGGGGCTCTTTCGCTGCGGGTCGGAAACAATGTTGCCCGCGCCCCAACCCGTGACAAACGTCTTATCGGACTCAAGGGTGAGGGCGCTACGCAGCGGCTGCTCCAACGGCGAGCGCGTTAGATTGGGATAGGAATCGATGCCGATGTTGGGATAAAGCTTATCCAACTCTTGAAACGCCGGCTCCAGGTCGGCCTGTCGCTCGGACTTCCACATCCAGATGTTTACCGATTGACCCTTCGCCCCCATGGCGAAAAACGGTGGGTTCGGTGTCAACGCAAGCTCAATGGCAGCCGCATCGCGAAAATCCTGCGGCCGGATCGCGGTGTGGTCATTGGTGTCGTCCTGCCAAACCATCAGGATGGCCAGTTCTTTGCCGTCATGAACCGCCCGGACGGTTACTTCCTCGGGGCGGTTAGTGCGCCACCAAAGCGGCATGAGATGAAGGTTGACCGGCGTAGCGAGACGCCAAACGCCGGAATCAGGATGACCCGGAAGGGTTTTAACCCGCGCCGCTTGGATGGCGAACTTTTTCATCTCCACGCGCTCGCGTTGGGTGTCGCTGGAAAGCGAGCGCACGTAGTTGACCAGATGCCAGGCGTCGTCGCCCCACGCCCAGTCGCTCATCGGCATGGGACTTCCCGGAATGCCGGCGACGATATGGCGGTAGAGGGAAACGGGATCGGGGTTTCCTTTAAACACACCGGCGGTCAGGTCGCGGGGTCTCGTCGGGAAACCTTCTTCATCGACCTGTTTTTCCGCTCCGTCGCCTCGACCGGTCGCGCCGTGACAAGAAGCGCAAGCATCTTTATAAAGTTCCAACGCGCGCGTTTTGGCCGCGGCATCAAAAGGCAGGGCCTTTGGCGGTTGGATCA
>Ga0153916_10002514_pt1 | contig 13413 bp, 9 predicted proteins | sample Opewatmetagenome_FD_109642 | JGI IMG/M metagenome (GOLD analysis project Ga0153916, IMG submission 109642) | Freshwater wetland microbial communities from Ohio, USA - Open water 3 Core 3 Depth 4 metaG | ecosystem: Environmental > Aquatic > Freshwater > Wetlands | place: USA: Ohio, Lake Erie, Old...
AGTGACTTGGGCCCACCCTTCGGGCATACTGCACCCACGTACATGCATATCGAAGGCTCGGACGTTTTCACCATCTTGTTGTTGGTCGCGCTTGAGGGGCTACTGAGCGCCGACAACGCGATGGTGCTCGCGGTGCTTGCGCTCGGCCTGCCGAAGGGCCAGCGGAAGAAGGCGCTGCGATACGGAATCTTCGGTGCCTTTGCCTTCCGTACCGTTGCGGTGGTGTTCGCGATCCGGCTGATTCAGCTCGAGTGGGTCAAACTGCTGGGCGCCGTCTACCTGCTGTATCTGCCGTACCAACACTTCTTCGGCGGCCGGGACGTGCACGAACGGCAGGTCGTGCCGAAGGCCAAGCGGTGGCTGGGCCTGTCGGCATTCTGGGCGACGGTCGTTCGCGTGGAGCTGACCGATATCGTGTTCGCAATCGACTCGGTGGTGGTTGCCGTTGGAATGTCGAACAGGTTGTGGGTGGTGCTGACAGGCGGCATCCTCGGCATCATCGCGATGCGGCTGGTCATCGGACAGCTGCTGGCCATCGTCGAACGCTATCCGCCGCTGGTGGACGGCGCGTTCGTCATCATCGCGTGGGTCGGCATCAAGCTGCTGCTCGAGTTCCTGAACACGGCCGGCTTCGTGGCGTTCGCGATGCCGAAGTGGTTTTCTCTCGGCCTGATTGTCGTGATCTTCGGCGTCGCCTTCATCTACTCGCTCCACGAGGAACGAACGCGCAAGCTGACAGGCGTTGAGAGAAGAGCTGCCGATCTGCTCATCGAACCCGAAGAGCAGGACGAATAGGACTGTTTCTATCTCAACGCGCCGGCCGACGCGGCGGTCAGCGCCGCTTCCGGCACTGCGTCGACGCAGTGAAGTCCTCGCTCGAGCAGAGGCTTCCGGTTCATGGGGCCAGGCGACGCAAGGCGGGCGGCCGAACGGCGGAGCGCCGTGACAGGCACGCGCGCCATGTTCAGACCATGCAGCCCGGTGCACCTGCGGAGCCGATGAGTATAATGGCGCCACCGATGCGCTCCTCCCCGGATTCCGACGGGACTTCCCGATGACGACGACCGTACTGCTCGTGGCACTTGCCGTGGTCGCCGGCCTGCTGATTGGCTGGCTCAGTGGCCGGGGCGCCGGCGCGAGGGAGCGGAGTCAGCTCGCGGCAGACCTCGCGGCCGAACGTGCCGCGTCTGCGGTCCGTATCGAGGCCGAGCGGCAGCTGGCGGCGGAGAAGGTCTCGCTGTTGCGCGAGGCCGAGACGAGGCTGCGCGAGGCGTTCGCCAGCCTGTCGGCGGAGGCGCTGCGCACGAACACGCAGTCGTTTCTCGACCTGGCGAAGACCTCGCTCGCCGAGTATCAACGCGCAGCCGTCACCGACTTGCAGGCGCGTGAGCAGGCGGTCTCCGAGCTGGTGAAACCGCTGCGCGAGTCGCTGGACAAAGTCGGCGCCACGCTTCAGCAGGTGGAGAAGGATCGCGCCGGCGCGTACGGGGCGCTGGCCGAGCAGATCAAATCGGTCGCGGCCGGGCAGCAGGGCCTTCAGGTCGAAACGGCAAAGCTCGTGAACGCGCTCCGCGAGCCGAAGGCGCGCGGCCGATGGGGCGAGATCCAGCTGCGCCGCGTCGTGGAACTGGCCGGCATGCTCGATCACTGCGACTTCTACGAGCAGCAGAGCATGACCGCGGAAGACGAGTCCCGGCTGATTCCCGATCTCGTCGTGCGGCTCCCCGGGGACCGGCAGGTGATCGTCGATGCGAAGGTCCCGTTGACGGCGTACCTCGCGGCGTTCGAGGCCGTGGACGACGAGACGCGCGAGGGATGTTTGAAGGACCACGCGCGGCAGGTCCGCGAGCACATGAAGAAGCTCGCGTCCAAGGCCTACTGGGATCAGATCCAGCCGGCCCCCGAGTTCGTCGTCATGTTCCTGCCCGGCGAGCCGTTCTTCAGCGCCGCGCTGGTCCACGATCCGACGCTCATCGAGTGGGGCGTCGGGCAGCGCGTGATCCTCGCGAGCCCGATCACGCTCATCGCGCTTCTGCGCGCGGTGGCCTACGGATGGCGGCAGGAGCAGATCGCGGAGAACGCGCAGCAGATCAGCGATCTCGGCCGCGAAATGTACGACCGGATGCGGGTGGTCGCCGAACACGTGGAGCGACTCGGGGCCGCGCTCGACAAGGCAGTCGATGCCTACAACCACGCGGTCGGGTCGATCGAAACGCGACTGCTGACGACCGCGCGCCGGCTGAAGGAACTCGGCGCCGGCGGCGGAAAGGAGCTTCCCGAGATCGAAGGGATCGACCGGACGGCACGCGAGCCACGGATGCCCGAGCTGCCCGCAACCGGAGATGGCGAGGTGGAGATCACGTAGCGCAGACACTCGCGTTCATCGGGTGAACGCGGGACAGGGTGATCGTCGCGATCGACGAATGCCTGAACGCGCACCGTCCGCAGAAGGCGCCCGGTCGGCGACGGTGAGAATCGCCGGGCGCCGCCGCCGCCCGGCGGCCTTGACACGGGCGATCCGTCCGGGCAATAGTATCGCTGCGCGGTGATTTACCGACTTGATGGGCCGCGCGCCAGCATGCTGCTGGAAGAAGACCATCTAAGCCGCGCGAGGCTCGCGACGAATGTCGGCGGGCCTTTTGTGTTTCTGCGCGTGGCAGCGTCAGTCTCGGCTGCCAGCATGAAGAGTACGGCGAGAGTCCCGGCTCGATGACCCGTACGCCACACCGTCGTCCTGCTCCATCCCCGGGAGCGCACGGTGGCCCAGCCGGCCAGGCCCAGCCTGGATCCATGCGCGAGTGAGACCCGAGAAATCTCGAAAGGATACGGCCATGCACAAGGAATTGCCCACCCTCACGTCCGAGTCTGTCTCCGAAGGCCACCCCGACAAGGTTTGCGACTATATCGCCGACTCGATCCTCGACGCGTACATCTCCCAGGATCCGAACAGTCGGGTGGCCTGCGAGGTCCTGTGCAAGAACGACGTCGTGGTGCTGGCCGGCGAGATCACCTCGGCAGGGCGTGTCGATCACGAGGAGATCGCGCGACAGGCGGTTCGCGAGATCGGCTATGTGGACGCAAGCGAGCCGTTCTGTGCCGACACGCTGCGCGTGCTCCAGCACATCAGCAGGCAGGCGGGGGAGATCGCGCAGGGCGTCGATCCCTCGAAGAACGCGAACAAGGAGCAGGGGGCGGGCGATCAGGGCATGATGTTCGGCTACGCGACCGATGAGACCCCCGAACTGATGCCGTTGCCGATTGGGCTGGCGCACCGGCTGACACGAGGCCTGGCCGACGACCGGCGCTCGGGCAACTACCCCTGGCTGCGGCCCGACGCGAAGTCGCAGGTGACGGTTGTCTATGACGATGGGACGCCGATTGGTGTGTCGCACGTGCTGGTCTCCACGCAGCACCGGCCCGAGGCGAAGCAGGCCGAGATTCGCGAGTACGTGTACACGGAGCTCGCACCGCGCGTGCTCGGAGAATGGTTCACACCCGGCACGCAGGTGCTGGTCAACCCGACCGGAGGGTTCTGCCAGGGCGGACCGTCGGCGGATTGCGGCGTCACCGGGCGAAAGATCATTGTGGATACCTACGGCGGCGCCGCACGCCACGGCGGCGGCGCATTCAGCGGGAAGGATCCGTCGAAGGTGGATCGCAGCGGTGCCTACTTCTGCCGACACGTGGCGAGGGAACTCGTGAAGGCTCGACTTGCCCGGAGGGCCGAGATCCAGGTGGCCTACGCGATCGGCGTCGCGCGGCCGCTGGCGGTCAAGGTGGAGACCTTTGGAACCGGCGATGCCCGCGCGGCTCGCGCGTTCGTCGAGACGTTCGATTTCCGGCCCGCGGCGATCATCGAGCGGCTGAACCTGCTGCGCCCGATCTACCGGCAGACGACGAATTACGGGCACTTCGGGAGACCGGGATTGCCGTGGGAGGTTTAGGGACGCCTGGCGCGTCGGCTTAGGGCGCGAATCGAGGCTGGCGCGTCTAGCCGGGCCCTGAGCCTTCCAAGCCTTGAGCCGTGACAGGCCCTAAGTCCTGAGCCCTTGGCCTTGAGCCTTCAGGTGTTCGCCACATGCAGTCTACCGCCGTGTGCGGCTTCGAGCGCCTTGCTCGCCGCGCGGCGGATCCGATCGAGATCGTCGGTCACGAGCAATCCCAGCTTCGTGAGCAGCTGCTGCTGCGCGCGTTCCGAGAGGCTCGCGACGACGTGCAGCACGCCAGGCAGGCCCGCCGCTTCGGGAAGACCCCGCACGCCGGCCCTCACCTCGACCCGCTCGGGCCTCGCCGGGTCGTCGTCCACGACGGGCACGATCACGCAGTCGACGCGGCCGCGCAATCGCTCGAGTGCGTGTGTCAGCGCCTGACGCGCCTCCAGGCGCCGCCGCCCCGCCTGCGTGCGTCCTTCTTCGACCAGGTCGTGCGCGTTCTCGAGCATGTGAACGACCGCGACGTTGAGTTCCGAGAAGAACCGTTCGATGACCGGCCTCAGGCCGTGCTCGGGCAATCGCGGAAGGCCCACCGAACGAAGCTTTGTACCCGCGAGGCTCCACTGCTGTCGAAGGCGATCCCGCAGACCTTCCAGATAGTGACCGTTGTGCCGGAAGAAGGTGCGCACGATGCGATTCCCCTCGAAGCGGATCGCGACCTCCTTCCAATCGGCCCGAAGCGCCCGGCGGGCCATCTGGCCGACCGAATAGAAGCGGCGCATGGCGCGCATCGTTTCAGCCTGCACTTCGTACGCGGTCATCTGCTCGGGCTCGTGCACGGCGTGGTGACCGTCGTAGAGCGACCAGTCACGCGTGAACAGGCGGCCACACTCCAGCATCGTCTTGTAGTCCTGGGAGCCGGGGATCGGCGTCAGGATCATCAGCTGAAGCGAGTCGATGCGGTGCCGGCGGGCAAAGCGCTCCGTTTCGCGGATCGTCTCGGCCGTGTCCGCATCGGATCCGACGACGAACATGCCGTGTACCTTGACACCGTGGCTGTGAAACGACCGGATCGCGCGCTCGATGTCGTCGCGCGTTTCGTGTTTCTTGAACCGCTCGAGCGTGCGCGGGTTGATCGATTCGAATCCGACGAAGACACGGTCGCAATTCGCGCGGCGCATCAGTTCGAGCGCCTCGCCGTCGCGCGCCAGCTCGTGCCGGACCTGCGCGCCCCATCGCGGCGTCAGGCGCCGCGCGATCATGCCCTCCAGGATCTGCTTCATGCGCAGGCGGTTGATGTTGAAGATGTCGTCGGCGAAGAACAGGTAGCGCACGCGCGAATGCGCGAGGTGGAAGGCGATTTCGTCGAGGACCCGATCGACCGACACGAGACGCCCGCCGCGCCCGTGAAAGGCGGGCACCGAGCAGAACGTGCACTCGAACTGGCAGCCGCGCCCGGTCATCACCGAGACGTAGGCGCGCCGGCGCCAGCCGTGTACCAGCCTGAAATCCGGGATCGGCAGCCGATCGAGATCGGCGATCGGCGAGGCCGCCGGCGCGTGGAACACCTGCCCATCACGCGCCAGCGTAAGGCCGGGTACCTGTTCGACGTCGCCGCCATCCTCGAGCGCCTGCAGCAGATCGAGCAGCGACTGCTCGGCCTCTCCACGCAGCACGTAGTCCGCATGCGCGGCTGCCTCGTCTGGTTCGAAGGTGGCGTGAATGCCGCCAAGGACCACGGGGATGCCCGCCTCACGGATACGCTCGGCCAGCTGGTAGGACTGCGGCGCTGTCGCAGTGAGGGTCGAGATCCCGACGAGATCGGCCGACAGCACTTCGGCCCAGTCGAGCGGCGCGATGTCCTCGATGTACACGCGAACGTCGTAGCCCCGGTCCCGCAGGATTGTGCCGAGCAGCACGCAGCCGAGGCGGGGGATCGGGATCTTGCTGTAGACGTGCACACCGGTCGCGCCGGTTTCGATCAGAACGATCTTCCGCACTTTCATGGTCCGGTTCCAGGGTGCACAGGGGGTCTGCCCGAACGTTTCCACGCCCCGTCGCGTGCGGAGACGGCGCAGAACTTGAAGCGGCTAGTCGCGCGGTGAATCCGGGTGGTCGCTCGCCCGTAGCCCGAGTGTGGACCCAAGTATATGCCTTCGCGACACGTACGGCAAAGGCCAATGTGGCTGCTTGACAGTCGGTGCGTGGCCACGTAGAGTCAATGACCGCCCCTGGCCCGGTCTTCAGAAGGTTTCTCCTGGCGCTGCGTTGTCCATGAGTGCGGGACGGCTGTGCCGACAGCAGGAGTGGCAGCGCTGTTTCACGGCTTCGGCAGGCGAAAACGCCTGTCGTTCTTCTCTCGGAACCGTCACAGAGGGTAGGGCATGAAAACGAGAAGATTCCTCGCTCCACTGCTGGCCCTGGTGCTCGTGGCCATTGCGTTCAGCATCGTGCCGCGCGCCGACGAGGGGTTCTGGCCGTACAACAACATTCCCAGGGCCGAAATCAAGAAGAAGTACGGGTTCCAGGTGACCGACGCGTGGCTGAATCACCTGCAGCTCGCCACCGTGCGTTTCCCCGGTGGCACCGGCTCGATCGTGTCGCCGGACGGCCTCGTGCTGACCAACCACCACATCGGCCTCGGCACGCTTCAGCGGCTGAGCACGGCCGAGAAGAACTACGTGGACAACGGCTTCTATGCGCCGACCTACGCGGATGAATTGAAGGTGCCGGGCATGACGCTCCGAATCCTTCAGAGCATCGAGGACGTTACTGCGAGGGTCAGCGTGGCCCTGAAGCCGGGGATGACACCACAGGAGGCGCAGGCGGCGCGGCAGGCGGCCATCACGGCGGTCCAGAACGAGTCGCAGACCGCGACCGGCCTCCAGAGCGAGGTCGTCGCGCTGTATCGCGGCGCCGTTTACAACCTGTATCGCTACAAGGTCTACAACGACGTGCGACTGGTGTTTGGTGTGGAGTACCAAACGGGCTTCTACGGCGGGGATCCGGACAACTTCACCTACCCGCGCTACAACCTGGACGTGTCGATGTTCCGCCTCTACGAGAACGACAAGCCGGCGCAGACGCCCAACTACCTGCATTGGTCGCCCAACGGCTCGAAGGAAGGCGAACTGGTCTTCACCACCGGCCATCCCGGCAGCACACAGCGCCTCTATACCGTCGCGCACCTGAAGTACCTGCGTGACCTTGGCCTGCCGTTCAGCATTGCCGGCAACGAGATGCGTGAGGCGACCATCAAGAAGTGGGCGTCGCTCAGTGCCGAGAACGCCCGGCAGACCGTCCAGACGCTGTTCGGCATCCAGAACAGCCTGAAGTCGCAGCGCGGCCAGTTGAAAGGACTGCAGGATCCGGCTCTGATCGCCAAGAAGGAGGCGGCGGAGAACCAGCTGCGCGCGGGGCTGGCGAAGAATCCGGCCAAGCAGCAGGAGCTCGGCGACGCGTGGGATGTGATCGAGAAGTCGCTCCAGGTGGCACGCGAGCTTGATGCTCAGCGGAACTTCATCGTGAACGCGGCCGGCCTGAATTCGACCCTCTTCAGCCAGGCGCGGGCTCTCGTGCGCGCCGCCTACGCTCCTCCTGCCGAGGGCCGCGGCGGTCGGGGCGGTGCGGGCGGCCGTGGCGGCCAGGGCGCTCCGGGCGGCCGGGGCGGCGCAGCACCGACCATCAACACGCAGCTCGAGAAGATCAACCTGACCGCATCGCTCGCATTCATGCAGTCGCAGCTGGGTGCGGCAAGCCCGATCGTGAAGCTGATTCTGGGCGACAAGACGCCGGAAGCGCGGGCGACCGAGCTCATCGACCGCACCAGGATCATGGACGCCGAAATCCGCAACCTGTTGCAGGCCGGCGGAAAGGCGACCATCGACGCGTCAACCGATCCGATGATCATCCTGGCCCGGTCGATGGAGGCCGAGGCCCAGGCGATCAGCAAGAGGTACGACGCAGAAGTGGCGGCGGTCCAGACGGCTGCCTACCCGAAGATCGCGCAGGCCGTGTTCGCCGTCTACGGCCCGAATGCGTATCCGGATGCAACGGGCACGTTGCGCCTGTCGTACGGCGCCGTCAAGAGCTACATGGAAGACGGCAAGCGCATCGCGCCGTACACCGACTTCGCGGGCCTGTACGCGCGTTCGGCGCAGCACAACAACGAGATGCCGTACACGCTGGCGCCGCGGTGGCTCGAGAACAAGGCGTCGGTCAATCTCAAGACGCCGTTCAACTTCGTCAGCACCAACGACATCGTCGGCGGCAACAGCGGATCGGCTGTCGTGAACACGAAGGGTGAACTGGTAGGGCTGATCTTCGACGGCAACATCCAGTCGTTGCCCGGCTACTTCATCTATGAGGAGCCGATCAACCGGGCGGTTTCCGTCGATTCGCGCGCCATCATCGAGGCGTTCCGCAAGATCTACCACGCGGACGCGCTCGCCGATGAGATGACCGGCAAGCGTCGCATCACGACCCACTAGAACGAACCTTCGTAGCGGTACCGTGACAGGGCGCGCCGCCGCGGCGCGCCCTTGTCATGTCGTCCTGCTTCGAACCCGGCGTCCGCACGACCAACCCTTCCGCAATCGTGAATCAGGAGCCAGGAACCGCGCGCAACTCCCGAATCCTGACTCTCGAATCCTGACTCCTTGATGCCGGGAGCCCGATGTCGGGCCGTGATTCGCAGAGGCCCACGTCAGCGGTGCGTGCCCGATCGCTGTTCTTCGACTTTCTGCGCGCCCGGCGCCTGCGTCGGCTTCGCCGACCGCGGCGTCGCCGTGAATGCCGCGTATGCCATGACGAATCCCAGGGCGAACGCGATGATCCGGTGGATCCGGCCCCTCACTTTCACGCGCGCCAGCGCCACGCCCACCTCGAGCACGAACGCCAGCGGCACGACGACGAGTGCCCCGACGAACGCGCCCTGCAACCAGTAGGGCAGTCGTTCCCAGATGCTGCCGCCTTGCAGCAACTGCAGGTAAGAGCGCTGCCAGGCGATGCCGGTGCCGAACGCTACGAGGCCGTAGCAGCCGGCAAGCGCCACTGCAATGCGCCCGGCGATTGGCAACGGCGAGCCGACCGTCAGCGAGACGAGGGCCAGCGCGATGACTCCTATCGTCGTCACCGACAACACCGTCGACGTCGAGAGCGTTGCCACGCGCATCCCCTGGCGCAGACCGTCCGGCATCGTCGCGGTGATCGACAGCAGCGCGAGGAACAGGAATGACGAGAGCCAGATGCTGGCAATGGAACCGGGCCGGCTGGAGCGATGTTGCTGCAGCAGCCACAGCGTGGAGCTCACGTAGAGGGCAACCGGTACGGCCACCCACAGGCGGATCGAAGAGCCCGATTGGTACGTCTCGACGGCTGCGTCGATGAGCAGGCCGTAGAGAAGCAGCGCTGCGATCGCGGGCAACCTGCGGCCGGGACGGAACTGCCGGGCAGTATCGGGCATGGTGTGAGATCGGGCAGCCGGCGGAACAGGCCTGAACCGACGGCTGCGATGCCGAAGTGTATCGCGACGATCCTCCAGATGCCACCGGTAAAGCAGTGCCGAAGCCGGGCCGCATCATCGGCGCACGGTGAACCCCGCAGGCTGGCTGCTCGCAGATCCTGGGTGCTCGCAGCTCTTCCCCTCGTCCTGATGATGACGCCGCACTTCTGACGGCAGGAGAGATAGAATCGCGGCGGACGTTTTGCGCGGGGTCCCCGACACGACAGCCGCGTTGGGGTGCCTGATCGCGTCCGGATGGAGGTGCGCATGGATCTGGAGCTGGTTCCCGTCGCGCTGCCGGAAGGCACCAACGTGATCATCGGCCAAACCCACTTCATCAAGACGGTTGAAGATCTGTACGAGGTGGTCGTGACGAGCGTGCCGCAGGCTCGCTTCGGCGTGGCCTTCAACGAAGCGTCAGAACCACGACTGGTCAGGATCGAGGGCAATGCCGACGACCTTCGCCGCGCCGCCGCGGAGACCGCGCTCGCGATTGGCGCGGGACACGTGTTCGTGCTGTTCCTGCGCGACGCCTTTCCGATCAACCTGTTGAACCAGATCAAGGCGTGCGCGGAAGTGTGCCGCATCTTCTGCGCGACCGCGAACCCGTTGCAGGTCGTCGTGGCTGCGAGCGACCAGGGCCGTGGCGTTCTGGGCGTGATTGACGGCGCCACGCCGCTGGCCGTCGAACAGCCGGGCGACCGGGATGCGCGGCAGGCGTTCCTGCGAAAGATCGGCTACAAGCGGTGAGTGCGTCTCGAGCAATTTGCCGGCGCGGTCGTTTCTCTGGTGAGGAAACCTGCGAACTGAAGGGGAGAGCGGCGCGAGCCGGGCAATCAGGCCGCCGACTGGAACGTGGCTGCGGTCGTCTCGCGCTGCCGAATCCGCCCGACGACCCGATTCACCTCTGTCCCTGGGCGCTGAACAGCGTCGATTTCGAGCCCCTGCCGGGCACTTCCACGTGCTGCCGCCCGTGCATCAGACGTTCGAGGGCCGTGGCTTCGTCGTCTGTTCGTTCCGCTTCCGGCCGTATGATTCTGATCCGCAAGCCGTCCCAGTGGCCTACAATCACTCCAAGTTACCGGATGTCGTGGCTCTAACGGCGGTGAGCATGAATTCCGTCCGCACGCTTCTGGCCTCGCTCATCGACTATGCCGGCCTCTTTCCGCCGGCCGAACTGCAGATGCGTGCGGCGGTCCCACGCTATGCGGCTCACCGCGTCGGTCCGTACTCCTGGATGTTCGGACGGTTCGTGTTGCCGCTGCCGCAGCTGGACGAGTTCGAGCACTGCTTCGACGGGTTGCCGGCAGCACAGCGGGCCGTCCCCTGGAACCTGGCGGTACTGGCCGGGCGGAACCTGCAGGCGGATGTGAAGAAGATCGTGGACTTCAACCGCCGCCGCGGCGACGAAGGGCGCCAGGACGCCCGGATCGAAACGATCGACCTCAAGGTGCACAGCCTCGATGACATCGCGCCTGCTGCGGACGTGATCGCGGAGCCGGCGGAGGCGTATTTCGAGATCCCGATCGCGACGGATCCCGACGACTGGCTTGCAGGGGTGGCCGCGGCCGGCGGTCGCGCAAAGGTGCGCACGGGAGGCGTCAGCGCGGAGCTCTTTCCGACGGTGTCGGATCTCGCGAGGTTCCTGCGCTCATGCGCGGCGCATCGAGTGCCGTTTCGGGCGGCCGGGGGATTGCACCACGCGATCAGAGCCGAGTACGCGCTCGCCGCGGGCGAGCGCAGCGCTCGGGTCGTGATGCACGGGTTTCTTAATCTCTTTCTCGCCGCCTGTCTCGCCTACACGGATCGCGTGGGCGCTGAGTTGCTGGAGGCCGTGCTGAGCGAACAATCGCCCGGGGCGTTCGTGTTCGACGAGACGGGCGTCAGCGTCCACGGACGGCGATTAAGCTGCGAGAGTCTCGCGACCACGCGGCGCCGCTTCGCAATCTCATATGGATCCTGTTTGATCGAAGAGCCGATTGAGGATCTGAAGCGCCTGGGGTTGATCTAGACATCCGGCCGTCCCAAGTCCGGTGTCCGAAGTTCGATGCCGGATTCCGGCCACCACCCTCGGACCTCGAGATCTCCGATGTGGGACCGCCCGCCTTCAGCCCGGTGGCCCGGTCAGATGCCCGGCAGTTCCAGGCGACTTCGGACTTCGGACCTCGGACCGTTAGCATCGACCACGCGCACGATCCCCCACGTGGCGGCCGGCTCCAGTTGGGCGACACGCCCGGCACCGACTTTCCGATCCAGAACCTGCCGTTCGGCGTGTTCCGGCGCCGCCCCGACCTGACTGCGCCCGTCGGTGTCGCGATTGGGCACCAGGTACCGGATGTGACTGGTTGCCAGCAGGCGGGGCTGCTCTGAGGCGACGCGGCCGCGACAGGCGCCGCGGCGGCCTCACTGCGCGCGCAAGCCCCGTTATTAGTAAGTACGACGACGCCACGGCTTTCGCCTGCGGTTCGCCGGGTGCACAGTTTTTTTAAGGCGCCTGCCACATTTGCCCCGCTGGAACGTTTTTATGTAATGGAAACTGTGGCCCCGGGCAGCGCGGTCCGCGCTTGGTCCCAGCCCCGACTTGCTCCGCTTTCGAAAGCCGAGCCCGCGACGGCCTGGCTAGCCCGTTTGATTGGATCGCCGGACGTCTGATGATACGGACCGCGTAATATCTCGCTCGCACGCTGAACCTGGGCGCCGCAACGAGGATCCAGCCTGTTCGGTAACCCTTCGCGGCATCGACCGTGTTCGCTCCACCACCTCCCGTTGCTCCTGTCTCGGTCATTTTGACGAGCCCGGGTCGGCTGGGAGTCACAGCACCATGGCGATGCGCAATTCGCGAGCACCAGAAACCCGGGCCGACGGATCCGAACGTCTGCCAGACCCGCGCCACGTGGACCCTCCGGCGCCCACGTCGGCCTCCGCCCTGATCAGCGACGCGCGCTGGGCGGGTGCGGCGAAACGTCTGAGGCTATCGGCCCGCGAGCTGGATGTCGTACGGTGCATCTTCGATGGCTGCCGCGAGAAGGAGATCGCCGCGCGGCTTCACGTCGGACTCGGCACAACTCATTCGTACGTGGAGCGCCTTCGCTTGAAGCTTCACGCCGCGAACAAGGCCGCTGTGGTGGCCGCCGTGTTTCTGGCCCTTGAGGTTCGAGCTGAGTAGACCGCAACGATGTCCGATGAGCGCCATACCGCATCAGCGAGCCCGACGAATGGAGTCAACCGTCCGGCGGCTTGTTAGGTACCAGCCAGGAACGGTACGATTCCGGCCGTGCCGCGTATCGGACAGCGGCGCGATAGCGAAGGAGGGTCTGTATGGCAACAGTGATCCGACGGAACCGTCGTCTCATCGTCGGGCTCCTCGTCGCGGTGTTCCTCTGCGGAGGAATCCAGTCGGCGATCGCCAGGGACGGGGCCAACTGCGGGTACGGATACGAGGGAGAATGTGGTTACTGCGCGTACGAATTCCGCGGGTGTGCCGCCTGCGGCGCGGAGGGCTGCGGCATGTGGGGAAGCGGCTGCAAGCAGGACTGCAAGAAGTGCCCCTGGGACAGCGGCGAGTGGGAGTGCGTCCCGCTGATCGAGTAGATGGCAGGGGCGGCGGCGGCGCGCGCCGCCGCCCCTGCGACGCACCTGTGCCCTCGTCACGAGTGACAGGTGTCGGACGAACAACGTATTGTGCCTGCGCTGGTCGCAGACATCAGTGTCGTCCAGGGGGGTGGCGTGCATTCCAGAATGACCGCAGGAGCGCTGGTGCTTGCAGCCACAATCGTGGCGGTCCCCGACAGGGGCGACGCGACCGCGCCGGCAGGACGCTGTGCGGGCATCAAAGACGCCAGCGTTCTGGTCGCCCGCGCCCGGCAGGCCGTCGGATCGGGGACGCACAAGCTCGTCTCGTTCACCGCAAAAGGACCGAACCAGCCGACCAAACCAACCGCCGAACCGGTCGTAACTGAAATTGCCGTCATCCTGCCG
>Ga0153916_10002515_pt1 | contig 13412 bp, 6 predicted proteins | sample Opewatmetagenome_FD_109642 | JGI IMG/M metagenome (GOLD analysis project Ga0153916, IMG submission 109642) | Freshwater wetland microbial communities from Ohio, USA - Open water 3 Core 3 Depth 4 metaG | ecosystem: Environmental > Aquatic > Freshwater > Wetlands | place: USA: Ohio, Lake Erie, Old...
AGCGGGCTGGCGTGGGAGCCCCAGCTTTTGGGCGGCTGGACGGGAGCGGGCCCGGCCCCGACGACCCGGACGTAGCCCTTCCCCCGCAGCTCGACGTAGGAGGTGTTGAAGATCAGCCCGAGGTCGCCCGCCAGGTTCAGCCTCTTGCCCGCCTCCTGGCCGTAGTCGTGGCACTTCACGCAGTGCCGATCGAGGACCGGCTGGACCTCGGCCAGGTAGTTGAATTTTCGCGGCGGGCCGTACCAGGGGGCCGGGATGCTGGGGGGCCGCCGCATCGCCCGCGGCACCTCCCCGCGCGGCGGCACCGCGGACCGCCGCCCCTCGTGGCAGCCGACGCAGCCGGTCGTCTCCCCCGGCCGCGCGATCGTCCCGCTCCGCATCGATTGGATCATCATCCCCCGCTCGTCCAGCAGTTGGAAATAGACGAACTGGTCGGCGGGCACGCTGAAATACGCGCTGCCGTCGGGCTCGACCGGCACGGTGCCGAGGATCCGCTTGTTGTTGAAATCGTCCCACGCCATCCCCGGCGCTTGCTGGCCCGTCCCGCCGTCCCACGCCGGGCTGGTCCAGAACCGCTTCTCCGGCGATTGCACGACGCGGAGCGATTTCACCGTCCCCCGCAGAATCTTCTCCATGCCCGTGCCGACGTACACGTCGGCCACGTAGAAGGTCCCTTCCTTCTCGGCAAAGTTGACCCGGGAAGGGATCACCGGCGGCCGGGGCCGCGGCCCGAGCGGCATCGGGTCGAAACAGCCCGGCTCCTCCACGTGAAGCAGCACTTCGTTGCCAAACACGTCGAGCAGCCAGATGCCCATCTGTTCGCCCGGGCCGGCCGGCTTGCCCCGGCGGTTCGGCTTCCTCCGGCGGGAGATTCCCGACCCGTCGCCGCCGCTGGTGATCCGCGAGCAGAGGAAGTACTTGTCGGAAAGGGGATACGGGTCTTCGTACTTCGGAAGGACCCGGGTGAACGTGTCGTAATTGCCCCGGTCGACCAGGTCGATCGCCGCGGGCGGCCAGGTCCGCACGACTGGCGGCTTGCCGTCGACGCCCAGCCGCCGGTCGAGGATCCCGATCGCCCCCCAAGGCCGGTCGTGACACGACGACAGCGTGGCCACGATCCGGTCCGTGCCAGGAATGGGCCGCGCGTCGAGCACCGCCCCGGGCGAATCGGTGCTGTTGCCGTAGTAGACCAGCGGGTGGGTACCGTCGGGGTTGACCGTCCACACCCCCTGGGCGTTGCCGAAGTTGCGATCGACGTATTCCCACCGGTCGTAGAGGATCCGCCCGTCGGGCATCAGCGCCGAGTGCCCCTCGTGGAGCGTGCTGTGGGCGATCTGGTGCAGGTTTGCCCCGTCGGCGTCCATCTTGAAGAGGTTCCCCATGACGTGCCGGTTGCACATGCAGTACTTGGGCTCCCGCGTCGAGGTGAAGACGATCTCGCCGCCGGGCAGATAGATCGGGTCGACGTCGGTCACGCCCGAGCCGAACGTAAGCTGCACCAGCCCCGAGCCGTCGGCGCTAGTTTCGTAGAGGTGGTAGTCGTCGGCCCGGTTGTGACGCAGGGAGAAAACGATCTTCTTGCGGTCGAAGTGCACCTCCGGGTCCCTCGCGACCCCTTCGGGGACCTCGAGGAGCGTGGTCACCCGGTCGCCGTGGGCGAAATCGATCGACTTCAGGGCCCCGCCCCCGTCAAAGCTCCCCGTGTTGATCTCCCCGGTCTGGAACATCGTCTCCGTGTTGTGGTGGTCCGGCCGGTACTGTTTGCGGACCGCAAACAGGATCGGCTGCCCGCTCACCAGCGGATTGGCGATCAGGGCCTCGCCCCGCAGGGAGTCCAGCTCCGCCTGGAGCTTCTCGACCTCCGGCCCGGCTGCTCCGCGGGCCCGCTGCTCCAAAGCGTCGAGGCTCTTGAGGAGCTCCGCGCCCTTCGGATAGCGGTCCGGAAAGGACACCGCCAGGTCGGCGATGGCGGCACGAAGTGTCTCGGCTCCCTTGAGCTCCGCGGCCGCCGAATCGCCCGCCGGCGCGGCCAGCGCCAGCAGAAGTCCAACGATCCCCAGGAAACTTCGCGGGAAACGCTCGCTCATTGGCATGTCCATGCTCTCGGCATTCCACGGCGGGAGAAGACGGCGGGACCTCGGGGACCCCTATTATAGCCACAAGTCCGGCGTTTCGGCCACGGCTCCCTCGGGCCAGACCATGACCACCTTGACTTCTTCGCGTCGCCAAGGCACACTCAGGGCTGTGCCGGCTAGGCTGATCGTCACGCATGGGCCGGAGCTTGAACGGTTTTGGAAGAAGGAGGAGACGCCGTGAGAACCAAGATCTTTTCTCGCCTTGGCCGCGCAGCGATGCTCGCCGCGCTGCTGCCTGCTTTGGTTGGCCTTTCGCTGGCCGCCGAGAAACCAGTCAGGCCAAACATCATCTTCATCCTGGCCGACGATTACGGCTTGGACGGCGTCGGCTGCTACGGCTCCGACCGGTTCAAGACGCCGAACCTCGACGCGCTGGCCAGTTCCGGTGTGCGCTTCGAGACGTGCTACTCCACGCCGTTGTGCGGGCCGACGCGCTGCCTGTTCGTGACCGGTCGCTATGGATTCCGCACCGGGGGGCTGACGAATCGGACGGCGGGCATGCCCCTGCCCAAAGACGAGCCCTCCGTTGCGAAAGTGCTCAAGCAGGCCGGCTATGCGACCGGCCATGCCGGCAAGTGGCGGCAGATGGGGGCCACCCCGGCGGACTGGGGCTTCGACGAGTACCTCACCGATCCCACGGCGGGAGGCTACTATTGGCAGAACAGCTACACCCAGAACGGCCGGCTCGTCGAGCTCGACAAAGAGATCTACTACCCCGACGTGGCCCACGAGTTCGCCGTGGACTTCATCCGGCGGCATCGCGACCGGCCGTTCTTCTTCTACTACGCGTCACACCTGGTGCACGGGCCGATTCTCCGCACCCCCGATAGCAAGGCCGGCACGGGCGGCAAGAGCGGGGCCGCCGGCAAGGCCGGCGCGGGCCCGAACCAGGACTTCTACGCCGACAACGTCGCCTACCTGGACAAGCAGGTCGGGCTGCTGGTGGCCGAGCTCGACCGCCTGAACCTCCGGGAGAAGACCTTGATCCTGTTCTCGGGCGACAACGGCACGGCCCGCGAGTCGGGCACGATCGCCGGGCGGCAGGTCCACGGCGCCAAGGGCTCGATGTGGGAGGGCGGGGCGCGAGTGCCGCTCATCGCCAATTGGAAAGGCACCTCGCCGCAAGGCAAGCTCGTCAAGGACCTCGTGGACTTCAGCGATCTCGTGCCCACCTTCGCCGAGCTCGCCGGGGCCAAGCTCCCCGAAGGGGTCACCTTCGACGGGCGCAGCTTCGCCCCGCAATTGCGCGGCGAGCGGGGCTCCCCGCGGGAGTGGGTCTTCGTCCAGCTCGGTGCCCAGTGGTACGTCCGCGAGCCGGGCTGGAAGCTGAGCCAAAGCGGGGAACTGTTCGACATGAAGCAGGCCCCGTTCGAGGAGAAGCCGGTGCCGGCCGACACGCAGGACGCCGCCGCCGCTGCCGCCCGCAAGCGACTCCAGACCGTGCTCGACAACCTCAACCCCGCCGCAGGCAAGAAGGAGCCCGAGGGGAAGCTCCGCGCCGACCGGGTCAAGAAGAGCCCCAAGAAGAAACAACGCCGCTTGGAGAAGAAGCAAGGCGTTTATTGATCGTCAGAAAAGTAATGCAGCTTCCGTTTAGCGGGGCCGCTTGCGGCCCGCGGTGTTCCGCCGGCCAAGCCCGGTCACAAGTGGCCGGGCTAAACAATCGGCTCTGGCATTACTTTTCTGAGGATCAACAGCCACCCGGATGAGACCTAAGTGAGGAGAACCTGATGAATCGCTTTCTTGCCTTGGTTTGCCTGAGTGCGGGTCTGCTGCTTTCGAGCGGGGCCGCGGCGGCCGATTGGCCGCTGTACCGGTACGATGCTGCTCGCAGTGCCGCCTCGCCGGAGCAACTGCCGGCGGAGCTTCATCGGCAGTGGGTGCGGCACCTGCCTCCGCCCCGGCCGGCCTTTCCCGGCGAAGTGCGGCTGCGGTTCGACGCCTCCTACGAGCCGGTCGTGCTGGGGCGCTCGATGTTCGTCCCCTCGATGGTCACCGACAGCGTCACGGCCCTGGACACGGAGACGGGCGCCGAGCGGTGGCGGTTCTTTGCCGAGGGGCCGGTGCGCTTCTCGCCCGTGGCCTGGGAAGGGGGCGTGTACTTCGTCTCCGACGACGGCTGCCTGTACTGCGTGGAGGCTGCCGATGGCCGCTTGCGGTGGAAGTTCCGCGGGCTCCCCCCGGGCAAGAACGACCGCAAGTTGCTGGGCAGCGGGCGGCTGATTTCCCTCTGGCCCGCGCGGGGCGGGCCCGTACTGAAGGACGGCATCCTCTACTTCGGCGCCGGCTTGTGGTCGACCTACGGCGTCGCCATCCACGCCCTGGACGCCAGGTCCGGACAGGTGCTCTGGTCGAACACCGACAGCAACCAGATCCCCAAGGCCAACATGGACCACGGAATCGCGCACTACGCCGGCCTGACGCCCCAGGGATACCTGGCGGTGGTCCGCGAAACGCTGGTCGTTCCCTGCGGCGCCCAGCTTCCCGCCTTCCTGGAGCTGAAAACCGGCGCGCTGGGGACGTATTGCATGGGATGGGGGGGGCGAAACGGCCTGCCCAAGGGCACCTGGTTCGTGGCCGGCGCAAGGAACTACCTCGGCCACGGCGGCGACCTGTACGACATCAGCCGCCCCAACGACGAACGGTTCTCCAAGCCCTCCCGGGGTGCGGACTTCAAGGGCCAGCTCTACGCGGGCGGGTGGACGCGTCTCCAGCTCGATCCGACCAACCAGAAGGACCTGGGCGAGTTCCGCGAGCCGGTCTTCACCTCCGACGTGATGTACCACAACGACCGGGGCGTCGCGGCCTGCGATCTGGCCGACGTCAAGCTTGAAGAAAGAAGCAAGTCGGAGATCTCCAAGAGCCAGGCAGACGATCCCTTTCCCGACAAGTGGAAGGGAACCTTCCGAGAACTCTGGCGGCTGCCCTCCAAGCTCAAAGTGCACATCAAGGCCGGCCGGCACCTGTACCTCGGCGGTGCAGGGGTCGTGGAAGCGGTCCGCATCCCCGAGCGGGGCGACCAGCCGCAGGTCGTGTGGAAAGCGGCAGTCGAAGGCACGCCCCATCGCATGCTGGCCGCCGACGGCAGGCTGTTCGTCGTCACCCGCGAGGGCACGATCTACGCCTTCGGCGCCGCCAAACGCGCCGAGCCGATCGTCCACTCCAGCCCGGCCGCTCCGTCACCCCCCGCTGATTCTTGGACCCAAACCGCGGCAGACATCCTCCAGACCACGAAGATGCGCCAGGGATACGCGCTGGTGCTGGGGATCGGGACGGGCCGCCTGGTGGAGGAACTCCTCCGGCAGCCGGACCTCGACGTAATCGCAGTCGACCGGGACGCCGACCGGGTCGCCAAACTCCGCCAGACCCTCCACCACGCCGGACTGTATGGCACGCGCGCCAGCGTCCACGTGGGGGATCCACTCTCGTATCCGCTCCCACCGTACATGGCCAGCCTCCTCGTCTCGGAGGATTGGGCGGGGATCGGAGCGTCGGCGAACCGGGCGTTCGTCGAGACCATAGTGCACTCGCTCCGCCCCTACGGCGGCACGGCGTGCGTGGCAATTCCGGCGGCCGATCGCGACATCTTGGTGAAGGAAGTCGCCGGTAGCCGGATCGCCGGCGCGACGGCCCGGACCGCGGGCGAATGGGTTGTCGTCTCCCGGGCCGGACCGCTGCCCCGCTCGGCCGACTGGTCGCACGCCGAGGCCGACGCGGCCAACACCGGGGCCTCGGAGGAACAGTTCGTCAAGCCCCCACTGGAGCTGCTCTGGTTCGACACCCCGCCGCGGTGGTTCCGAACGCCCGGCTCGACGTTGGTCCGCGTTTGCGGCGGGCGGATGCTCATCAAGGCCGACAAACTCCAGGCCTTCGACGTCTACACCGGCCGGCAACTCTGGCAAACGGCGTTGCCGTTTCCCCATAGCTTGAACGATCAGATGGTCGCCCTGGAAGACGCGATCTACGTGGCCGGCGGGAAGACCTGCCTCGTGTTGGACCCGGTCACGGGTCAAAAGACCGGCCAGATCGACCTTCCCGCCGGCCTGACGGGAGCCTGGTCCAACCTCAGGGTTTGGCAAGACTTTCTCGTCGCGCAGGCCGGCAAGCACCTTCTGTGCATGGATCGCCATAGCGGCCGGTTGGCGTGGAAATTCGAGTGCGGCCGCCCGACCCTCAGCGTCGCCGTCGGCGGCGGAAAGGCGTTTTGCGCCGAGCTGATCGTCAAGCGGCCGGGAGAAACCGGCGGCGGGACGGCCACGACCCGGGCGTTTGACCTCCAGAGCGGCAAGCTCCTGTGGGAGCTTCCCGGCGGGTCCGAGATCCGATACAGCCGACCGCTGGACCTGGTCGTCATGTCCTCCGGGATCTATCGCGCCGGCGATGGGAGCCTGGTCGCCGCGCTGCCCGAGGCCCCGAAGGGAGGCAAAAAGCAGCCCGAAAGCGCCCCCAAGCCGCTGTTTGTCCTCGGCGAGAAGATGCTCTTGGGAACGGCGGAGAGCTTCGCCGCCTACGATCTGAAGACCGGGAACCGGTCGGGGGACGCGATGACCTGGACGCGGCGCGGCTGCACGATCCCGCGAGCAAGCTCGCTTCTGGTCACGACCCGCTTCCGCGGCAACGCCGCCTGCATCGATCTCGCCTCGCGCGAGATCACCTCGTTCTGGAACGTTCGCGCCGCTTGCAGCAACAACCTCTTTCCCGCCGACGGCGTGCTCAACATGCCCAGCCTGACGGGCGGATGCACGTGCAACTACATGCCGGTCTCGCAAGCCTACGTCCCTGCGCCGGTCATCGCGCGAGTCAACCGCCCTTAGCGCAATCCATCGAAGGTGCTGCCGCGGATAGGCAAGCCAGGAGGATTCGATCATGATGCCCGATGACCCCTCGAGCCGGCGCGGTTTTCTTCGCTCGGCCGCGGCGGGCGCCGCGGGAAGTCTCCTCGCAGGAGCGTGGCTGATGGGTGCCGACCAGTCGCGGAAGATCAAGATTCGAGAGCCTTTCCACGGGGCGGTGCTGAACCACCGGCACGGCCGTCAAACCGCCGGCGGGCTGACCGTCGGCGTGGAAGGCGAGGCTCCCCCCGGCGACCGCGTGATGGTCAACGGGGCTTTGGCCGAGCGATCCGGCGGCCGCTTTCGCGCCGAGGCCACGCTCCGGGACCACGAGACCGACGTCGTCGCGGCGGCCGAGGGGAGCTCGGGCCGGCACGAGGATCGCGTCCGCGTGGTCTGGGACCGCCACTCGCAGCCCCGCTATCGCTTCTCGATCGACGACAACAGCTTCTTTCTCCGCGACGTTGCCCAAAAAAGGTACAAGTCGCTCTTCGACTGTTTCTATCTGGCGATGCTCCGCGAGTTGAACAAGAAGTACGGCGCGAAGTTCGCGGTGAACATCTACTACACGACCGGCGACGATTTCAACCTGACCCAGTTTCCCGATCGCTACCGGGCCGAGTGGCGGGACAACGCCGGCTGGCTGAAGCTGGCCTTCCACGCCCACGCCGACCAGCCCGATCGCCCCTACCAGGACGCCCCGCCGGAAAAGCTGATCGCCGATCTGGACCGGGTGGCGGAGCAGATCCACCGGTTTGCGGGGGAGGCGAGTTACGCCCCGCCGACGGTCATCCACTGGGGGATGACCCGCCACAGTGCCTTCAAGCCGCTCGCCGCGCGGGGCGTCCGCGTGCTCAGCGGCTACTTCGGCAAGTCGGGCGGTGTCTGGGACGTGAACTACCGCTGGGACGACGAGCGCTCGGAGTACCTCTCCCGACACGACGCCTGGAAAGATTTCTCCAGCGGTATCGTCTTCTCCCGCGTGGACATCGTCTGCAACAACGTGCCGCTGGAGAAGATCGCGGCCACCCTCGAGCCGCTGACCAAGGACCCGAATACGGCCGAGATCATGGACCTGTTCACCCACGAGCAGTACTTCTGGCCGTTCTACCGGAACTACCTGCCGGACCATCCCCAGCGGCTCGACGCGGCCTTGCGCTGGGTCACGGAGCGGGGCTACAAGCCGGTCTTCTTCCACGAGGGCTTCCTCGGCGGCCCGCAGTGAGGCCCCGTCGCGATTCCCCGGCGACCACAGGCGGTGTGCGACTTCCCGTGCACCGATCGCAACATCGGAAATCGCAAGGAGTTAGGGCAGGGCTGCGCCACCAGCCCTGTTCCGTCCGCCGGGGTTTCCCGGTCCGTGCGCGCGGAGATCCTATGGTTTTACTGGCGGTAGAGGCAGTTGTCTGCCGACCCGTCCGGCCCTAAACTGATGGGTCACACTCCAAGCTTGGGAGATTGGCAAGACATGGACCAGACCAAGGGAATCTTTTCGACGGCGCCGGGCCTCGACGTCGAGTCTTCCAGCGCCGAGACGCCGCCGGAGCCGGAGGGGGACGGGAGCGGGCTGCGACTGGCCGAGATCGACGGCGTCCTCGTGCCCGAGGCTCCCTCCGGCCTGGATGATACCGGCATCGATCCCGAGGTCCTGCTCAATCTGGCGCTCAAGCTCGCCTACATCACGCCGCACTTCACCACCGATTCGTGTGCCAAGGCGCTCCATCTGCCGCTGCCGATGATCGCCGACTTGCTGGAGCAGTTGAGAGCGGAGAAGCTGATCGAGATTCTCGGTCACCTGGGGCCGTTCAACTATCGCTTCCGCATCACGCAGCCGGGGCGGGAGCGGGGCGAGTGGCTGATGGCCATCTCCGGATACGTGGGCCCGGCCCCCGTTTCCGTTCAGGCGTACAGCTCGATGCTCCAGCAGCAGGCGCCCCGCTTGCCGGAGGCGTCGGCCCAAGACGTGGCCGCGGCCATCGCGGACCTGGTGCTGCCCGAGCACGCGACGGAGATTGCCGGGCTGGCGACCTCCTCGGGGCGAAGCCTGTTCCTCTACGGCCCGCCGGGCAACGGCAAGACGAGCCTGGGCAAACTGCTCCACCAGGCGTTGCGGGGGAGCCTTTGGATTCCCCATTGCCTCGGCATCGAGAACCACATCATCCGGGTCTTCGACCGCCACTGCCACATCGACGCCCCCGAGGACGTGCCCGCCGAAGCGCTGCCGAGATACGACCGCCGCTGGGCGCGGATCCGGCGGCCCTTCGTGATGGTGGGAGGCGAGCTGACCCTGGAAGACCTGGACCTGATCTTCGATTCCGCGCGGGGCTACTACGAGGCCCCGCTCCACTTCAAGGCCAATGGGGGCCTTTTCCTCCTGGACGATTTCGGCTGCCAGCGGACCCCGTCCAGCGAGCTGCTCAACCGCTGGATCGTTCCCCTGGAGCATCACGTCGACTACCTGACGTTGAAGACCGGCCAGCAGATCCAGGTCCCCTTCCGGCACCTGCTGATCATCTCCACGAACATCGACCCCGAGAAGGTGATGACCCCGGGGCTCATGCGGCGGATGGGGTATCGCCTTTGCATGGCCAACCCATCGCCGGAGCAATACGCCCGCATCTTCGACCGCTATGCCGCCGGGCGCGGAATCGAGGTCCCGCCGGGACTCGTGGAACGGCTGCTGGCGCGATACCGGGCCGAGGGCCGCGCGCTCCACAGTTGCGAACCGCGGGACCTCATCGAGCGGGCCTGCGACATGTGCAACTATCGGGGCCGGCCCGTGGAATTGACGGAGGAGACCTTGACCATCGCCTGGGCGGGGTACTTCGTCGACAAAGAGCCCGATCCTCCGGGAATTCAGTAGCACCGGCGTCTCGCCGGTGCGGAACATCCGGAGGGAAAGCAGCGGCAGCCGGGACGCCTGGCCCACGGATTCTCAGGTCCTCAGATTGCTTCACCGTCGCTTCTCAGCGATCGGCGGAGCCGAGGACGATCATGCGATACAGCGGGAGGTGGCGGTAATACACCTCCAGCGTCATCAGGGCCAGCGAGGTGGTGTAGAGGCGTCCCCCCTGTTTACCCCAATCCGCGCCTTCCGGGCTCCAGCTCCCCTCCGCGTGGCCCTTCTTTCCCTGGGTGCGGATCAAGTGCTCTCGCATGCGGTGGTTCCACAGGTCGAAGGCCGATCCTTCCATGTGGTGCAGCACCTGCGTGGCGTAGTAGTAATAGTAGATCGCCCCCAACTGGTCGCCGGACTCGGGGGGAAGGTTCTCCATCAGGTAGCGGCAGCCGGCCTCCAGCTCGCGGGTGTCCCTGGTCCAGCCCAGGTACTGTCGGGTGAGGAGCCCGGCCGCCGAGAGCGCCGGCGTGGCGCCCGATTTCGCCTGGTACCCGTAGCGCGAGAGCTTCGCCTCCTTGGGGCCGGCCGCGCAGGTGTCGACGAAGCCCTGGGCCTTGTTGAGCGGCCCGGGCTTGAGACCCAGCCCGGCCAGCTTCCCGCTGCGGATGGCCAGAAAGACCCAGCCCACCACGGACATGTCGCCGGGCTGCCGCGGGCCGTAGCGCCATCCGCCGCCGGCCGGGTCCTGCGCCTCGACGATGTATTTGATCGCCCGCTGCGCGGCCGCCTTCAGCGTCCTTTGCTCGCCCGTCAGGCCGTAGGCCTCGCACAAGGCCATCGTCCCCAGCGCGTGCGCGTACATGTTGCCGTCGAGGCGGCCGTCCTGGAGCGGGTCCTTGCTGGAGACCTGGCTCTTGAGCAAAAACGCGATCGCCCGCTTCACGTTTCCCCGGTACCTGGCCAGCTCGGGAGGCTGCTCGGGCGCGCGGTCGTGGGTCACGCCGGCCCCCAGGAAGGGAAGCAGCCCGAAGGCCGTTCCCGCCGCGTCGCTGTCGACCGCCTCCGCCTCGGGCTTGCCGTGGCAATCGCAGTCGGGCACGTCCTTGAAGTAGTTCTTGAGCGACCAGCGGCCGTCGGATTGCTGGTGTGCCGCCAGCCACGCGAGCCCCCGCAGCACGGCCGCTTCCGATTCCGCCGTGCCGCCGTAGGCCTCCAGCAACGCCTTCTTGCTCTCGGCGGTCAGCCGCCCGCCGAACCCGCCGCGCCGCAGCAGGTGCACCATCTCCGGATTGGCGGTGACTTCTCGGGGGAGGAAGCCGCTCTCGCCGCGGGATATGCGGATCACGAGCGGCTCCTCGCCGGAGTAGTTCCCGCCCGTCGACCGCACCTTCACCGACCGCACGCGCTCCCGCGCCTCTTTCGCGGCGGCAACGTCCAGCTTGACGACGCCCTGGTCCGGCGGAACTTCGACCCCCGAAGCGGTCACTCCCTCGGGCAGGTCGGCCGGACTCACGCGGACCGGCCCCTTGTAGCTTGCGCGCTCCACGGGAATCTGCACGCTCTTGGTCTCGCCGGGCTTCAGCGTCACGACCATGAAGGACCTGACGCGGTAAGGGAACCTGTCGATCTGAAGCGTGACGGGCGCTTCGACCGTGCGGCCGCCCGCCGTGGTGACGACCCGGAAGGTGTGCTTCCCGTCCGGGGCATCGGCCGCGGCGGCGATTTGCAGCTTGGTGGCGTTCTGCCAGGCTGCCAGGTCGAGCGCTGCGCCGGTGATCTTGGCCGGCAGCCCCTCCACCCGCAGCGGCAACGATCCTGGGTAACCGTTCCGCTCGAGCGCCAGGTCCACGTAGACCGTCTTTCCCGGCTGGACGACCACGTCGGCGACGGGAAGGAACTTGGGCAGCTTCGGCTTGTTGACCACCAGCGGCAGGGGCCGCTCGGCCGTCATCTCGCCCAGCTTGGCCGTGACGCGGAGCGTGGCCTTGAGATCGCCGGTCCCGCCCTTCTCGCCGGCCTTCTCCCCCGCGGACAGCTCCAGTTGACCGGTCGCAGCGCCGTCGGGAATCGTGATCGGACTGACGGAGATGCCCTCGGGCACGTCGGCAAGCTGGACCTGGATGGGGCCCGCGTTGCCGCCGCGCTCCACCTTCAGCTCCACCTTGGCCCGCCCGCCGGGATCGAGGGTGACGGGGCTCAATTCCGCAAGCGCTATGGCCGGCGGTGGGGGCGGAGGGGACGGGGGGGCCGGCGGGGCCGCCGCCCGGGGCGGCGCCGGCGGCGCCGAAGGAGGCGGCTTCCCACAACTGGAAAACAGCACGGCCATCGCGGCCATGCCCGCCACAAGAACAACGAGCGGCCGATGCGGACACCACACGCGAGTATTCATCGCCGTACTCCACGCCATGTCAACACTCATTCTTCCGTCGGCGGGCCGGAGGCCCCGGCAAAGTCCCCGATCCGCACCTTGCCCGGATCGAACCGCCGCACCGCCGCCAGCATCTTCTCCGCCGCCTCGTCGAACGACATCTTCGCCCCGCGCTGGAACCGGACCGGGTTGACGCGGGCGACGACGAACGCCTTCAGGTACGGGCTGGCGAAGCCCCGCTCCTTCAGCTTGGCCACCGCCTCGCTGACCAGGTCGTCCAGCTCCAGCAGGCGGGTCGCCCTCCCCGCCCGAGTCTCCAGGGCCTTCGGCAACGCCGAAGCCAAGAACGCCTCGACCCTCCGCAGCACCGGGTGGTACGCCCCGCCGGCAAACCGGCCGCGCTCGGCGTACGTAAGCCCGAGCGTCAAGAGCGCCGGCTCCTCGAACTCCAGCGCGAACTCCTTCTCGGGCCGCGGGTCCAGCTCGGCCAGCGACCGCGCCATGCGGACCACCTCCAGCGACTTCTCGCGGAGGTTGTGGCCCTTCTCCGTGTTGAGCGCCAGGATTTGGTAGGCCACCTTCTGCTCGGGCACCACCAGGGCAACGATCGACCGCGCCCCCAGCCGCTGCATCGCCGAGAGCCGGTGGTAGCCGTTGGGCGTCCAAAACGCCCCTTGCTCGGTGGGCACCGCGATGATCGGGTCGAGAAACCGGCCCATCCGGTCCAACACCGACGTGAGCCGCTCGACGTGCGTCTCCGAGAGATCGCGCTGGAAGGGCGTCGGGCCAACCTGATCGATGGGCAGGCTGGCCACCAACTGCCAGTGCCCGCCGAGCGGGTCGCGGTAGACGCCCACGACACGGCCGTGACGCGCCTCGACCGCCTCGGACAATCTCTCCAGCTCCCGGGGAGCCGAGCCGGCCGCGACCTGGGCCGCCGACAGCCCGCGCGACGCGGGCTCGACCGCCTTCTTCTTCCGTCCCCTGCCCCCGGCGCGCTTGGACCCCTTCTCCGCATTCTGCTTATCCGCCATGACGGCTTCCTCCCCTCATCGTGGTCGTCGTCCGGCTCCAGCAGCGCTCTCACCGGCCGCCTTTCGATTCCTCAAGCAGGCTCTTCAGGTAGACGTGGAGGTTGCCGTTCCAGGGCTTGGAGCAGATGTCCAGGTCGCCGTCGCCGTCCACGTCCGCCGCCACGCCCTCGTGGCACTCGGGGCCCTCGAGGATCATGTGCTCCT
>Ga0153916_10002517_pt1 | contig 13408 bp, 8 predicted proteins | sample Opewatmetagenome_FD_109642 | JGI IMG/M metagenome (GOLD analysis project Ga0153916, IMG submission 109642) | Freshwater wetland microbial communities from Ohio, USA - Open water 3 Core 3 Depth 4 metaG | ecosystem: Environmental > Aquatic > Freshwater > Wetlands | place: USA: Ohio, Lake Erie, Old...
GAGGCCCGAGTGCAGGAACGTGCTGTCACCGATGACGCCGACAACCGGACAAAAGCCCGCTTCGGCCGCGCCCTTCGCCATGCCGACCGACGCGCCCATGCACACGCACGATTCGACGGCCGAGTACGGCGGCAGTGCGCCGAGCGTGTAGCAGCCGATGTCGGAGGTGACGAGCGACGTGTTGAATGCTGTCAGTGCCTGCTGCAGCGCCACGAACGTGTCGGCGTGCGGGCAGCCGTCGCACAGCTGTGGCGGCCGGTTGGGCAGCGTCACGCCGGGGAGGGCCACGCCCTCGCGGACGGGCAGCGAGAGCGCGCGGCGCACGATGTCCGGCGTGAGCTCGCCGTCGGCCGGCACCTCGCCCGATTCCTTGCCCGCGACGACGATGCCCGGTGGAATGATGCCGCGCAGGAACCGCTCGACCAGCGGATAGCCTTCTTCGAGGACGAGCACCTTCTCGACGTGCGAGACGAGTTCCCGAATCTTCCCGGCGGGAATCGGATAGGCGCCGATGTGCAGGTGCGAGGGGTGCTCGTGGGCCCCGTTGCCGACGTCTTCTAGGTTCTCCACGTAGTAGTTCCGCGCAAGACCCGTGGTGATGATGCCGAGATCGTGACGTCCGGTCAGCATCAGCGTGTTGTAGGCCGATCGTTCCGCGTACGTCTGGAAGTCCTTCTGACGCTCGAGCAGCGAATGCCACTGCCGGCGCGCGTTGCCCGGCAGCAGCGTCCAGCCGGTCCAATCCGTCGCCTTGCGCAGCGGGTTTTCCTCGCGCGCTCCGTCGGCCCGGACAATCGCGCGGCTGTGCGCGAGCCGCGTGACCAGGCGGACCAGCACCGGGATGTGAAACCGCTCGGACAGGTCGAACGCCTCGCGCGTCATCTCGTACGCTTCCTGCTGGTTCGCCGGTTCAAGGCAAATCACGCGCGCAAAATCCGCGTAGTATCGGCTGTCCTGCTCGTTCTGGGAGCTGTGCATGCCCGGGTCGTCCGCGACGACGGCGACGAGGCCGCCGTTGATCGCGACGAGCGCGGAGTTGATGAACGGATCGGACGCGACGTTCAGTCCAACGTGTTTCATCGAGACGAGCGCGCGCCGGCCGACCAGCGACACGCCGAGCGCCTCCTCGTAGGCCGTCTTCTCGTTCGCGCACCAGGCCGCTTTCGGCGTTCCGTACTTTGCGGCGTACCGGAGCAGGTACTCGGTGATTTCCGTGGACGGAGTGCCGGGGTAGGCGTAAGAGGCCGTGAGCCCGGCGTGCACGGCGCCGAGCGCGACAGCTTCGTCTCCAAGCAGCACCATGTCGGCCATGCGCGTCTCCTCAGACGGATCCGCAGATCTACGCAGATTGACGGATCCGCAGATTCACGCAGATCAAAAGCATGCGCAGATGACGCCGATTACACAGATTCGAACCATCCGGAGACTGCGAGACATCCGATTGTGACCAGGTTCGTCGGCTTCGTCCGGGCGGGGGAATTCAACTCTGGCAACCACCGGAAGCAGAGGCGACAGCCTGCAAAGCGCGGGCGCCCCGGCGAGGCTCTCCCGCAGCGCGGCTGCCGTGTTGGAGACCCTGCCTTGCAGGCGATGTTCTCCGCGCGCAACGCGCCTTCGGGGCGCGTTGCGACTCGAGTTGACGTCACGTTCCCCGCCGCCCACTGGAAAGCGGAGCCTCTCCATGTGACCGATTGGCGGGCTGAGCAAGCTGTCGGCTCTGCCCGCGTCCGGCAGCACCGTGAGTTCGGCCGCCCAGATCGGGGGGGCTTATGGTGTACCGGCGGCTTTCTCGAAGTCGGCCGCCAGCTGGTCCACCGTCCAGTCGCTGCCGTTCTAGATCCTCGCCAGGCGGCCTTGTCGATCGACGATCGCCGTCCGCAGGTTGTGTGTGATGCTGATGTCCGCTTCGCGCACGACGAGCATCCCGAAGCGCGGGGCGAACGCGTCGATCGTCTGGCGATCGGCGGTGGCGAACTTCCAGACCGTGCCGTCCGCTCCGACGCTTCGCGCGTAGGCCGCCAGGACAGCTCGCGTATCGTACTCCGGATCGAACGAGATTGACAGCAGCGGGACCGATCCGCGCAGCCGGGGATTGTCGCGCATGCGAGCGAGCAGAGCAGCGAACTGCCGGTCGATCAGCGGGCGGTAATCCGGCAACGGGCATCGTGTGTAGATGAACGTGGGCGCGACGACCAAACGCGCAGGTTGCAGAACTGGAACGCCCGGCCATTCGTGTCGATCAGGCGCGCCTCGGGCACCGCGTCGCCTGGCCGCAAGAGGTCCGCGGTCGTTGCCGGGAGCGCGACCGTCGGCGCGGCTGCCGAGTGCCCGGTGACGTCGAGGCGGATCGGATAGGCGTCCGTGTCCGTCACGAGCAACGTGCCCTTCACCAGATCCCCCGGGCGCGCGGCCCTCCGGCATGGGGATCGTCCCACTGTAGCCGTGCAGCGGCGTCCCGCAGAGGCCACCAAAAGCAAGCTGGGGAAAAAGTAGGCATGGCCCGAGTTCTGCTCAAAGCCATGAGCCTGAAGCCTCCAGCCATCCAGGTATTGACCGGTTCTGGTATACTTCCTCCGGTTCAGGTGTCGGCTTCTGTTTGCTCGCGTCTCTACCTACCGTTCAGCCCTCCCGGAGTCGTGTTTCCAGAGCGACTGTCCCGAGCGCGCGGGTGTGTCGCCATCAGTGTGTTCGCGCGAAGTTCGGCAGGAGTCATTGTCAGATGGGCCGTAGACTGTACGTCGGAAATCTTCCGTATCGGGTTACCGAGGAGGAGCTCACTGCCTTGTTCGACCGGGCAGGGGCCGTCGACAACGTCCAGGTGATGAAGGACAACGTGACGGGCCGCGCTCGCGGATTCGCCTTCGTGGAGATGGCGACCGACGAAGCGGCGCAGAAGGCGATCGAGGAGTTCCACCAGTACCAGATGGATGGCCGCGCGCTCGTCGTCAACGAGGCCCGCCCGCGCACGGCCGGCGGTGGCGGCGCTCGCGGATTCGCCGGCGGCGGGAACCACGACCCCGGCGGCGGACGTCATCGCGAACCGCGCTGGTAGCATAATAGTCGTTAGTCGCTAGTCGTTGGCCGATGCCCGACCAGCGACCGATGACCGACGACCAACGACTACGATGTTCTGGATCGGCACGTCGGGCTACAACTATCTCGAGTGGCGCGGCAGCTTCTACCCGGCCAACCTGCCTGTCGCGAAGATGCTGCCTTTCTACGCCGCACGGTTCTCGACGGTCGAGATCAACTACAGCTTCTACCGCATGCCCACCGACGCGATGCTTCGCGGGTGGGCGGCCTCGACGCCCGAACAGTTCAAGCTGACGCTCAAGGCGCCCCGCCGGATCACGCACGACGCCAAGCTCCAGAACTGCCGGCCGCTGCTTGAAACGTTCCTCGCGACCGCAGCAACGCTTCACGAGAAGCTGGGCGTGTTGCTGTTCCAGCTGCCTCCCACCTTCAAGCTCGCGCTTCCGGTCCTCGAAGAGTTCCTCGGCTGGCTGCCCGCGAACGTGCGTGCCGCCTTCGAATTCCGGCACGCGTCCTGGCACGTGCCCGAGGCATTCGAGCGGCTGCAGCGGCACAACGCGGCGCTCTGCATCGCGGAAAGCGAACGGGTGGCAACGCCGCTCGTGATGACGGCGGACTTCGGGTACTTCCGGCTGCGCGACGAAGGCTACACGGCCGATGACCTGCGGCAATGGGCCGGGCGGTTGCGCGAGCAGCAGGCGCGACGCCGCGACATCTTCGTGTACTTCAGGCACGAGGAAGCAGGGAAGGGACCGGAGTTCGCGAAGCAGCTGATGCGACTGCTCGACGTGTAGAAGTCGTGCAGGCCTTCGGCCGCGCCGTCACGGCCCTGCCTGGCCCCGCTCGACGGTGACCCCGCCTCGCGCGCTACCACACGGGTCTCGGGCGATACAGCTCGCGGCCGCCCGACACGCCGATCTTCTCCAGATCGAGGGTCTCGATCGCAAAAGCAACCAGGGAGGGACTGGCGCGCGAACGATCCACCACGACGTAACCGAGCCTCGATGCGCGAACGAACGACGGGGCGACGAGCCGGAGCGAGCGGCGCGTTTCCGCAGACACCTCGCGGCCCTCGCTCAGATCGATGAGTGCTCTCAGGATCGGACGACGCCGAATCTCCGCAACCCGCTGCTGCGACACGCGGGAGAGATAGCCACCGATCAGGCGCTTGTGATGGAACGTCTGATAGTACTGCGAAGCCGCGCTGAAATCGCCAACCGACGACAGGCCGTCCCGCACGCCAAACGGAAGTTCCAGGACCCGAACCTCACGCGGGTCGCTCGCGATCTCGTGATAGATGCCGGGCACTTCGGCCGAGTAGAGAGGCCGCGGCGCGGGCAGCACCTCGAACAGCAGGACCGCGGCAACGAGGCCGATCACCCGGTTGCGGTGCGCGGGAAAACGGTCGCCGACGGCCTTCAATGCCAGCGCGAAGAGAACGGACACCGCGATCATCACGATCGCCATGAAGCGCGCGGGCGCCCGGGCGTCGCCGATGAGCGGTGCGTATCGAAGGATCGCCCACGGCGTCGGGATGCAGGTCTGGAGGCCCGCGACGTGGAAGAACGGGCCGGCCGCGAGCGCCGCAGCCAGCAGGCCAAGCGCCGTCCAGTACCGAGGCGGACGGAATCCGGCCCAGCGAACGGCGCCAGCGATGAGCAGGACGGCGGCCAAGGGAAGCGAGGCGACGTTGCCTGCGAAACCTCCCGCCTGTCGGCCGAGCCAGTCCTCGCTGAGGACGCGAAACAACGGGTGATTCGGGTTCGGCAGGACGAACGCCAGCAAATCGACACCGGGAGTGCTCGTGCGCCAGAAGACCTTCGGTGCCACGTAGCGACCTTCGGCGATTCGCGCGCCGAGCGCATAGAGGAACGGCGACATGAGCAGCGCGCAGCTCAGCGCTCCGTACGCTGCGAGGCGGTAAGGGCGCCACCGCTCGACCACCTTGCGAAGGCCGATTCGCGGGCGAAGATCAAGGCCGAGCCGGACCAGCGCCAGCACGGTGAGCACGAGCATTGGGGTGTACAGGGTCTTGACGGCAACCACGCGTCCGAACACGCGGGCGCTGCCGCCACCGGTCAGCGCAATCCACGCGACCAGGACGAGCACCAGAGCGATTGCCAGGTTCAGGACACGCTCCGCACGCGATCGCGCTCCCATCCGCGGCGCGAACCGCACGGTGACGTTTCGCCACGCCACGTGCCAGCCCGCGAGTGCCAGGCAGTAGACACCGTAGTACGGATCGCAGAAAGCCGCCCAGGCAACGATTGCACCGGCAATCGCCGCTTTCGCCACCTGCGGGCGCCGCTCCATGCGATGCACGACCAGCATGAATGCGACGACTGGAGCCGCCATCACGAGGCTGAAATGTGCGCTGCTGCGAGCCACCAGGCACGGCGCAAAGGCGAACAGGACGCCGGCCAGCCACGCCTCCCGATTGCCCGCGCCCATCTCACGCGCGAGCAGGAACATGACGTACCCGTTGAGCGTCACCATCAACAGGTACAGCAGGTTGAATGCGGCGACGGTGCCGACGAGCGGAAGCAGCGGGAGGGCCAGAAGGTCTGCGAAAACCGTGTAGTTATGGAGACTCAGATTGGCCAGGGGATCAAGGGAGAAGATGGCCGACGTGAAGAAGGGAAGATGCCCGTCCTCGAGCACCTCGTGGCTGAAGACCCACAGGTTCCACACGTAGACGCCGGTATCCCCCTGCGGTCCGCCGAGCAGGTGTGTTCCAAGGTGGACCGGCAGCGGCCAGGTGAACACCAACGCGAGCAGGCCGTAGCCGGCCGCGGCCCGGACGTGCGGGGAAGTGTGGAGTAACCGAAGCATCCTGTCGGTGATGGGGGCGTGGGCGCAGCCCAGTACGGTCGGTCTCGCGGACGCCGCAGTGTAGCACTATTCACGGTCGCCGGATCCTGCCGTCACGCCATCCCGTCGTGACGCGATCTCGATCGGGAGCATCCGTCCCTGTTTCCGGCACGATATTCCACGCGAAACAGCCGGTCTCTCCGGCACTCGGCCCAGTAGCCGTCGTGCAGGTGCTCCGTACCGTCGCAGTTGCGCCGGTTGAGCCGGACGACGCTGAAGCCGCGCAACCACGCCTTCTCGGCAAATCCTTTCAGGTGTGGGCGAGCCGCGCCATAATGCTGCGCCATGGCCAGTGACCTGTGCTTCGATGTCGTCGGTGTGGGTGCCAACTCCGTGGACTACGTCGCGGTTCTTCCCGCCTTCCCGCAGCCCTCGGGGCCGCTGGCCAAGATGCGCCTGCGGCGCCATCTGAAATCGTGCGGCGGGCAGACGGCGACGGCGCTCGCGGGCTGCGCTCGCCTGGGCCTGCGCTGTTCGTATGTCGGCGCGACGGGCAACGATGCGAACGGTCGGCTGGTGCGCGACACGCTCGGCCGCCTCGACGTCGACATCTCCCATCTCGTCGTTCACGACGCCACCAGTCACTTCGCGTTCATTCTGCTCGACGAGCGCACCGGCGAGCGCATCATCCTGTGGGACTGCGACGAACGCCTGAACCTGACCGATGACGAATTGCCCGGGGATCTCCTGCGCTCGTGTCGCGTGGTCCACGTGGACGACGTGGACGAGCAGGCGGCCATCGCCGCGGCACGCATCGCGCGCGCCCACCGGATTCCCGTGACGTCCGACATCGATTGCATCACCGGGCGCACGAGCGACCTCATTGACGCTGTGAGTGTCGCCATCTTTGCCGAGGAGGTTCCGGTCCAGTTCACCGGCCGGCAGGATGTGGGCGAGGCGCTCAACTCGATGCCCCGGCGGCCCGACCAGGTGCTGTGCGTAACGCTCGGCAGCCGCGGTGCAATGGCCGTGGACAACGACGGCCTCCACCAGGCGCGCGGATTCCCGGTGCCGGTCGTGGACACGACCGCCGCCGGCGACATCTTCCGCGCGGGCTTCATCTACGCCTTGCTCCGAGGGTGGACGCTCGACGAGCAACTGCGCTTCGCGAACGCGGCGGCGGCCGTCAGCTGCACGAGGCTCGGCGCGATCCCGTCCGTGCCCTCGCTGGAAGAAGTGGAGCAACTGTTTCGATCGCGATAGACTACGCCCCGTCCCAGGCTGAAGCCCGGAACCTGCCGTGGCGCGGCAACCGCCAAGGGGGTGCTGTAGGGTCCGGCCTTCGGGCCGGGTCCACATGGAGGTCGTTCAATGCATCGAGCCCGCCTGTTTCCGCTTGCGGTCCTCATCCTCTGCCTCGTGGCCGGTCTCGCCGCATCGCAACAGAAAGGAAAGCCGAAGGCCCCGGCCGTCAATCCGGTCGATGCGCGGCTCGAGAAGCTGAAGACCGAAGCGGCCGCCGAGATCGACAGCCTGAGAGATCTCACACAGCAGATGGTCGACGAGCTCTTCAGCTTCGGCGAGCCGGGCTTCCAGGAATTCGAAACGCAGAAGTACTGCACCGACATCCTGACGAAGAACGGCTTCAAAGTCGTTCAGGCCGTTGCAGGCCTGCCGACCAGCTGGTTGGGCACATGGGGTTCCGGCAGGCCGGTGATCGCGATTGGATCGGACGTTGACAGCCTGCTCGAGAACAACCAGAAGCCGGGGATTCCGCGCCGCGAACCGTTCCTCGAAGGCGCGCCGGGCCACGGCGAAGGACACAACACCGGTATCCCCTTGAGCATCACCGCCGCGATCGCCGTGAAGAAGATCATGGAGCGCGAGCACCTGCAGGGCACCATCATGATCTGGCCGGGGATTGCCGAGGAGTTGCTGGGCGGCAAGGCCTGGTACGTGCGCGACGGCGTCTTCAAGGACGTGGACGTGTGTCTGTTCAACCACATCGGCTCGGATTTCGGCGTGAGCTGGGGCGCCGGCGGCGGCAACGGCCTCGTGTCGGTCGAGTACACGTTCAAGGGCGTGACGGCCCACTCGGCCGGTGCGCCGTGGCAGGGGCGAAGCGCGCTCGACGCCGTGGAGCTGATGGACGTCGGCTGGAACTTCCGCCGCGAGCACCTGCGCCTGCAGGAGCGTTCTCACATGGTCATCACCAACGGCGGGTCGCAGCCCAACGTCGTTCCCGGGCTGGCCAGCGTCTGGTACTACTTCCGCGAGACCGACTACCAGCGCATCAAGGACCTGTGGGAGATCGGGAACAAGATGGCGAAGGCGGCGGCGATGATGACGGACACGGACGTGAGCTGGCGGCTGCTCAGCGCGGCGTGGCCGCAGCACTTCAACAAGCCGGTCGCGGAGACCGTCTACGCGAACATCAAGCGGGTCGGCCTGCCGAAGTGGGACGATGCCGACCAGACGTTCGCGAAGATGCTGCAGAAGATGATGAAGTCGCCGGAACGGGGGCTGGCGACCGAGATCCGCGAGATGGGCGGACCGACGCCGCCCGAACGCAATACCGGCGGCGGGTCGGACGACATTGGCGACATCTCGTGGAACGTCCCGACCATCACGCTCCGCTATCCGGCCAACGTGCCGGGTCTGCAGGGGCATCACTGGTCGAGTGCGATCGCAGAAGCGACGCCGGTTGCGCACATAGGCGTGACCGCGGGCGCCAAGGTACAGGCGATGACGATGCTGGACCTGCTGCTGAAGCCGGAGATCGTGCAGCAGGCGTGGGACTACTTCAGGAACGTGCAGACGAAGACCGAGAAGTACATCCCGTTCGTGAGCGCCGAGGACAAGCCACCTGCGTGGCTCAACAAGAAGGTGATGGACGAGTACCGCGAGAAGATGCGGCCGTACTACTTCGACCCGGCCAAGTACAAGACGTATCTCGAGCAGCTCGGGATCCCGTACCCGCCGCCTGTTCCGACGGCGCCCGACCAGAAGTAGGGCGCCGGAGTCGGCTCAAGGCTTAAGGCTCAAGGCCTGACAAGGCTAAGGGCTTGAGCCGCTTTAAGCCCTGAGCCTAACGCGGCCCTAAGCCCTAAGCCGTGAGCCCTAAGCCGCTCCTAGACGTTCCCCTCGTCCGCACTGGGTCCGTACATCGCCGGCAGCGGCACATTGTTCATCCGGAGATAGACGCTCAACTGGCCACGGTGGTGGATGAGGTGGCTGAGGAGCATCGACCGAATCATCGCCATCTTCGGCATCGTGAACAGCGTCTTTCCGTCGCGCTTCAACGTCCACGGCGCCATCAACTCGCCGTCGCTCTTCGAAGCCAGCGTCCTGCGCGCCTGCGCAGCGGCGCCGTCGAACAGCGCGAGAATCGCCGCCTTCGACCGCTCCTCGCGCGGCTGGTAGGGGCCGGTCAGGTTCACCTCGTTCTGGGTGAGCACCCGCTCTCCCCACTGGGGAATCTCGGCGATGTGCGTGGCGAGCCGCGCGAGCGACATCGATCGTTCGTGCGGTTTCCAGCCCAGATGCTGGTCCGGAAGGCGTTCGAGGAGCTTCCGTGTCGTTCCCATTTCGTGGTCGAACTCGGGCAGTAGCGCATCAGTAAACGCCATTCGCTGACCTCCTGTCGGACGTTCCATCCTATCCCAACTGAAACAGAGGACCGCAGCCGACCAGGGCCCGGAGCCCCAAGCCGGGACCCGAATGTCGCCGAGATCTCGGCATCCAAGGGAGCGGCCAGGGCACGCCAGCAGTTAAGTATCGACCGTTCAATATGTTGCTGTGAACGCAGAGCTGGCAATACGCTTGCTCAGTGAACCTTCGCGGAGGGTTGGAACCCCTCGCCTTCCGGCGAGGGAGCCTCACGTGTGGATTGTCGTCTTGTGAAAGAATCCACCAGAGCTGGAAGTATGGGCGCGACGGCCCGCAAGCCGAACGCGCGAAGCCACGGGAAGCGATAGTATGATGATTACAGAGGATCGCGGGGTCCCCATCGCGGCTGTCGCCTCGGGGGCTCCGATCGTGCCGCGCGTTGCGCCCCGCCATCATCCATCGTTCTCATCCTTCCCCTGAGGAGCCGGACGGACTCCTATGCAGATGGACACGACCATCAAGCCATCACACAAACCGCCGAGCGATGTCCTGCGCTACGAGCGTCACCCGCTCGAGCCTTTGTTCTCTCCGAAGACCGTCGCCCTCATCGGTGCGACCGAGAAGATGGGCAGCGTCGGGCGGACGATCCTGTGGAACCTGATCAGCAGCCCGTTCGGCGGCACCGTGTACCCGGTGAACCCGAAGCGGTCGAACATCCTCGGCATCCGCGCGTACCCGGCGATAGCCGCCGTGCCCGAACAGGTGGACCTGGCCGTCATCGTGACGCCCGCGCCGAGCATCCCCGGCGTCATTCACGACTGCGTCGATGCGGGCGTCATGGGCGCCATCGTCATCTCGGCCGGCTTCAAGGAAATCGGGCCCGTGGGGCTCGAGCTCGAACGCCAGCTGGTCAAGGAGGCGCAGCGCGGCGATCTGCGCGTGATCGGTCCGAACTGTCTGGGCGTGATGAGCCCGATCACCGGGCTGAACGCGACCTTCGCCGCGACCATCGCGCGGCCGGGCAACGTGGGGTTCATCAGCCAGAGCGGCGCGCTCTGCACAGCGGTGCTCGACTGGAGCCTCAAGATGAACGTCGGCTTCAGCCACTTCGTGTCGGTAGGCTCGATGGCCGATGTCGGCTGGGGCGACCTGATCGACTACATGGGTGACGATTCGCGCACGAAGAGCATCGTTCTCTACATGGAGTCGATTGGCGACGACGCGCGTGCATTCCTTTCGGCCGCACGGGAGGTCGCGCTGACGAAGCCGATCATCGTCATCAAGGCGGGCCGGACGTCGGCCGCAGCGAAGGCGGCGGCCTCGCACACGGGCGCGCTGACGGGCAGCGACGAAGTGCTCGACGCCGCGTTCCGGCGCTCGGGCGTCCTGCGCGTCAATTCGATTGCGGAACTCTTCTACATGGCCGAAGTCCTCGGCAAACAGCCCCGACCGACGGGACCGAGGCTTACGATTGTCACCAACGCCGGGGGCCCGGGCGTGCTCGCGACCGACGCCCTCATCCAGAACGGCGGCGAGCTCGCGGCGGTTTCAGACGAGGCGATGAAGCAGTACAACGAGGTCCTGCCGCCTCAGTGGAGCCACAACAACCCCGTGGACGTCATTGGTGACGCCTCGCCGGAGCGCTACATCAAGGCGGTCGAAATCGCGTTGAAGGATCAGAACTCGAACGGCCTGCTGGTGGTGCTGACGCCGCAGGCGATGACGGATCCGACGCAGACGGCGGAGCAGTTGAAGCAGCGCGTCGCCGGCAACGACAAGCCGATCCTCGCCAGCTGGATGGGCGGCGCGGACGTTGCCGCGGGCGATGCCATCCTGAACCGCGCGAACATTCCGACGTTCCCGTATCCCGACACCGCGGCGCGCGTGTTCAGCATGATGTGGCAACACAGCTACGCGCTGCGTGCACTGTACGAAACGCCCGCGTTGCCTCCGCAGCTGCATCAGGGCACCTCGGGCCGGGAACACGTCGAGGCGCTCATCGAAAAGGTCCGGCAATCGGGGCGGACGATCCTCACCGAGTTCGAATCGAAGCAGGTGCTGGCCGAGTACGGGATCCCGACCGTCGAGACGCACGTCGCGACAAGCATAGGCGAGGCGGCGCAGATCGCGAAGAAGCTCGGGTACCCGGTGGTCCTGAAGCTCTACTCGGAGACGATCACGCACAAGACCGACGTCGGCGGCGTGCAGTTGAACCTGGGTGACGAAGCGGCCGTTCGCCGGGCGTACGCGAAGATCCAGTCGTCGGTCGCCGAGAAGGTCGGCGCCCAGCACTTCCAGGGCGTGACCGTGCAGCCGATGATGAAGCTGGACGGCTACGAGATCATCCTCGGCGCCAGTCTCGATCCGCAGTTCGGGCCGGTGCTCCTGTTCGGTTCCGGAGGACAGCTGGTCGAGGTCTACGAGGATCGTTCGCTCGCGCTTCCGCCGCTCAACACGACGCTGGCGCGCCGGATGATGGAGCACACCAAGATCTACAAGGCGCTGAAGGGCGTGCGCGGCCGCAAGCCGGTCGACATGGCGGCGCTCGAGGAGCTGATGGTGCGCTTCAGCTGCCTGGTCGCCGAGCAGCGGTGGATCAAGGAGATCGACATCAACCCGCTGCTCGCCTCCTCCGAGCGGCTGATCGCGCTCGATGCGCGCGTGGTCGTCCAACCGAAGGAGATGACCGCCGAGAAGCTGCCGAAGCTCGGCATCCGCCCGTACCCGACTCAGTACGTCCACGACGACGAGCTGAAGGACGGGACGAAGGTGACGATCCGGCCCATCCGGCCGGAAGACGAACCGGCGATCGTGAAGTTCCACGAGGGGCTGTCGGAGCGCAGCGTCTACTTCCGCTATTTCCACACGCTGAACCTGAGGCAGCGCGTCGCGCACGAGCGGCTCACGCGGATCTGCTTCATCGACTACGACCGTGAGATGGCGCTCGTTGCCGAACACCAGGACTCGACGACCGGCGAGTCCGACATCATCGGCGTCGGCCGGCTGACGCAGATCCACGCGACGCACGATGCCGAGTTCGGCATCCTGGTGAGCGACCGGTACCAGGGCAAGGGGCTCGGGACGACGCTGCTCGGGCACCTGCTCGACATCGCAAAGGCGGAAGGTGTCGAGACGGTGACGGCGGATATCCTGTCCGAGAACCTCGTGATGCGCCGGATCTGCGAGCGGTACGGCTTCAAGGTGACCTACGTCGAGCAGACGCAGATGCTGCGCGCGGCGCTGCAGATTGTTTGATCCGCAGACTTGCGCAGACTTCCACAGAGAGTGGTGCGCTTCGACGGCCACGGCCGTCCGCCGGCCGAAGCGCACGGATATCAGTCCCGCCGCGCGTATGGGCGCAGTCGATTTGAGAACCTGCACGGCCGACGTCGCGCGACAAAGGGTTCCCACGATCGGCCCTGGCCCTGCCCTCGGACTCATCGGTTGAGCAATGACAACGGGAATCTGCGAGAACCTGCGTGAATCTGCGGATCGGATGGACGAAAATAGGCGGGAGTCGGCGGAACGGATGGACAAGAATCTGCGGCAATCGGCAGAACGACAGCGCGTGCGCATCACGATCACAGGCGCCGTGCAGGGCGTAGGTTTCCGTCCGTTCGTCTACCGGCTCGCCACGAGCCTTCACCTCGCCGGCTGGGTCAGCAACTCGTCTCACGGCGTGCTCATCGAGGCGGAGGGTGACGAGGCGTCGTTGCAGCAGTTCCTCGTGCGGCTGTCCAGGGAGCGACCGCCGCGGTCCTTCCTCCAGAGCCTCGAGCCGACGTTTCTCGATCCGGTGGGCTTCGAGCGCTTCGACATTCGCCCGAGTCTCGGGGCCGGCGCGCCGTCGGCGCTCGTCGTTCCCGACATCGCCCTCTGCGACGACTGCCTGCGCGAGTTGCTCGATCCCGCCGACCGCCGCCACCGCTATCCGTTCATCAACTGCACGAACTGC